>Ga0196899_1000076_pt1 | contig 48045 bp, 58 predicted proteins | sample VirMetDEL_Sep_01_FD_169095 | JGI IMG/M metagenome (GOLD analysis project Ga0196899, IMG submission 169095) | Aqueous microbial communities from the Delaware River and Bay under freshwater to marine salinity gradient to study organic matter... | ecosystem: Environmental > Aquatic > Marine >... | reverse complement strand
GTAGTAGGTATTGAATTATCCCCATCAAAAATAACCCCAATACTTTCACCTTTGATAGTATTACTATCGCTCTCGATAGTTTTGCTATCAATATAAATAGATATACTTATATTTACCGCTTAATAAGTTCTTTTTGTCAATTAGTTTTTTTTGTTTATTCACGCGCGCACGGTTTCTTATTTGAATAAGTGTTATTTGTTTATGTTGCTGATTTTCAATTACTTAAGTATTTTTTTTACCGTTTAATAAGTTTAATTAAAAAAACTCTTTGTTAACTCTTTGTCATCTCGATTTTTCTGTTTTCCTTTGTCATCAACAAAGCGGGAAACGTCTCGCTCCGTTCCTTGACACACTGACTACATTCACTCGCAAAGAGCTGAACAAACCGACGACCAAAGCTGCCTAAAGGGCTGAACCCCTTTTGCAAGCGCACCCAAGCGGGCGCGGGCTAACCTATCGAAAAAGCTTTGAGAGCGCACCAAAGACACCAGCGCATCACGCGCCGTGCGCCGTTCGTTTCATTGCTGCCCCGAAATAGGCAATTCGGGCTAAGGGATACGCTAAACCCTTTTAATAGTGAAGACGTTTGAATGTAGTTTGAGAATTTACCCAAAAGAGGACAGAAGTCCGCTCCTTGTTAATAGATATTAAGCAGCAAGGCAACCGAAAGACGAAAGTCGGGGTTGAGCCGCCGTAGTTGATGAATTGCGGTGCTAAATTGATAGGTGCAAAAAATAGCACAATATTGTGTTCAATGCCTATAATTTAAGAGGGTGAATTCGTGCTAAAAAATATACCTTAAATTTTGGCAAAGGTACGTTGTAGACGTATGCAGCAATTGCGACCTTTGCCGCTAAACTTAATCTAAACATCATGAAGTATCTGAAAGAAGGGGTTACGGGAAAGCAATTAACCCAGCAAAAAAAGGCTTTCAAAGATAGCGTTAAAAAGACGCAAAACAGTTTTTCAACGTTGCTAAAAATAGCTTTAGCTGACAAAAAATTGAAGGCTTTGCTTGAATCTTTGCAAATAGACGTTAAGGAATTGACGCCGCGTAATTTGTTACCATATCGCACCGAGCGCGAAAAATCGCAAAAGAACGAATGTACAGCGCATATGCTGACAAATCAAATTCAGCGATATGCAAAGGCTCAAGTGCAATTTGCCGACCTTAACAAATCGAAACGTGCGGAGGCTTATATGCAAGCGCACGAATTGAGGGCTGAAAAAGCTAGAAACGCAAAGAAAGTAGAACTTAAAAAAGTAGCATAAAACTAACAGCCCAAAGCAAAAGTTGAAATAAGACTTTTAACCGTTCGTTCGGACTTTGGGCGCAAATTTTAAAACTAGATTGATATGAAGTTAATAGAAACTCAAAGAGGTATTGAGATAGAAACAACAAATGGCATCGAAACGGTTCACGTTAACCATTCTCACGACAATCTTAAAGGCTATAAAGAGGACGTTTATAGCCCTTTTTTAGTGTTTGAGCATTGCACGAACTTTGCAAGGGTACATTTGCTCACAGCTTCAAGTGAGGACGATGCCCTTCAAGAGGTTTTTGACTATCTAATCGAGCAAGAAAACGACGACCCCAATGAGATAAACTTGATGGGTGTTGAAAAAATAAACCTTTAAAACTATGAAACAACCTGAAACAAAAGTAGACACAAAAGAACTAGCGACAGCTTTAATGTGGGGTTTAGTGGCTCTTATAGCCTTTGTTAGTTGGCACGAATTTTTAAATCTTTAAGACTATGAGAACAATAGAAACAAAAGTTTATCAGTTTGGCGAATTGTCAGACGAAGCAAAAAAGAAAGCGGTTGAAAATATGTATGACATCAATGTAAACTACGATTGGTGGGAGTTTATTTATGAAGATGCAGAACAAATATGCTGTAAAATAAACGGCTTCGACATTGGTAGGGGTCAGTATTGCGAACTAGAGACAAAGTACGGCTTTAAAGATACAGCAACTGAGATACTAAAAAGTCATGGCGAAATGTGCGAAACGTACAAGATAGCCGTTGAGTTTTTTGAAGAGTACGATAGCCTAGTGGAAAAGTACAGCGATGGAGGTGATACAGTAACGGAAGAAAACGAATACGACTTTGACCAAGAAGCTGATGAACTAGAAAGCGAGTACGAAAAAAAGTTAGGCGAAGAATATTTCTCAATGCTTGAGAGGGATTATGAATACCGAACAAGTGAGGAGGCTATTATAGAAACTATTGAGGCAAACGAGTACGAGTTTACCGAAGATGGAAAGTTATTTTAACCAATAAAACAAGCAATTCAACGAAAACTTTTTAAACCTAAACACTATGAACTTATTAGCAAGCGGAAAGACGAACGCGAAGACGTCTAAAAACAAACGCAACACAGCAATAATGTACATTGCTCCGTTCAATCAAAACGAGCGAGGTACTAACCTTTGCCCCAAAGCAAGTAACGGGTGCGCTGCAGCCTGTCTGTATAACTCAGGACGCGGTAAATTTAGCAACGTGAAACAAGCTAGAATAAACAAAGCTAACTACTTTGTAAGTGACAAACGAAAGTTTACAAAGCAACTACTTGACGAACTGGTGAAGCTTAACAATAAAGGCAAATTTGCGGTAAGGCTTAACGGCACAAGTGACGTTGACTTTATAAAGTTAATTGACCTACACCATAACGTTGACGTTCTTGAGTCTTTGCCTAACTTGACGTTCTACGACTACACAAAGGTATTAACGCGGGTAAAACGGTACGCTGGTACTAACTACAGGCTGACGTTTAGCAGGTCTGAAACAAACGAACACGAAGCGGTTGAAGCCTTAACCGTTGGCTCACCAATATCTGTAGTGTTTAGCACAAAGAAAGGCGAACCTTTGCCGAGTGAATACTTAGGACACACAGTGGTGGACGGTGACGAAGCTGACGATATTATGCTTGACAAACGCGGAGCGTATGTGTTAGGCTTAAGGTTCAAAGGTTCTAACTCAGACAGGATTGAAGCTGTTGACAGCGGATTTGTGGTGAACGTAAATAAACTAAAAGATGAAGTTAAAAATAACGGTGAGTTGGTTCAAGGGTAAGTACGAAACTTACGAAAAAGAATTTAAAGACGAACAACACTACTCTAATTGGGTGGACTTAATCCTGAGAAAGGGTGGTAAAATAATTGGGACTTATGAGTCCAAAATGAAAATACTATGAGTAAAGAAGCAACACATTTTTTGTACAGCGAAAGAATCCACACAAACGGTTACTTTATTACCCTATACAAAATAGTAAAAGGGCAATTTAATGAGGCTAGACCAATGTATCTTTCCCCACTTGGATGGAGTAACCATCAACCAAAGAACGATAAAAAGATACTTGACAAACTTATACCAATACAAAGATTGGAAGAGTTTACAGGTGATGACATAGACAAAAATCAATTTAACGAACGTAATTTATACGCAGGATGAACACAACGAAAAAGCACATCATAAAGGAAGTAATAAAAGCAAAGGCTGGAAAGTTTTTCAGCGTAGAGTTTATAAAGAAAGACGGGACTCCAAGACTAATGCTTTGTAGGACGGGCGTCAAGAAATACCTTGCGCCTAACCCAAGACCAATGAGAAGGTCTGAGGTAGTACAGAAAGTATATGACGTACACAAAAAAGCTTACCGTTCTTTTAACTTTGATACAGTAACAAGAATTGACAACGTAAAATTTATTGAAGAATAATTTGCCCAAGTCAAACGGGCTTTGTATGTTTGGCAAAACTTAAATTTAAACAAAATGAGTACAAATGAGGTAATATTTGAAGTGTTGGAGAACACAGGTCTGAATTGGACAGTAAAAAAATCTCCACTAGTAACCGTAGAAGGAATAGAAGTTCCTGACAAGTACGGGGTGATAAGAAGCGATAACAACAAAGCGCTTGGAATTGTAGGTAACAAGTACGAGTTCTTGCAAAACAAGGACATGGCACACGTCATCTACGATGCAGGTGGTGAGTTGTTTGACAAGGGCGCAAAGTTCAAACACCCTTGGAATAACTCAGAAACGCTGGGTTCTTTTGGTAACATTGGGGGTGGCTCTTTAAAAGATGGTAGGGCTGTCTTTATGCAGATTGAACTTCCTGACGAACACATCGGACGCTCTGACATTAAGCGATACATTACAGTAACCAACTTTCACGATGGAAGCGGTAGTGTAGGCTTTGGAACGGGCAACCAAGTTGTTTGTTGTGAGAATACCTTTCAAAAGGCACAGCTTGAACTAAGCAAGTTCAGACACACCTCTTCTATGCAACAACGTATTGACGAGGCGGTGTTGGTGATTAACAGGATGTTAAGAGAAGACGATAAACAAATGCAAGTCTTTGAAGAGGCATCGACTAAGCCGATACAGAATCAGAACATAAAAGAGATTGTTCAGTCTGTGTTTGGGCGTAACATCTTTGATATACCTGACGATAAGCTTAGTACTAGACGTAAGAATCAAGTAATGGCTTTATCTCAAGACATCGAAACGTCCATAGCTGAACAAGGGTCAACCCTTTGGGCGTTGTTCAACGGGGTGACGAGATACACCAACCACAGCACATCGTCGAAAGACGTTGACTACGGGTTGATGTTTGGAACAGAGGCTAAGATTAACGAAAGAGCGTACAATACTATGCTCAGATGGTTGAATAAAGAAGAATTAGTTTAGGTTAGGTTTAGGCGGGGTGGCTGTTATTAGTTGCCCCGCTTTTTTAAAAAGATTATTATGACTGAACAACAAATAAAAGAAGCGAAGCTCATACTAGATTTTATGGGCGCAAAACACAGCCCCAAACGAAAGGGATACCTTGAGGCATGGACGCTTGACCTATGGGGTCACGGAGAAATAACAATATTGTTTGATAGGGAGGAATACAACCCAAGATTTCATTCCAATTGGAATTGGTTAATGCCTGTGCTGAAAAAGATTGAATCAGTAAACGAGGGAGTGCCACAACAACTAATTAACTGCTCTTTATACAGCCCAATAGGTGAAGTGTATGAAGCAGTAGTAGATTTTATCGAAGAATATAATAAACAACGTGAGTAATATATGGGGGTTATACTTTAAAAAAAATGAAAGGTGAGGGTTCTTTAAATTCGCGCTTAATTGTAGCAAGCCTTTCAGCCCCCTATAACTCACATTACGGATTACAGCCCGTTAGGGCGTTAAGAGCGAATGAAATGAGAGATTACTTTGAACACTACGATAAACTTCCAAAAGAAATTCAAGACTTAAGCGATTGGATGTTCGAGGAACAACACCCACGATATGACAACTTGAAAAAGTGGAAGGAAAGATTTGAAAAAGAAGGCTGGACTTTCAGCTACGGCTTAGACGGAGAGCCTTTTAATCTTCGTCCTAATATTTTAACGACATGAAAACAAATTACGAATTAAGAACTGAGGGATTAGAAGCGGGAGCAGCTTCAATCTTTATTGAGTTATCCGAAGCGACAATAACCGTAAAGCACGGGACGGACGGAAATGTACTAAAGCGAATAAACAGGGTAAAAGACGGGTCTTGGGATAAGATATGGGAAGCAATAAACGAAATAGAATCTAAATGACTACAGCCCGACATGGCGCTAGGAGCAAAGCGACTATGACAATAGGTCTTTAGACCGTTAGGAATGAAAACGAAGTTGAATGACTACTTACACAATAAAACACAACGGAAAGGCAATAGCAAGGGAGATGGGTGAGAGTCCGTTTCACGCTGTTGATAGGTTTGTTACAGCCCACAAGCTTTGGGACTATCGAACACAATTAACGGCTGTTCCTTGGTTACCTAAAAAATAATTTTTAAATTTGAAAATAGCCCGAAAGGGCGCTAACGAACGCAGTGAGTTATGAAAGCACAAGTAGAAGTAAAGGACGGAAGGATAACCGTTAAGACAGAAAAAGAAGTAATCGCTACTAACTTTGATAAGCGACACCCACCTTTGCCCGAAAGTTTTATACAGAACGGGTGGATGTTTGGGTTTCCAAAAGAAGTTAACGTGGCAACTTACGTGAACGAAAACATCGGTGAGTGTTTGGAAGTAGATAACACCACAGGTGCAGTTAAAATTGAATATTGATTTACGATGCACAGACTTTATAGATTAATGGCAAACAATAAGTTAGTAGTGGCTTCTTACGACAAGAAGCAACTATTTGACTTTGCTAGACGAAACAGAATAAAGGGAACACTAATCAAGCAGTACGAACCCGCTTGGATTATCCGCCAAATTAGAGAGCGAGATAAGTTATTGTTCTCCAACAACGAACAACAAATTGATATACTTTAACCTATGGAACAACAAGAACAATCCGACAGCATTCCTTTCTCCACCGCTTTAAGCGTGGGATTAAGGTCATATTACCTCACAGTAGAGGATAAAATAACAAAAAGGTGTTGCGCTATGGAAGTGGTGGCAAAGACCTTAAACGGGGCAAAGAACAGAGCCGTTGCTTGTTTTGAGTCCTCTTCACAAGAGGTGATAGTGAAAGAGATAACAAAGACAGAATACAGCGAACATAAATTTAAAGACGATTGAAGCTATGAAAAACGATTTCACCTACAACTACGGATAAAACTAAAAAAAGAGATTATGGAAGATTGGCTAGAAAGTGAACGAAACAAAATAAAAGAAATGGTTCACCTCTTAAATAAAATAGAGGCTTGGAGTTTTAAAACAGCGGAAAACGAAAAGAACCGCCCAACACTTAACAAATACAAACAACGTTATGGAGCGATTAAAAGGATTTTTTGACAAGAAAACAGTTTGGTTTTTTATAGACCTACTTATTCTTGGCGGGGCAGCTTTGTTGATTAACTACTTAATCGAGCTTTAGGCGTTGTAAACATCCATCGTTCTTAGAGACCATCCCCCTAAAAATTTAGCTTGTGATTGGTTTCTGCGTACAAGTTGGCAGTAAAAGAACATTCTCTCAAGCGCATATCTCTCTTTGGAGACGCTTTTAGACGCTTCAAGGGTGTTAGCCCCAATGATTCCGTCCTTTTTTACTGAGGCGCAAGATTGAAGGGTTTTAATAGCCCTTGATACCCCACCATTTACTGCGAAGTCAAACACAGAGTATCTTATGTGGTCGGGCAACTCATCACAGCGACACTTATCCCAATAGTCTCGCTTGTATATTGTGGCAGCTTCCTTTTGGGTTAAGCTTTTTATGTCAAGGTCTGGATACGCCTTTTGGCTTATGCCGTACTTTGTTAACCCCCCACTATCTGCGGGGTCGTCACTAATATAGCCTTCGTGCTTAAATAGTTTTTGTATTGCTTCTTCAAATATCACAATTACAAAGATACAACTAAAAAAAGAGGTGGATTATCTAACAAAAAATACTATATTTGAAAAGTAGATAAGGTCGCAAGACCGCTAACGAGCAAAGCGATTATGAAAAACTTTCTACACTGCGTGCTGTTATTTGCAGGGCTACCTTTGGTGTGGCTTTCTATTTGTTTTACAATCACATATTATTGCGGAAATGAGTCATACTAGAGTAAAGACAACATATAGCGAAGAGGGTGCTTACGGAAGCACTATAACAAAAACACTTTATTGCCATCATAATCACAGTTGCGACTACGTTACATACTATAACGAGGACGGAAGTATCGCGTCAATGTGCTTTGGGGAATGGGATGAGGGAAATGATTTATGGGATGCCATGCAAAGGCTATGGTTTCCATTTAAAGACGAATGGGGTGGTGAGTTGAAAGGTGGTGTTGAGTATTATAATATACCACCTTGGGAGTCAAAAGATTAATTTACTAACTCTTTCTTCCACTCACTAGGCATCTTTGTTTCAGCGCAAGGGAAGCCGTTCTTTCTTGCCCACTCAAGGTAAGTAGTAGCTGATACCTTTGATATGGTGTTAGAACCTCTTTGAAAGATTATTCGTATGTCTAGTTCGGGGTGACACTTCTTCACATTGATTAGAACTGTTCTGCTTCTAGCGTCTAAGATTCCCTTTGTCTCTATGTACATCTTTGAGCCGTCCTTCTTTTCAAAGCAGAAGTCGGGAGTGTACTTACGAGGAACAACGTACTCTATCTTGTCAGTCTCGTAATCGAAGTTTACTTTTCGTTGGTTAAGGTTCTTTGCGAACTCAGACTCAAACTTAGAACGGTATTTACTACCACGTCTAGCTTTATGCCTAGCCCTTGTGTTAGATTTCTTTCTAGCCAAACTACTTCTTTCTCTTAACGGTCTTGATACGCTTACCGCTTGGCATCTTTGTTACTACCTTGGTTTTGCAAGCCTTTCTTCCTTTTCTCATCCTTTCTTCTCTTGGTATTTTTGCCCTAATTTTAAACCACCCGCTAGTCCTACTAGCCCAGATACTAAAGCTAAACAAGCAACACTTCCTTCGTTTAAAAGTGTCCACCATCCAGTAACCAAAGCGTAAGCTATCATTACTAAAAATACTAACCTCATCGAGCTAAAGTTGCCCTCGTTGTCTTGAAAAAATCCGTTTCTCATAGTTTATCTTTTTTTGTTATTTGTTTTTTAAGTCTTGATAAACACTCCTCATCAGATAGCGTTCTCCAAAACGCCCAATCTTGAAGGGTGATTGTGTGCTGTTTTTCCTTATCATAAGAGAACGTAACATCTACCGAAGTGTTCAATATGCTGTTTACTTTTTTGCTTACAAACTTAACTGTTCGTAGTAAGTATTCGGTTGAGTAAACCTTCCCCGAAATTTCTACCGTATCGTTTAGGAAGTACTCTTGATTATCGTCGGAGTAGAATATATCAAGGATAGGTCTGTCTCCTCGCCAAGAATCTAAAATTGGTTTGTACTTTATGAAGTTACTACCCTCGGCAATAAAAGGTTCTTTCTGCCAATTATCCATAGATATTTCGTGGCTAGATAAATATGATTTAATGGACTTTATATCTTGACTAAAATCGAATGTCTCTATTACGTTCATTTTCTTAAGTTATAGTTATCCAAGTAAATCCGTAAGTAGTAGCCAACTCTGAACCTATGGCGTTAATGTTAGCTAAATCATCTTCTGCGTTTTCTACTCTAATCTCTGCGAATTTTCCGTTTGCTCTAACAACACTACTAAACGCGCCTAAAAACTTAAATCCTGAATTACCTACATTATAAGATGATATTGCCTCTGTATCTACCGCACTACCTCCGTTCTTGTATAAATAAAAGTTTGTACCGTCAGACCTTAAAAGCCAAACAGCAGCATCGTCTAAAGATGCATCGTTAAGAAGTGGGTCTGAGCCAGATGCGCTAGTAACCCTTCCTTGGTATCTTAGGTAGCCTAAATCCTCAAAAAACGTCATGGAAGTATAATCTGATGTTAGATAAGTACCAAAAGTATCAAACCTCTGTCCAGTATCTATGCTACCTACCCACCAAAAGCAAGAGCCTTGAATAGGGTCATAGGGAAACACAGATTTAAACTCGTACCAATCGTCAGTAAATACTATTGAAGATTTGTTGTTAAAATCTGCATCTACTTCGTCCCAAACAGCTTGTAATGCTCCCGATGTTTGCACAGCATCGTTACCGTTTCCGCTAGAGTCGGGTATAGTTTCAATAGGGTTTCCGTCTGTTACACCAGTAACGTTAGAGGCAACAAGTTTTATTTCGTACTTATTAGCTCCGCCCCCACCTCCTGAGCCACCAACGTATAAACCACTAATCATAGTCCTAAAAATCTTTTCCACCAAGGTTTAGCTAATTGTTCTCTTAATAAACTAACCTCCCTAGCAAGAGACGTTAAGCTAATTATTTCGGTGTTTATGTTTACGGGTTCTTGCTTTATGTTTATCTCAGGTGTGGGAACTTCTACGTTTACCGAAATTGGCTCAGGCTTTTCAACTGAAACGTTTACTTCTACAGGGTCGGGCTTTCTAAATATTACTTGTGGGTTAAACTCTACCTTAACAGGGTCTACCTTTACCTCCAATGGCTGTACTACGCTTTCTTTAGGGGCTTCACCACTCTGCGCTGAGTTATTAGGGTCTAAGTCTATAATGTCTTTTCCCTCTGCAAAACCATCAATCTTTGGAGCATAAGCAATGTACATATCCCCATCGTGGAAGATTGGTTCTGATTGCCAAGTCTCTTGGTCTGTTCTCCCAAATAGCAACATATCTATTTGGTCTATATCTTCTTTAAAGTTGTTTGTTTTAATTAATAACATTTGGTTCTTCTATTTTTGGAGGGTAGCCAATAGTTGTTTTGATTACACCTCCTTGGTTAATTACTTTAATTACTTCCTCTAAACACTTTTCGTTACTCCAAGGGTCTTCGTTTTGCCCTGACCAATGGAAACATCTTTCGTTTACTAAATTATCGTGTGAGTCAAACCTAAAATAAACGTCAATACCTCTTTGCACTCCGAGCAACACATCGGCTACCTTGCACTCAAATCTTATGTTACGAATGTCCACAAAGTTACCCTTAGAATCTAATTCTACAGTCTTTTTCATAATTTATGGGTTGGGTATTATTGGTTGGGGGATTATTCGATAAGGCACACCTCTTGAACCCGATAAAGTCGATGTTTTGGTTTGAGAACCTTGAGCACCTCTGTTCTGCAGTTGATACCTAATATATCGAGTTGTGGAAAAATCCACAAAAGGAGTTGCGCTTAAAAAAACTCTAGTCCCAACTCCAATGCTATCAAAATCAGTATTGATTAATGCGCTTCCACTGTTAATATAAGTCACAACGCTATTAATAATTGTTCTAAGAGGGCAATGATAATCTGAATTACCTAAAGGGTCTGTGTAAGCCTCTATGGCTGTTATCACATCATTTGCCGTATGAATAGACGCATCAAAAACAGAGCCTGTATCATTATTATTTTTGTACCACCAAATGCCTGTTAGATTGTCTAGCATTAATCCGTTTGTGTAAGTCGTGCCACCTAATTCATCCGTAAAACGAATTTTATTGCCAAAAGGGTTATTGTGTAGCAAAGTCCTACAAGTAGTGTCGGAATAGTCTAATTGTTGTACTTGGCATTGTACGCCTGTGGCTGTGGTATTGTTCCAATTATCAAATAAGCCTTGAGCTATTTGCCATCCTTCATCTCCTGTAAAGTAGCTAATTGTGTGAGTGGGCAAATCAGGTCTTTTGTATAGGGTAATAACATCAGAAGACCCACCTCCGCCACCACCACCTACAAGTATTCCGTCGCAATTTATTAAGTTTGGCATCCTTTTACCTTACCTCTATTACTTTGTTTTCCAATACCGTGTCGCTGGCACACTCGTTTATTACACTAACCTTCCCAAACTTTCTTCCCCACTTAGGAGTCCAACCCCAACCAAAGAGACGCTTTCGCTCCCAATGGTCAACCATTAAAAAGGAGTTGTTATTGGTGATAGTGAAAGTACCTAAAGAGTCTCCGTCCACCCAAACAAAACTTCCACTTGTGCAACCCCTTTTAAAGTCGGCAACGTTAAGGTCGTTGAAGTTAAAATCGGGGGATTCATTTATTACGCTTATAATCGTGTCGTGTTCTACGGTTATAATCTTCTGTATGCGTGTGACTGTTTTAGGTTTTATGGACAAACTATCCCGCAAAGTAGCCAACTCCGTTTCGTAGTACTTCTTTAGCTGTTTTGTGGTAAGAACTTGTTTTTGGGTTTGGGCTTGTGCGTCTGCTATCTCAGCTTCGTAGTTGTCGGTTGCTGTTAGTAGTTCGTCTTGGTACTTCTTGCAAGATTGAACAGCAAAGATTAACCCGACGATTAAAGCCCCAATCGCAATCTTTTTCCAGTGCTTTACTATTACTTTTTCAGCTACTTTTAAACCTATTGTTTCTAGTATCATCTTAAAAGCAAAGATACAAATTAAAAAAGCGTAGGCTTATTTTAACACCTCACTTGATAACCAAAGATAGTTTTGGTCTTTCCACCTTTTGTGCCAACAACGGTGTTTCGGTAGTAGTACTTTACGTTTACCCCTGACTTGTGTTTAACAGTTATGTAACCGCTTGTGCATTCTCCTGTTCTGATTGTTTGGTCGAACTTTAAGTTTGATTCGTCTACCTCTTCTTTTTTAGCTACTGAATATTTAGACTCCATTGTAAGAGGTAGCTCTTCCTTTGTGTATTCGTAAGCTTGTTGATAACCCTCTGAAACCCTTTGGTCTACAACGTACTCGTCTCCCACCCAAGTTATGTCCATGATGTGATAACCAAACGGAAACAAATCGTCCAACACATCAATCGTGAAGTCAATCGGGCGGATTTTGTCAAGGTTCTTTGACAGACTTTCAAGTTTTTTGTCTATTGAAAGAAACTTATCATCCATTATTGTTCTGAATAATTAGCGCTATCAATCTGTCCATTCTGTCGAGAAGTTTTTCTAAGTCTTTCTTCTCGGCTTTATCTCGGTAAAGTTTTTCGATGTCAACCTTTAGTTGGTTGTAGTCTGTTATAAGCTGCTCTATCTGTTCTGATTGAGCGGTGTCTACGTTTTCTTTTGTGGCTTCCTTTGCCCCTTGTTTTTTGATTAGGTCGTAGATTTTTATTACCCCGAAAACAAGGGCTAAACCTCCCCCGCTTAAATATGCGAGTAGTTCACCAACCGTCATATTGATTATAAGAAACACCCCTTTTTAGTAATCTACCCCTTTTTGGGTGTACTCTACAAGTGGGTTGTTTGTTGCTCCGTCAACGATGATTGGCTCACAGAACTCTCCACCGCCTTTTCCTGCCGCACTTCGGTTCAAAGAAGTGGAGGCGGGAAGTGTACTGCTGTCTCCGTTTTTACTCCAAATAGTAACCGAACCTCCACTTGGGGCGGCAACAGAAATAGAAGCAACTTTAGCGTCGTTCTTTGTGATAATGTCAACAGCTACAGCCGATAGGTCAGAAGAAAAAGCTGACTCCATAAAACCTTCTGTGGTTGAACGAACATCTACAATCTTTCGTAACTCGTTTCCAGCAACGCTCCAAATGTAATCACCAACTTGAAAAGTGTTAGCTGCGCTTGTGGTGTACTTTGCTCCCGAAGTGGTAACTGTAATTGTGGCGACATCTGTGTGAGCTGGAACAGTGTCTTTTGTGGTATATGTCTTAGCTGGCATATTTGTTGTTTTTACAAAGATACAAAGAGTTAGTAGTGGGTATTATTTAAATTTTATATATTTGCTTTATGAGTAAAAAAACTAGAGGGCTTATAGAGGCTTACCAAAAAGGATACAGGGTTACAAAGTGTGGGACTAAAGCTACAAACCCAAGCGGAAAAGAAATGAGCTTGTACTTAACTAAACGATACAAGTCCTTTTCTTTTAGAAGTTCAGAAGGAACTATAAACGTAGAGCTACACAGGCTTCAAGGTTATCAGAAGTTTGGGGATAAGATTAAAAAATTTTTTGTTAGACACTTAAACGGTGACGAGTCTGATAACTCTTGGGATAACATAGGTATTGGAACTCACAGCGATAACATGATGGATATGCCTAAAGAGGTTAGGGTGGCAAAAGCTAAACACGCTGCCTCTTTTTTAAAGAAATACAATCACGAAGATGTAACAGAGTTTTATAAAAGCGTTAAGTCTTACAAAAAAACTATGGAGAAATTTGGAATAAAAAGTAAATCAACGATTCACAGCATATTAAAACAACAGGACGTTCTTTGAGAAGCCAACGGAGGCTTTTCTTTTTTTAGGGAATAAGACCCCGCTTTGTTGTTGGCGGGGTTTTTAATAAAAGTTACTTTCCGCGCTTCATTATTCTGTCTTTGTTTTTGTAGTACACATATCCCGACCTTACGTCTTTTGTGATAATACCTAACGAAGCCAGCACTTCAATCGCAGCTTTGTACTTATAGTAAGTCTCTAAGTCTTTCTTGTTTTTGCTTAAAAACATCTTATCCTTATTCTCAAGGTATTTATCGACGGCTTTCCAAGTTGTTTCGGTTGCCCCGATAAACGGAGATAACTGTGGCATAATAACTTTTGACGCTTCAAAAGCACTCATCTTATCAAGTTCTGTTATGTCAATCTTATTGTACATAACACTGTTTGAGTATTTGTTGTAGTCGTCTCCTTTTTCCCTAGTAACTCCCTCGCCAAACACATCGTTTAGAATCTCAATAGCCACGTTCATTGGAACTCTAGCGAAGTTACTCATGTTTCTTTGGATTGTAAGAGCCACAAAAGCACTAAGGAAAGAACGTCCGAACTCTTTTGGGTTTGGTAATATGTCCCAAATATCCTCATCATCGTCGGTGAAAGGTGCAAGCAACATTCTTGAAACCACATCCGCTATTACCCCGTAAGTAGCGAACCTTAACATGATTGGAAGGGAAGTAGTAGCACCACCAACAAAGCCGTCTCTAATGTAAGCACCCCTTAGCTGCTCGTACTCGTTAATCATAAATGGAAGCATGAAGTACTTAAACCTCCCGCCCATTGCGCCCTCTGTTGCTTTTAGCTGCGCTCCCGCTCTTTCTGCGGGGTTGGTAGTAGCAAAGGCTTTTCTTAACGCCCTATCGCCAATCTTAAACGCTTCACGCAGTACTTTTTTGTTTTGTCTTACGAAGTCCTTATCCTTTAAACTCATTAAGTCAAGGTCTTTTCCCGTCTGCTCTTTGAAACTTTTCTTTACGGCTGAAAATAAAACACCGCGAGCAAAGAACCTATCTGGTGAGCGCATTATTTCTTCTTGGTAAGCTTTTGGACTTATTTTAGTTCCACCTATCATAGGCACGCTCTCTGGAACTTTTAACCCCCACCAATCTTGTGCGCGTTTTAAGACTTCGGCAGCTTTAGTGTCAAGGTCTTTTCTTTTTACCGAGAAGTCAACCCCTTCACTAAAGGTGGAAGCAACGTCAGCGTGACCCATGAACTTAGCGTTACCCATTACCCTCTCTCTTTGCGTTGTTTGTTGTGTGTTTTGAAGGATTTCGCCTATGTCCAAGCCTTTATCAGCTAGGTATATAGCTTCTTTAAATGCGTTGGGGTCACTTGTAAGTACATAAAGTGCGTTAGATAACCCTTCCGCCACAAACCTTTGAGTGCTGCCCAATAAGTATCTATAAGCTGCCTCTGTTACTTGGTTGTAAAGCTTACTGTTTAATCCTTGTGTTGCTTGGGTTCTTAAAAGGTGCTTTCGCTGAACACGAATACCGTCTCTTATCCCCTCCACTACTTGAGACATACCCTCTTCGTCTTTTGCCATTTCACTTAGCTTATTTAAAGCGGAGAACTCTGTCTTTAAGGGGTCTGTTAGGTAGTAATCTTTTAAGGTTTCGTTGTAAGAGTTTTGTACAGATTCAGCCAAAGAAAAAGAAACAGGAGGTACAGCAACTTGCCTTTCCTTTAGCATCGACCTAGTTGACATATTGTTTACGTTACCACCACGCATAACACTTTCCACCGCAGCGCTTACCTTATCCCTTGTCATAGAGGAGACAACGGGATAGTTTATGTAGTTCTCAAACTCCTCGAAAGGCTCACTGCGCATAAAAGCAGCGGCTCTTGCTTTTGGTGTTGTGTCGTCTAAAATCTTTCTCACCCCGTCAACGTACTTCTTTTCCGCCTTGGTCATTGATTCGTAAACGGCTTCCACATCCAAATCCCCGTCCTCATCTTTGAACTGCTCCAACATTTCGTTGATGCTTTGCAATCTTTTTTTGCCGTAAATTTTTATGAACTCGTTTCTCGACCTAGCGTCTTTGTTAAGAACCTCCACCAATTCTCTTACCGAGTGAACCTTCTTTGAGTCGGGGTTTGAGCGACTTTGAAGTTCAGCCATGTACATAAAGGCTTTGATGTCCGACTCTTCGTTTTTTCTAATACCCTTTAACAGCGTTGCTAATTGAGCATCGTTTCTGTACTTCTCTGCTGAAAAGTTTGCGTACCCTAAGTTAAACTTACGCAAAGCGTCGTCTATTGCCCTTCCTTTAAATCCTAGCGCAGCGTCAATCTCAGGGGTTTGTGACTTAAGAACCCTTGCTTCGGTTTTTGCTCTTTTTGTATCGAAAAGAGTTTTTAGTGGCGTTTCTATAACTGTGGTTATCTTTCCTCGAACACCTTTTTGTGACCTTAACTCCTCGTTAATATTACTAGCTTCCCTAAACGCTGTAATATCCCTTGCCACTCTTATTACTTGGCTAGGGACAATACCAACCTCCATAGCGTCTAACACTCTGTTAAGCAGTGAAAGTTGTTGTGGGGTTAAGTTATCTAAGTCACTTTGCGTAACGCTAACCACGGTATCAACAGCGTCTTCCACTTGACTATCCTCTACCTTTGGCTTGTTATTTGAAACAAACTCCGCCCTATCTTTTACTTCGTACTCTAACTGCCCTCTGTTTATTGGCTTAGACTCCGACCCTAACAACCTTCTTTTGTTTTTGGTAAGGAAATTCGCCAACTTCTCAGATATTACACCGTCTTCTAACATTTTAGCAACGCTTGAAGTAAAGTTATCTTCGGTAAGCCCTTGTGCTACTTGCGAAGCCTCTGCCTCTAAAGTACCTATAGCGTCCTCCGCTCTTTGTTGAATTTCCAAAGCGTCGTCTATAATAAGGTCGAGGTCTTCCACCCTGTACTTACCTTCTTGAGTTAAAGCGTCAACTATTTCAGTATACCTTACTATGTCTTGGTCTTGGATTATTTTAGGGTCAAGTCTTAACAGCGGAAGCAGGGCGTTGGCTTTTGTACCAAAATCAGACTTAGATACCCTCTTAGCTGCCTTCTTAGCCTTTTTTGTGTACTGAGATAGCCTCTTACCCTTTGCTTCTTGTATTAAAGCGTCATAGACCTTCTCAAGCTGTTGGTCAAAGTTAGTGTCCTTTGTGTTTTTTAACCCCGAAAGAAGCCTTGAAACCCTACCCCTTCTAAGGTCGCCCAAGCCAAGTTCTCTCATTTCTTGGTTAATGATTTTTGTCAACTCCTTTTGGGCAGCTTTGTCTTCTCGCTGTTTTTGCTTTTCTTCCGACAGCTTACCTTTAAACTTCTCCTTTACTTGAGCTATCTTGTCGTTAAGCTTTTGTTTTATCTCGGCTAACTTGCTTTCTTTTGCTGCAAGAATCTCTTCCAACCCTTGCTTAGCTTGTTCGGCTTCGGTAAGACCTTTTGTTTCGCTTTTAACGGTGGGCTTCTTTGTTACCTTGTTTATTTTTATTGGCTTAACCCCCTTATAAACTCCCTCTCTTGCCCTAATGTCGTAACTACCATCATCGTTAACAGATTCTACAACGCCACGCCTTTGCTTAGTTACCTTTTTACCTTTACTATTATAGGCTTCGTAAGTTACAGTTACTTCATCTTTGGGGGCTACTTTTTCTTGTGTTTGAGGCTGCTCTTGCAAATCGCCCACGCTTTCTTCTTGGGTTGCTTCTTGCTTACCTTCCTTACGCACCTCTCTAATTTCTTGGGCATCTGTTTGTTGTTTTGTATTGTATTTTTTAGATAACGCCTCTATAGCCTCAGATTTAGTGTCTCCGTCATTAAATCTATTTAAGCCATCGACAACCATCCAAACACCACCTTCATCTAGCTCGACCTCAAACCACCCATCGCCATCTAGCCTCTGAACAAAGACATCTCTTTCGCCAATACGTATACCGTGAATGGGGTTTTCCATATCTGGCTTATCAACGACCCTTGATTTATCTGAGCTTAAGTTGTATTTCTTTTTTGGGGTATAGGTCATTTCACCGAAATCCTTACCCTGCTCGAAAGAAAAACCGTTTTTCTTATACCAATTTACTAAATCAGACTCACTCATTCCGCCCTCTCCAAACGGCACAGGGTTTAGTCTTATTTTTACTCCGTGCTTATCCGCTATATCTTTTACCTTTTTTAGTGCGCGCTGCCCCGCACCCTTACCCTTATTTAAGGCAAAAATACTAGATAAGAAAATATCACCTTCAAAAATACCCACCTCAACAGTGGACTCGTCATTAATAATCCTTTCTCTTGGATTAAATGGGTTTTCGTATCCAATATTGTTAATATCTTGCTCTAGCGTAGTTTCTTCCTCCAAATTATCGCCAGTAACCTCAGATTTTGGCGTTTCTTTGGCATCTTCTGTTACTTCTTCTTTTTCGGTACGCAATTGGGGACTCTCTTGCTCCCCTTCTTTTTGAACCCCACCATCTTGTGGCTTTTCCAGCACGGGTTCTTTGATACTCGCTTTTTCATCTGCTACAATAGTTTGCTCTTCTTGATTTATGGCGTTTCTTATCTCTTCGCCTGTTGCGTTGTACCTGTAACCATCACCAACAATAATTGACTCAGCCTTGCCGTAAGGTATTCCAAGAAATGTTTTCTTTGTTTCTACCTCTACGCCTTCTACCTTCTCAGCCCTATCTCTAAACTGTTCAGGTATTTTTTCTAATGTTTTAGACGTAATGGTTACAGTTTCATTATCTTCAACGGCATCAAACTCTTCTAAAACCCTAGTTTGCTCTTCTTGCCGTATCCGCTCTTCTTCTTTTTTGACTTCACCTTCTTGCTCCCGCAACTCTTGGTCTTTTTGCTGTACTTTTTCATTGTCTTTTTTGTTTAAGTTATCTAAAAATGAAATAGGATTATTTGGGACTGAATAATACTCTTGCCCTCCTATTTTTTGCTTTGGTATTGTTACTTCCTCACCGCCTAAAATACGCTCAAGTATATCGTCATAAGCTTTAACGTATTTCTTCATCTTTTTCTTCTTAGCCTCGTCAGGCTCATTACTAATAGCCTCGTTGACTATATCCCTCCTGTATCTTATTGCGTTGTATTGCTCGGAATTGTTTATGTCTATATCTTCTAATATAGAAACCAACATACCCATTTCGTATTCGGTTATCTTACCGCCTAAGTATAGTTCAGTTATCAATCTGTTTGCGGCATCCCCTCCCTCGTTTCTTAAAACTTTTTCTAAGTTTTGAATAAATTGGTCAGGAGTTGGGGTTACTGTTGATTCGCTACTTATAGCAGCAGTAGCTCCGCCGAAAGGAATAGTTGCTAAAGTGTTTGCTGCTGTTTCTTGAAGAGACTCAAGTGAAGCAAACGAAGGAGCGCTCTCGTACTCACCCGTCTCAGCAATAGCTCTCTCCATTATGTTTTGTGGGTATTCTTGAAGGAAAGTTTCTGTTGTGTACTCCAACAGCCCGTTAGCACCAAATCGTAACATGGGGTTTTTTATACGCTTTATTCCACCAACAAAGGGAAGAGCACTAGGAACATAAGCGGGGGTTAAGACCAACTGAGAATTAAAGGTCTCTATCGCAGCGTTTTTAGCCTCCTCTACAGAACCACTTCTCTTTAAAGCGTCTCTGTAAGAACGAGCCATTAAGTCTGCTGTTTCAGATGTAAAGCCAGCTAAGGCGGTGGATAAAAGCCTAGCTGATGTTGATAAGTTTCTTGTTGTGGCAGCAGCAGCAGCACTAGCCACAACGCTAGGAATCATAGAACCCGCTAAATTACCCGAACTTTCTACAAGGTTGTAAAGAGTAAGGTCTCTAAATCCTTTAATCGGGTCAACTGCGGGCTGAAAGTACTGTTGCATTTGCTTTCCTGTCTCCCCATCTCCTCCAAATGTAGCTCCAACCATTTCAATGAACGACCCAAAAGATGAAAGGGTTGAAGTACCAAACCTAAGAGGTAATCCCCCTTGCGAAACCACAAACTCTTTCACCTCCCTTACTTTAGCCATTTGCTCCGATAAAGCCTCTTGATAAGCTTTGTCAATAAGCTCTGGTGGGATTGGGTTATCTTTACCAAACTGTTCCGCCATTTGGTTTACCTTTTCTTGGTAAATAGCTTGAACCTCTTGTGCGCGTTTGTTTATTTTTGCGTTGTAAGCGTTGAGTAGTTGTGCGTTTTTAGTTACCGCATCTGAATAGCTTTTCTGATAATCGCCGTAAGCTTTTTGTAAAAGTTGGTTCGCTTGGTCTACCTCCTCTTGGGTGGTGTACTCCTTGTTTTTTAGTTCGGTTGAGTACGCTTCGTAGTCTGTGGTTATTTGCTTTAGTTCACTATCAATTTCTATAGCCTTTTCCTTGTACTCGTCACCGTAAATATCTGAAACAGATTTTATTTCTCGCAGTGCGCTTGCGTAAGCGTTTGAAACATCCTTACCATATTGGCTTTCAAATAGCTCCTCCCTCTCACCTTGAATATCTTTTATCTTTGACTTTATTTTTTCTTTTGCCAAAGAAGCTAACTTTTCTTGGTCTATGTTTAGGTTAAAGTCAATATCGCCCTGTATCTTTTCGGCTAACTTTACTCGAAGCCCTTTATCTTCAATTCGCTCGTCAACAAGTTCGTTTATTTTCTCTACGTTTGGAACTTTCATCCCGTAGAAGTTCTCTTTGTAGTACTGCTCTTTTACAGAGCCGTCCTCATTTAAGTAAAACTGACTCGCCTCCTTAACAACAGGATTTAGTAATCTGTTTGACAGATTTTTCTGTTGTTCCATTATTTTTTGCCTATCCTTCTTTAGTTGAGATATTTCTGACGATAAATCAGCTTGAGTATTTCTACCGAAAGAAATATCGTCGGTTCGTACTTGGGATTGTGCTTGCTCGTATTTTGATAGGGTTTGGTTTATTTGCCCTAAAGACCTTTCGTTTGCTTGAAAGTCCCCATAAAGAGCCGCAGGGTTTACGTTTCCAAAGTCAGCCTCTTTGTATTCAACAGGGGCTATAACAGATGGTATTTCTATCTTACCTTGCTCTGCGGTAGTGTCTCCTTGAGTGGTTGGTGGTTCAACCCCAACTGATACAGAAACTTCTTCTTGAGATTGTAAAGGTAATTCCGAAGATGGTTCTTCTTTTTTTTTTCGAGCTTCCTCTAATAAGGACTTAGCAGATACGCTCTGATTTCCCTCTCTTGCTTTTTTTAGCAGTTCTTGTGCACTTTGCTTACCCATATTTTATTTCTTTTCAACAACAAGACCAGAATCAATCAATTCTTTCTTTTCTGAGTCTGACAAATCATCCCAACCCTCTATCGCTTCTCCGTCAGGTGTTGTGTACTCGCCTTTATACTCACCACTAAGACGAGAGTTAACTGCGTCCATGTCTACACCCGCGCCGTAAATAGCTTTAACAGCGTCAGACATATCTTCACCGCTAACGGGTTTTGCATCTCTAAACATACCGCCAGTAAATAAAGGATAACTCTCTCCGTTTATTTTTATGTCATTCATTATTCCAGACACATAACTCACATCTGCGTTAGGGAGTATTTTCTTGAACTCCTCGCTCTTTTGGGCATCTGTTAAATCGCTCATGGCTATATCAGCAAGAGCAGAGAAAGCTTTCTCATATTTAGGCTTGTCTAACTTATTCTTAGCCATTTCCTTTTTAACCCTAGACTCCCAACTATCAAGCGAATCAATGATGTTGTTCTTATCTTTTTCAGTTACACCTTTCTCACCGCGAACACCTTGCTTGAAGCTAGATTTAATGTCATTATAAGGTACTTCCACTTTTTGTATTTGTTTAACCCCTTCAACGCTTACTGGAATTTCCACAATAGCCACAGGCTTTCCGATGTTATCCCCCTCTTTTCCAACGGTGAATCTTGTAATCTTACCGCTCTTTGGAACTATTGGGTTATCCTCACTTGCGGGTTCGTTAGGAATTCCAACAGCGTCAACTGTAACACTAACATCCGCAACTGCGTCTGCGTTTGGAAGGTTAATTGTTTTGACGCTCTCAAAACCGCTTCTTTTAGCGTCTTCCCAATTTAACCTAACATCTTCTTCCCCCTCTTCTATTTGGAATCCTGAGTCTAAACCACTACCACTGTCGTCTTTCTTTGGGCTTGGACCAGTTAAGGTTTCATATTTTTTAAGCGGAAGAAGTTTTTGTAAGTCGTTATACGTTAGCTCTTTAAACTCTTCTGCGGTTATTGGTCTACCTAATTGGTTTTCGTAACCCTTTTGTAGTCCAACTCTTGTTGATAAAAGGTTAGATAAATCTCTTACGTTTTCTTCGTCTAGTCTTTGAACTATTTGAACAAAGTTTTTTCCGTCTACATTTACGGTGTTGCCCTTTTCTTTTTCTTGCGCTTGCAAAAGGTCAGAAGCAATAAGCCTCATGTTAGATGACTTGTAAGCGTCCTCTATGTTCTCAGCCTGTGTTCGTCCGTACTGTATGTATTCGTAAATTTTTTCTATTGCTTGTAAGTCTTTAGGTAAGTCAGAAGTTCCACTCATTATTGCGTTTACATCGTCTGTATAAATACCAAAGTCAACTTCTGAGTCTGCTACGGCTGCGGATAAATTATTATCTATTTCCCTTAAACCATTCATCATGTTAAGGAGAACCATTTTTTCGGCTTGAGATTTTTGCTCGGTGTCCCCTACCTCGTATCTGTTTGCAACATATTCATCTACGTGGCTTGAAACTTGGTCTCTAAAGAACGGAGTTTTTAAGTCGTTGTTTACCGCCTCAATGTCCTTTAACCTTTGCTTTCCCCTCGCCTCTGCCTCTTTTTGTTTTTGCTCTCGCAATTCTTTTAGCCTATCCGTTACATCACTAAAGGTTAAACCCTGTGGGTCTCGTGTTTCTAATACTCTTAAACCTGCTGACATGATACTATCTAATTGTTAAGACTGGTTGCATTTGACCTGTACTTCCAAGGTTTGTCGGCAATGGTTTTGTTGGCATATTACCGCTTACGTTATAATATGGATTCATTTGTGGCGTAGACCCATTTCCAATCAGACCAGCTTGATTAGCGGTAAGAGCCGCATTACCGCCAACCATTAATGCCTGAGCCGCACCTTCTCCTTGATTCTCAATACCGCTAATAATGTTTTGCATACCTATTCCGTAAAGGTTATACATTAATCCTTCACGGCGAAGAGCTTCTTGTTGTTGCGCAGTTCCGAATTGAGTCCTTGCTTGGTTCTCTAGTTGCTGTTGTTGTGCTTGTGCGCTGAGATAAGTTTGTCTGTTTTGCAACCTTGCTTGTGCGTCCATTGCGTTTAGCTGTCGGTAAGCGTCTATTGTTCCTTGAGCAAGGCTTCCAATACCACGTATACCAGCCCTTGAGCCTTGAAGGTACTGAACCCCCATTGAAGCACTTCTGTCAATGGCTTCTTGTTGAGCTAGATACGCCTCTTCGGGTAATCCTTCCCTTGCCATTTCTTCGTAGCCCGAAAGAACTCGCGAACCTGTCTTTTGCAACTCTTCTAAGTTTTGACTAGAAGCGCTAATCAAACCCATGGTAGTAGGTGCTGCTTTTCCTTGCGCTGCTTCTGCTTCGTTGATTGCGTTGGCTACCTGCAAGTCCATAGCTTCCCGCCTTTGTCGTTTACCTTCTTTTCTTTGCTTTGAGCCTGCAGCGATTTTAGTGCCCGCCAAAGTAAGCCCCGCTGCACCAGTTAAACCTAGTCCTACTGCTAATGCAGTTCCTGAACTTAGTCCTAATGCTATTCCTGCCATAATAATAGAATCTTTTCGTTAATTACACTTTGTGGCAATTCAAGGTAGTTCTCTGTATAAACTTCCCTTTCTGCCTCTTCTATATTTTTAGCGTCTGTTTTGTAGACACACGCCCAAACACAGTCTTCACGCATATAAGCCACTCTTTGTGTGCCTATTTCTGTTTGTACTGTCATTGGGGCTTTTATTCTTTTTATTTCTGCTTTGTCGTTTAACACGTCCATTTCGCCCGAAAGAAAAAACGACGGATGGCTTTGCTTGTGAATGAAGCTAACAACAAAACTTCCCTTTGGCATCAACACTTGCCTTGTGTAAAGCCCGTTTTCTAGGTGGTGTGTTGTTGGAAACATTTCTTCCATTTCCTTTGTGTGGTGCTTTACAGCGCCTTCAACGTTTTGTAGTTGCTCCTTTAGCTCGTTTATTCTGTCCCACAAAAGACCCCTTCCTTCCGAAAGTTTCTTTAACAAAACTTCTTCGCCTTTTGGCTTTCTTTTAAATAAGCGAAACATCTGTTGCAAAGATAACCCTTTTTAAGTTAGGTTACTATTATTGTACTTTAGCTTTACCGAAGATATAGAAGCTTGTTGGTTTCCATCCGTTGTTGCCTTTAACCTTGCCTTTAAGTACTTGCCTTTTACTAAGTCTCCTTCTAGTAACGGATAAGTAACCACAGGTGTTGTTTTGTCTTTGAAAATAGGAGACCAATAGTAACCCTCAAATTCTTCGTAGTCTGTTGTTTCGTTGTCCGTTATTTGCTCTGACTCGTTTACAGCGTAATCAATGTTGAATACTTGATTAGAGTCTGTGGCTATTGTGATTGGTTCTTTTACAATGTTAGGCTCTTGGTTAAACGGAAACTCTACAAACAAGTTTTTTACCGTGTCGTCCAAAGCGCCAGCGGGGTCAGAACCGTAGTATCTTGCGTAATTAAATTTAGTGCCAAAAAATGCCGTTTGGTAGCTTGTTAGGTTGTGAACGTAACACTTTCCATCAACAAAGCTAACTAAGCTGTTACCACTGCTGCTCATCCACTCAGGCGTAAAACTGTGTCTGCTTATCCACCTTCCCCTGTCCTTTGAAAAGGAAATGGTTTGAACAAAAGGAACATATATAAGACCCGCAAATATAGTTCCAATGGAAACACCGCTGTCTACCGTTATTGTTTTTGCAGATGAATCACTAGATGTTATTGTTAATCCCTCCCAAACAATGTCGTAAGTGTTGACTTCGCTCTTTATAGGCACAACACCTATATCCACAAGCCTATCAAAAGTACCATCTTCTATATCTAAGGCGGTCATTGTTATTGTGTACTCTGTTCCGCTTGTGGAAACATTTCTTTTTATTAACTTGTGAGCGTCAAGGGTTATGTAGTAAGAGTTGTCTCTAATGCTGTAACCACTGTATATTTTGTTTCCGTTGGCGAAAGTGTCAGAGTTTTCGTTGTACGGATAGGGATAAGCTAAGTTGTTTTCAAAGTAACTTAACATCTTTATTTGGGCAATGTTTTTTACTTCGCCCGCAGCGCTCATTAAAACAGCACCCCTTAATCTGTCCACCCAAAACTTAACACCACCGTATTCTGAAAAGCTCTCTGGGTTTTGACAGCCGAAGTCTTGTGGGAAATATTGAGGCTCTGAAAGAAGTGTATCCGCTTGCACGTTAAGGCTTTGACTTCCCGAAGCTGTGTAAAGGAGGTTCTTATTAGTTAATATCCTTGCGACCTTTGTTTCTTGAATACAAAATAACTCGTTTCCGTCAGAGTGCATAACGGTTAAGTCTCCGTAAGCGTTGTTTAACGAATCGCTGAAACTTCCGTCGAAAAATCTGTTTGCCCCAAAAAAGTCAGTGTTGTCAACTATGGGTTCTGAGTAAACTATCTCTTGTTCCCTAATATTTTGTTTGTAGTTACTGTTGACTAAATTTGGTCTGCCTTGAACGGATATTTTAGAGTTCTTAAATGGAAATATATCCATACTTTCTATCATGGGGGTTTTAGCAAGACTTTGCTCATAGAAGTCTATGTCTATTGAGTATGAATCCGATTGGTCTAAAACAACAACACAATCCTGAGCGTTTGCACCGCCTATAATCTGAGATTGGCAAGAAACAATGTCTGTCTCCCCCACAATATAAGACCCAGCCCCATAATAATTTAATCCAGTTATAGAAATACCAGAATCCGCATTTGACTCACTATCTGCAAGCTTTATTGTAGTAGATGTGTTTTCAATAACATAATAAACAGTAGCGTCTATTAATCCTGATATTGCCCCCGAGCCGTCTTTATATAAAATAGCATCGCCTGTTGATAGTGTGTTGCTACCTATGGTGAGTATGTCGTTGCTGCCCCCCGAAACACCAGTTATAGAAAACTCCGTGTCTGTATAATTTTTTACGTTGGTATAAAAGCTATTAGTTCCACCGTGAACCCTATTCCCGTTTTCATCTGTTTCAATTTTAAAAGCCCACCCCATTTCGTACCAAACCTGCTGATTTGGGTCTTTATTTGACAAAGAAAAAACCTCAACCATATCCGATGTGTTTGGATTGATTGTAAAGTCTGAAAACCCATTAGTCCTAATCTCAAATGGCTCTGTCCCGTCTGGGTTACTCTTTAATATTTGAGATATACCATTTGATGAAGGCATATAGTTAGATGCGCTAAAATCCTCTATTACTCTAATATATTGACCATTAGAGAAAGTATAGGTGTAAGACGGAAAATCTATTTTATCGGCGTACTCATTAGGGTCTTCTAATCTTAAATCTGGGTCTGTAACAGCGGCAGCAGCAGATTGTATATATTTATCTGTGGTTTGGTTTCCGCAAAAAACTGGATACCAAAATTCAGCCCAAGAGGGAGGCGCATGAGCGATTGTCATTTTACACATTACCTCCCCTCTATTAGCTAAATTCCAATAAGGGGTGTCTAAGTACATCGTATCATTCCTTAAAACATTCGTAAGCCTACCACTTCTATCACCGTACACTATCCCAAATGGGTATCTACTATTTTTCTTAAAATGCCCCTTTGCGCCAGAATTAGAGGCTAAGTTTGATGGGTTTAAAGTGGTTATTGCGCTAAAGTTTACATCTAAATTAGATAAGTCAAAATCATATCCGTCTGTATTATTGCCTAATAAAACTCTACCATTCCCTACAACTGCTAATGTAGCAGACTTTACGGGTATAAAATCTTGAACTTGATTTTGCACCGTCGTAGGCACAGCAGATGTAATTGAGTTGTTGTAAAATGATTTTGAAATATACCACAAATACCTATCTGAGTACGGGGAGTCGTATTCTGAAACAGTTTCATCTTCTACGTCTAAAACCTCCGTCAAGTAATAATCACCAGTATTGTTTGTTCCGTTTTCTTTCGCATAAACCAATACTTGCTCTACTATATTATTTTCGTGATTGTGAGGTAGCGGTATTTCAATATCTATTTTATTGTCTGTGTGTATGTCTTCATAGAAGTATTTAGATGGTAGTGGCAACCTAGAGGATGGAGACATAGCTGTGGTTCTTCCATCTTTAAATTTCCAAGCGTATCTAAACTGAAATATTTTTTGAGCGATGCTGTTTTGCTCTATTGATGAGTCAGTACCAATAGTACAAACCATTGGATGCTGAGGTTGAAAGGCGTATAAGTCAATAAATTTTCTATCTAAATATGGATATGGGGATAGGTTGTTTATAGATGTTACCTCAAGAAATGATGGCTGTTCGTTATTATCTGTCCAAATAAGATATACTCGCTCGTTTTGCTCTACAACAACAGCATGAGTTATTTGGAAACTTGAACTAAAATTAAGCGTGTCGCTTATATTAGCCCAACAACTACCATCATTTACCTCGTTTACGTGTACCAAATTTGGTGAACCACTTAAACTTCCAGTTAAATCAATAGCGACACCATCAATAGCATTTGCAAAAGAGTTTGCTAGCTTTATAGTAGCACTTGTTACAGATATTACATAGTACGTATCTCCGTCAGTTAACCCACCAACACTACCACCGTTATCGCTATATACAACCTTGTCTCCTGTTTTGTAATAATTTGGAGAGAAACCTAATGTTATTAAATCTGTGTAATTATTGTAGGCTGTTATTGTTTTTTGAGATATATATTTTTTCCTCAATAAAGTATAATACGAACCACTATCTAAAACTATATCTCCCTTTGAATAGGCGGTTGTGCTTAAGAAGCTTCCTATAAAATTTAGGTTAAATTGATTGTAAGATTGGGCGTAAGAGTTATCTTCCCAGACAAGTCTTGCAATATTTGTGTCGTACTCGTATCTTAGTATTACATGTTTGTTGTTTGAGTTGTGTACAAACCAATAAGTATGTCCTCTTACTGGGTCGTCAACGCTTCCTATTGTAGTGTTTGTTCCAGAGGGTAAAGAGTAAGTTGTAGCGCCTGAGCTTCGGTAAAGCGATATTTCTTCGTTTCCAATCTCAGTAACAATATCTCCGCCCGTACCTTCTCTATTTAAAACAGAAGCGTTTAAAGCGTCTATCCAATCTCCGTTGGGTAGAAAGCGAGGCGAATCATCCTTGTTCATTCCTCCATTAAATATACGAGTTTCTTCTTTCTGAGCCATTATTTATATTTCCAAGTATACCCAGATGATGTTTTTATATTGCCTTCACAACATTGACATATATTTGATGCATTCCCATTAATAGTACCCCTAGCTGCGGCTGAAATAGATTTAAATTCAACGCCGTCTCCCCTAACAACGGGCTTATAGCAAGACACCCTTAATTTATTTTCGTCTGCGTGGCGTATGTTTTCTGAATTAGTAACCCACTCTAGGTTCTCAACCCTATTGTCAGACTTTATTCCGTTTATGTGGTTTACTTGCGGTTTGTTATCTGGATTGGGTATGAAAGCCTCAGCTACGATTCTATGCGCTCTCCTAGTGACACTCTTTTTTTTAAAATTTAATTTCACTTTAGGATAACCTCTTTTATCAAAAGATTGCGATAATATTCTATCGTCAACTGGAAACTTACCCATTTTATTCCTAACTATAGTCCTTTTTAGACTTTTTACTCTTCCTAAATTTGATACCATATAATATTCAGGAGATATAGTCGTAGGCATCCACACCTCTCCCTGCAAATCATCTATATCTGTAATCCCGCCAGTGAAAACTCTTGTTTCTTCTTTCAACCTTTGAATCGTTTTCTGTTGCGTCTAATCGAGGCTTGTAGTTCTTCTCTTCTTCGAGTCTTTAATCTTTTTCTTGCGTGAGACTTAGCGTTGGCGTAAGCAATGTGGCGCATTTGTTTTTCACCTCTACTCACGCTGTCTTTGAACCTTACCAAGTCGTAGTCCATCCACAACAAAAGAGGCTCTTCTAAAAATTCGTGGACAAGGTATTTTCCGTCTACCTTTTGCGGGTTGGCAACGTACTTCATCCAAATCTTTGTAAAGGTGTACTCCGTTCCAAACTCTAATCTTCCTGCCGCTCTGTTCTCTACAAAAGTACCTTTGAACTCACAGTTGTTGTTGGTAAATCTGTCGTCTCCACAATCGTCCTTTTTTGGGCGAGATGTACTAAGAATCAAATCAACGTGTCCACCGTTTGTAATACCTCGTACTAATACGTGGCGAATGTAATCGTTTGGAATTGGAATGGTGTTGTCGCTGTCAAGTGTGTAAGTGTCTTCAACATTTATTCCGTCAACGTCGTAGCTTAACTCACGTAACCCTTTTATAGCCGAACGAATAAGTCTGTCAAATCCGTGTGCTGAATCGTAACCTTTTCCTACTGCGTAATCTTTTACTATGTCAATTAAAGGTCTCAAGCTTGGTCTATTTCGTCGTTAATTATGTCTTCTCCTAACCCCTTTTCAATGGTGATTAATTCAACAGTTCCTCTAATAATATCGTTCACCGAAGACGGAGCAACAGGGAAGTTATCAAAAGAGTCAAGGTCGTCACTTGTGGCTACAATGTTTAGTTGAAGCGTTTGCCCTTCTTCTTGGGCTGGTTGAAAATAAATGTTTTCTCCTTCGTAGATGTACCCACTCAACCCTTCCATCTGTGAAGAGAAGTCGTTGTTGTAGAAAAAGTTAAAGGAATTACTTAGCGGAATAAAAAGCTCTCCCATATCTTTGGCTGAAAACACTTGGTATATTCCGTAGTTCTTTGCGATGTCAAGAGGGCGGACAGGAAGGGTGGCGTAAGTAAGCCCTCGTTCACTATCACTCTTTACTTCTATTGTGTAGTTTGAAATAAAGTCGCCAAAAATTCCTAGCTCGTTTGCCCACACAGCTTGGTTAAGGTAAATGGTTGAAACTTGGTCACGCACAATCGACAGCGCACTTTCCACTTCCCGAATGTTTATTTTGGTTTCGGGCTTAAGACGTGGCTGTAACAACCTTAAGACTTGTTCTGCGTATGACCTTTTAGTTCGCACCTGCTCCCGCTATTTGTGTTATGTCAAATTCCCTTACGCTTATTCCCATAAGGGCTAAAATTCTTGCTACTATCTTTGGTAAATCGTACTCACTAACCTCAAAATCTGTGGAGTGGTCAGCGGCATTTATTGTTAAACTGTGTGACGTACCAACCGCTCCCGCCGACAAAGAAAGAGCCGTACCTGCTTCTGCGTTGGCTAAACTAGACGCTAGTTTTATAGTGCTTGGGTCAACTACAATAACAAAGTAATCCGTTGCGTCTGTTAGACCACCTATTGCTGTTCCTCCTTCGTCTGAGTAAAGAACGGCTTGTGTGTTGTGGAGTCCGTGATTGTTTATAGAAATAATGTTTAATGTGGTGTTTACGTTGCCCGTGTTTAAGAAAACTTTTTTAGACGGGTTGGTGTTTGTTCCCGTTCCTCCTGCCCCTGCGAAAACCTTTCTGTTAGACGATACCGTATAGTTCCAAAAAGGACGGGTTGGTTCGCGCAAATAAGACAACTCTACTTGAGTAATAGTTGTTGGGTAAAGTTGAATGTAGCTATCTCTTAAAACGCAAATAGGGTTTTGTTCGTTTGGGGCGATGAACTCACTAGATAATCTCATTGAAGCTTCTGCGGGCTGTACCGTTTCCACGTTGATTGTACGACCTTTTACTTTGTAAGGTAGTTGAAAGAACTGAGCGTGCCAATAGTCGCTTGGGTATTTAGCCTCTCCGTTTGACACTTGAATTACTCTTGGTTTTGCGTCTAAGGTTTGTAAGCTGTCGTCGTTTTCTTGGCTTGACTCGTTTTCTTTGTACTTGTCGTTAAAGTAGCCACGTTGAGCCATATCAGCGTACCTGTTAAAAACAGTCTCGTCAAAGTATCCGCCACTTTGTGACTTTCTAATCAAGTCTTGGCAGATTTGGTAAACTTTATTTACAGATACAGCCATATATTAGTTGTCGCTTCTTGATACCTCTAAAAACTTAGTTTCATTATAGATGTACAATTGTAGTATATCTCCCGAACCAAGCGTGTCGTTTCCATTAAGGTAAAAAGGCGGGGAATCAAGAAATACCGCTGCTGAATCGTCAACAACACCACTTGTTCCAACAATAGTTAAAAACGTTCCAACTCGCGTGTTTACAAGAGCGCCAACCTCTGCTCTGAAAGGGCCACCGTAAGCAATAGTGTCAACGTTGTGAGCGCCAGAAAGAACTAGAAGTTTAGGCCCTCCCATTGTGTTGTCCAAAAAAGCCTCTCCTTTACTTTGAGTGAACTGCCCTTTTAGGTTTAACTCAGTAGCGTTTAAGTTAGAGCCGAGATACAAAGAGTCGGTTTCTGTTTTTGGTTGGATAGTTCCGTTAGCGGTTCTTTTAAAAAAACTTGTGTCGGTAGCAATACCAGTACCCCTAGTGACTCGGTTATCGTTGCCTATCTTTAAGAACGAACCACTCCCAGAAAGACCGTTAAGGTCTAATCCAGCAGCCTCAATAGTGTCTCCCGCATTTTTAGGCGTTATTTTGTTTGAAACTCTGTTAAAGAAACTTGTGTCTGTTGCGTCAATTTCAGAGCGAATTACCGTCCAAGGACTTGTGGTAGTGTCTTGGATTTTTAAGAAATGCCCTGAACCGTAAATTCCCGCAGAGTCAACTTTAAGCGTGTCTCCAATCTTAATCCCGTTTACAAAGTACAACTTTTGATTTACGTTCTTGTATTGGGAAAATCCCACAAAAGATACAAGAGTTAAAAGTGCTGTTAAAAGTAATTGTTTCATCGTTATTAAGGTCTAATTATGATTGCTTGAATTACAGCACCACTTGTTACTGTAAAACTAAATGTGTATTCACCCGTTGATACGTCGAAAGTTCCGCCCGTATCACTTATTCCGTCAACCGTTACAATGAAGTCTTTGTTGTAAGTTAATCCAATAAGAGCAGCGTTTGAACTTGTTGAACTTCCTGTAGCTGCGTCCGACTCCAAGAAAGTGTAAGCGGTTGTGTTTGAACTTGTGGTTTTAGAGTAAACCCTTTCTAAGTTATTGATAACGCCAACTCCCGTTACAAGCGTAGGAGTATTAGTAGAAGAACACTCGCATCCGTCACCTAGTATTTCTGTTAGTCTGTTCACGTAAGTTTGTATGTCTGTGCTTTTGCCACAATCAATAGAAAGTTGAAGCATCGTAAGAGCGTGTAACCCCTCTTCGTACTTAGCAAGGTAAGAGTTAGCTTTTCCTACGTTGGTTGTTTTGTTGTTGTAGTACCCGTTGTAAACTTCTTTTAGCGGGCAGTAGAAATCACAAATCGAAGTTGTGTCGCTAACCACGTAATCTAAAGCAGCTGTAGTTATGATGTCGGTAAGCGTGTAGTTTACCGCAGTTCCACTTGCGTCACTCCAATACCCGTCGGTAAAGGTGTAGCTCAACGTAGACTTTAAGTAAATAGTGTTTGTGCCTGTGTAAAAGGAGTTTGTGTTTATTGTGCTAGTTGTACTTTGAATGTAACCGCCAATAGTTGTAGGGTTGTACCTTCTAAAATCCCTAGTTGTTGTTGGGGTAATAGAGTTTACGTCGTAATCAGTTTCGTCAACTGCTAAGAAGAACTTAGGGTTAAAGATACTGTGGCTTACATCAATGTCGTGTACAGGGCGAGAGTAAGTAAGGGTGTAAACATAGTCTCTGTAGTAGGCGTTAGATAACCCTGTGTCGCTTACGTCAAAATAAGTAATGCGAATAATGTACTGACCTTGCAAAACGTTTCCATCTGCGTCTTGTGGAAGAGAAGTTGTGAAACTTGCGTCTACTCCTGTTGCGTCAGGACTTGAACCGTTTGTGTTGTTGTAACTTACCGTTCCTGTTGGGTCTGTAATCTTTACAAGAATTGCGTTGCTTGCTTCTGCCCAACTTAAATCTCCTGAGCCGTAAGTAGGGGAGGTGTCTTGAAAAGTAATAGTTTCAGAATTGAAAGCTATTGCGGTGGTGTAAGTAATTGCCGTACTCTGTGTAGCCATTTTTGTTTGTTTGTACTACAAAGATACAAAGGAAACTAAGGTGGCTTTATTTTGTAAATCTTCGCCTTGGAAGTGACTTACTTCTCACCCTTGGAGCAACCTTTGGTACTTCCCAAGCTACAATAGCCATCATAGAGGCAACCGTATCATCGTACTTTGTCCAACTGTTAGCCTCAAACCTTAGCCAATTCTCCAACAAATCGTCAAAAGGACAGAACCCGTATCCGTCGGCTTGCTTTCCTATTTTCTCCCAAGTGTGAATAACTAACTTATCCATGCACTCGTTACGTCTAGCTTCGCTTGTGGTTGGCGTACCTTCCGTCTGCAATCTTTTTATTGGGTCTTTTTCTAGCGGGTTGTGAATAATGTACTTCTCGTAACCCCTTTCTCTGAAGTAGTTTATCAGTCCTTGCTTTTGGTTCTCTACGTTTATTTCAGCAGAAAAGAACACGCAAGCTTTTATCATATCTTCGTAAAACTCGTTAGGGTTGTCGGGTCTGGTGCAATACCGAATCACCCAATCACTACCGTACCTTAGTCCGTACATCGACACCTTTGAACCCTCTCCAAAAGATACCGCTTTGTGGTCGACGGGGTCAACGCCTAACTTAATCGCCCGACCAATAGGCACTTTAAAGTTTCCGTTCCAAGCGTAGTTGTTTCGCTCTTCTTCCGACGGCATACTAGCTATTTGAAAAAAACCGTTGGTATCTCCGTCTACTAACTGCTCTCCCACAGGAACAGCTTTTACCGATACATCAACCTCGTCCCAAACTAGATTGTACATAGGCGGTGGAGCGCCGTTGTGTTCTAGTTGCTCTTGTACTTTTTCAACAGCTACAATAGAAGCGTCAGAGTTTTCCAAAAATATCTCGTCTTCGCTTAACGGATACTTTCTAATGTAACTCAAAAGAGCAGAGCCACTTCTAGCTGCCCTTTCCGCCATGTGGTGTTTCCTAGCCGCTTCTTCGTCTGAATATCCCCACTCGTCAATAATAAACCCTCTGTCTGCGGGGTTAAAGTAACGCCCAAGACCACTTACGGTTCTTCCTGTGTCTTCACTTCTTCCCTCGTAGTTGCTTTCCTCCCAAAGTTTCTTTGTTTGTTGAGAGGAACTTTTCTCCATTTCGTCAACGGTAGTGGTTAGAATTAACTTTCCAACAACCTTGTCTCGCATAGAGCAAGTTTCCCTTGCTACGTAGTATCTGTTTCGGGGGTTTACGTCTTTTTCTGTTTTTGCTATCTCATCTTGGTACATGGTGTAGTTACGAGTACCGTCCACTGCTTCGTCTCGGTTTGGATAAGTAACTATATAACTGTCAAGTACTTGTGACTTTTTCTTTTCTGCCGTTTTCTTTCTCGGAACGGTGAACTCTATTTTGTCTGTTGGGTTTTGGTTTCCTGTGTCTGTTGGTCGCCAAAAAGGGTGCATATTACGCCAAGCCTTTACAATCTTGTCACGAAAGACCGTTTCTTTTGCGTCTTTGAAAGTTTTACTTTGAACCCCGAAGTTTCGGTTGTGACCCCAAGTTGTTCTCCAATACCCCGTACTTACAGCAAAGGTGGTCTTAAAGAATCGACGACCACTAAAGAGTAGCATTCCGTAACACCTTGGGTCGTTTTCTAACAAATCCCAAACGTAGTAACAATCCCTTTGTGCGTCTACAAAGTCTGCGTTACCCGTTGAGCCGTCCTCTCTTACTATTGGAAAGTGTTGAAGCAACATATAGTGTTGCCCTGTTACGTACTCTAATTGGATGTTTTGGTCTGAACCGTTAAAGAACCAAAAGCCGTTTTGTCGCCGTTCAACCTCTTGGTCTTTTTGCTTTGGCGTTGGCTCATCTGGAAGCGGAGCGTAGGGGAATTTGCGCTTTTTTTCGTCCTTTTCACCGTAGTTGGCAATAGAAGAAATTGGTGGGGGTTTGGGTAGTTCAACCTCGTACCCCCTTATGTACCTATTTCTTTCAAAAGATTCGTAAGCTGCTTTATAAGCTTGCTTAACCGTTCTCACTTTCTAGTTCTACTAGCTTAGTTACTTTAGTTCGCAACTTCTCGTCCGTATCTAAACGGTTGATGATTGCCGTTCTTGAACTTCCAAGGTTCTCCCCTTCAAAAAGGTAAAGGTCTCCTTGCTTTTCAATAACGCCACAACTAATTGCTGAGTCTAGCACGTTTTTGTCCGATTGGCGCTCAACAACTTTCTTTTCCTTTTTACCCGTCACAAACCCCTTAATGGTGTCTAAAGAGTAAGCGTCGTTGGCGTTGTTTGTTGCAGCACCTTTAGCTAAAGCGTCAATAGCTCTTTGAGATACAGGAGCAGACTTCACTACGTTACCTGTTGAGTCAACAAGTACACGCCCCCCGTCCTTTTCTGACAAGTACCCTCTTTCGATAGCTTTTCTAATGTAGAAAGCGTTCCAAATCTCTGGGGTATTGTACTCCTTTTGGAAAGTTTCAGGGTCTTTCTCGGCTCTGTAAGCTAACATATCCTCTAGTTCTGCGTCACTAAGAGGTGCGCCATCTGGTGCTTTTGTGTTGATTCCTTTTGCAACACAGTAAGCCTTTTTAGCTTCGTAGTCACTTTCGTAAACAAGGGCTTTCGCTTTTGTTTGCTCCTTGTCGGAAGTCCTACGGGTTTTGGCTTGTTTCTCAAAGTTCAACTCGTAGTAAGAAGCAGTAACCTTTGGTTGCTCTTCTCTGAACTCGCTATCTTTAGCGTGGTTGTCTTTGTTGAACGGAGAGATTCTAAGGTAGTGCATAAGATTTTTTTCTGTTGGTCTTACGTACTTACCTTTCATTTGAGCAATCTGAATCTTCTCTCCTGTTGGGTCAATGATTAAAGATACCTCTCTAATGTTTAGGTTTTTAAACCTTTCGCCCCACTCTTCCACGTAAATGCTTGGCTTCATTGGGTCGTAACCAATCATTACTGTCCTTTGTTTTTCGGGACAGAAAGCCATACATACTCTTGGAATTGAAGTTGCGGAAGAAGATACGTTGATTCCGCTTGTGTGCTTAATAGTTAAGTCTTTTTTTTCTACCGCTACAAATATAGCGCCTCTTTCTTTTTTCATTTTCTTTACTTTAATTTAAAAAAAAGGGGGAGAATTTCGGCTCTCCCCCAAATAACCGTTTTTGTTTAGACGTAGAATTGTCCGAAACGCTGTCCAGCGAATCCTTCAAATCCACACTCTGAAAGCAAGTTGATAACAAACTCGTCGTTACCATCTGTCTCCATAGCGTTTCTTGCTACTTCAACGTACTCCCTTGAGCCTCCTTTACCATCTGACAAGCAGTTGATACGAAGGTTAGGAACGTTTTGACGGTCGTTTCCGAACTCGTCCATTGAAGCTACAACGTTTCCTAGTGGAATAACAAGACCCATGTTCTTGTAAGTAAGACCTGTTGCTCCCAAAAGCTCAGGAGAAGTCATTACTTCAAGTGGCTTGTAGTGGTAAGTGATTCCACCGTAGTTGATAGAATCAAAACCTAAATCAACGGCTCTCTTTTCTCCGCCCATTCCAGCGTATTGAACACCACCAGCTTTCAAGCCTTCGCTTGTTCTGATAAGGTTGTCAAATTCGAAAATCAAGTCGTGACCACCAACCATCATGTTCTCTGTAGAACCTCTTTGCTTGAAGAGTTTCTTAGACATTGATTCGATGTCAGTCAAAGCAAGTGAACCTGCTGTGTACTGCTCACGTTGTCCGTTAGCTTCGATAAACGGAACTAGACCGCTTGTAGATTTAGTTGTTCCAAAACCAGAAATACCTGTAAGGGTAGTGTTGGTAGTGGCTTCACCTACTAGCAAAGAAGTCTCTCTGTCGTTAAACAGATTAGCTTTTTGTGTGCGAACTCCTTCGTAGAACCAATAAGACTCGTTCTCGTTTTCTCCAAGGTTATCAAACCAAGTCAAGTTGCCCATAGCACTTCCACTAACCTTAGCTTTTCTACGGAAAATCTGAGTGTTGTTAGTGTAAGAAGTAAGCGTTGGGTTTACAGCGCTTGGCTCAGAAGAAGACTCTCCGAACTGAGTACCGATGATAGCGATTTCAACCGCAGTGGTAACAGCAGGAATGTTTTCTCCTGTGATTTTTGGAGTAGCTTTAAACTGATTAGAACCGTCTGTAGTAGAGGTAACAACACACTGAACGTGTCCTCCTGAACCGTTTGGAACAAGGATTACGTCGTTTTGTTGTGGCATTGTTACGACAGTACTACCCGAAGTTCCATATTCAGGAGCAGCCGAGTTAGAGTTAGTCGCTTGCTTTGAAGAGTCAACAGTAAAGATAACTTCAGCACCCGCAGGGCCAGCTGAAGCCGTTGCAACGATTACGTCACGAATCCTGTTTTCTTCAGAGTGAGAGTAGTGTGGGTTTTGAACAATGTTCTTATTCCCAATCATAGATACAAGGCTAGAAAGGTATCCTAGTCCATAAGGACGAACCAAAGAATCTCCGACCTCTGGTTTGTCAAGTGTGATAGAACTGTAGCTAGAGTCAACAATTTGAGAGTTCAAATAGTTTCTGACAGTAGCCGTTCTTTGAAAAGTAGTTGCCATTTTTTATGTGCAGTTTTAAAAGTTAGCTGTTAGCTCTACGTCTTTGTGCTATCTGGTAAGCTAGTAAGTCAGCCCCTTCTAATTGTGGCTTTCCGCTTTGCGGCGCAGATGGCTTTGTAGGCAATTCCGTGTTCTTTAAGGCTTTCACCGTTTTTTCTTCTCCTACTGACAAGGCTTGATTTACTGCCGCTTGTATAAGCGTGTCCCTTGTCTCTTTATTTGCCCACATTAAGTCTTCTGCGAGTTGTTGGTAAGATATGTTTCCGTCTTTAACGTAGTTGGAAAAGAAGGTGTTTTCAAAGACTACTTCGTTTAGCATTGTCTTCTTAATCTCCTTTACCTTGTCGGATACGTCAAGTGAAACGTCTTGGTCTGCTACGTTCACTTTGATTTGAGAGAACTCCTTTAGAGCAGCGTCAGCTTGTTTTGTTATCTCCTTTTTTCTAGCTTCAATCTCTTGTGGCGTTAATTGTGGTTGTTGTTCAACCTTCGGCATTGCCATTTGTGACTGTCGCTCTTGGAGCATTTTTCTTGCTTCACGCGCTCGGAACTTAGATGTAACTTCAGCGTCACGCTTACGTTGTCTGTAATCTTTTAGCCTGTCGTCGTACTCTTCGTCTAACTCGTCTTCCCTTTGAATTGGCTCTTTTTCGTATAGAGCGCCAAACTCTTTTTCCACTAAATAATGAATGTCTTCTTGGTCTGCGTCAGGGTTGTTTACCGTTAGCTCCTTAGTAATCAATTCAATAGCGTGGCGAGGATTTTCAACGTCAAACGATGAGTAATCTACGTTCTGCTCAAGAAGAAAGTTTGCGTCTTGAATGTCGATTCCTTTTTGCTTGAACTCAATGAGTTTGGCAATATAGGGGTCTTCTTCCAAGTTGTAGTACTTGTCTTTAGCGTCAGGAGAAATCCAACCTTCTTTAGAGGCTAGTTCTGTCCAATCCGATACTTGCTCACTTTCCGTTGTTTCCGTTGGTTCGGTTTGTTCTGCCGATTCTTCGGTTTGTTCGGTTTGTGGTTCGGTTGCTTTTGGCTCGTCTACCGTTTTTGTACTACCCGCTTCTTCTTGGGGTTCGTCTGTTTTCAAAGAACTATCTTCAATGCTTTCGTCCTTGTTTTTATCGCCACGTATTTGGCGAATTAACAATTCTTCCTTTTCTTTTTCCAAAATCTTTAATTTAACTCGTTGTTATTGCAAAAATAATTACTATATTTGCAGGTTATTATTCCTATACAACATAAAGATTTATGAAAGACGTAGACGCTGACAGCCAAGACCTAGACCAAAAACTACAAGTAGCAAATAACTTTTTTGGGCGGGGAATAAAGTTTCTTAGGAAAAAGCACAACATCACCCAACAAGAGTTGGAGTGGTATTCAGGTGTTCAACAAAACGTAATATCAATGATGGAAAGTGGAAAGGCTAACTTTAAAATGGAACACGTTGTTAGAATAGCCGCAGCGTTCAACATGAACATTGTTACTTTCTTTGACGTTTGCTTAGTGGCTAGTTGATTATTCCGCACATTTAAAAACGTGCGCTAACAGTCGCTATCCATCATTAAAACGATGGGATAGCTTGGTGTTATGTACCATGCTACCGAATCATAATCATAAACTTCACTAAGTCCTCAAAATCGTCATATTGCATTTTTATTTTCACATCATCAATACTATAATCATCATTAGGTACATAATGTAATTCTACTGTTTTGGCTTTGCTATCATGCAATATTTCCCATTTTGAATTATCACTTTCGCTTACCCACAACTTTTTCCAAAAAGCACGGTACATAACAAAGTATATAAGCCATTGCTTTAGTTGTCTATATTTCCACTTTATCCAATCCATAAATCTGTTTCTTTTAATTAAATCCTGTGTAGCAACGGCTCATATACAAACCGTTAGGCAAATGTAAGTAAAATAATTGGAAAATCGAACTTTTAATATTTAAGACCTGATGTTTCTTTCGACATCATCCTCTGGTCTTGGGGTGGTTCTTACCGTGGGGGCTTTTGGCATACCTAACCCACCTCCTCCGTTAGCAGCCTTTGTGGTGTTTGTTGCAAGGGTGCTTTCTTCCCCATCTTTGGCAGTTTCTAAAAGGTCTTGCTTGATTTCGCCTTCCAACACAGCTAACTCTTTCTTCTTCTCGTACTCTAGTTCTAAGTAGCGTTCTTTTCTGTCGTACTCTGCGTTTAGAACAGCCGCCTCTTTTTGTGCTTGAGCCTCTAAGGTCTTTCTCTTTTCTTCTTCCGCCACTCTTGCTGCTAGAGATTGGACTTCTGCGTTTTGTTGTTGCAGAGCCATAGACTGTTCTTGTTGCACCTTTCTGAATTTCTTCATTAGGTGTTGCATTACTCTTTCAGCGGTCTTTATTGATTGCTTAGATACCCTTCTTACAATCATAGCCATGTCAATAGAGATTTGGTTTCTGTCAAGGGCTATTCCTAAATCCCTTTCCATTTGCTCCATTTCCAAATCTGTAGGGCGGTAGTTAATCTTAACCCCAATCTCAGCTAACGAGAGGTCTTTGGTAAGATTAATCATATCAACCCGTTCCTTTCCTATTGCTTTGGAGTAGGCTTTATCCATTCCCGAACCCATAGCAATAGAGTCTCTTACAAGTAGTACAACGTTTTCTGCCGTTGCTTCTATTAACTTAGTGTAAGCTTCTGTAAGGTGCTTAATGGAGTTTTGGTGTGCTTTCTCCTTTATCTTTTCTATTCCAACCGCTGCGTCTTTATCAATAGAAGTGGTTTGGTTGAACCCTGTTATTTCGTACAGCTTTTGTAAACCGTAGTCGTACATTTGCTGTAGAACAATAATGTCTTGCGGAAGACCGTTTACCAACTGCCTTACAGGTTGTGGGTCGTTTATTGGTTGCCCTGCTTCGTCTTTTAAGGAGTAGTAAATAGTTCCCGTCTCGTCGAACATCTTTTGAGCTTCTACCTCGTCGTAAGAGTCGTAAGCCATTCCAGCCCCTTGAAGAGCATCGGAGTTGATTGCAAGTCCAGAAGGTCTCGACTCGTTTATTAATTGCTGTCTCTTTAAATCAAGCAACATCATAAACTCAGCGATTGGTCGCATTTGCTCTACTTTAGACCGAAGGTTCATGTCTAAAATATTAGGAGCAACAACTTTGTACGGACATTGCACCTTTGACTCATAAAGACCGTCGATTTTTTTACGCAACAGATTCTTTTTCATTCCGTAGTCGTAAATGAAATTCGTCTCAACAACCCACTTTCCTCCGTAAATTGTTTCAACTGTTTTGTCTACTACCTCTGTTACTTTGTGCTTTCCTTTTTCGTCGTACTCGTCACTCACCATTTCAAAGCGGTAAGTAGAGCCTTTTCCTGTTTGCTTTTTTCTCCACTTGAACTTATCGGCGCTTCTAAAGATGAAGTCTAACACAAGAACTTTTACAGATTGTATGTCGTCCCAACCTACTTCTCTTCTGAACTCGTCGTACTTTCCGTATTCCCAAGAGCGGTTGCCCCACTTTCCTTGAGACATATAAGCTGCTCTAAAAATATCTTCTTTGTTGAACTCTCCGTTTGTTTCTTTTATAAGTTCGGAGATTTCCATTTCTTGTACCTCTCCAAAGTATCTCCAATCAGAAGCGTCTTCTTCCGTAAAATAAGAGTAAATGAAGTTAGGAATCTGTACCGCTCTTATTCTTGGGTTTCCAAACTCGTCATAGTCTGTTCTTGTTGCGGCGATTTGATTGGACATAAGGTTAAAAGCTATCCTTCTTCTTAACCAATAGTCTCTGTTGTTTTGAAATACGTACTGAAGTGCGCCTTCGTAAGCCTCTTCAAAAGGAGCTTTGTAGTTTAGCTCAAGGTCTATTTCTATTTCCTCTAACGTGTCGGGTACGGTTTCCATTTCCTCTTCCGACATTATTTGGATTCCGTTTTGCGCGAACTCGGCAGCCTCTTTCTTTAGTCTTAGCTTTCCTCTACGCCTAGCTAGTTCTTTATCGTACTCTCCTTTTGAGGTGATGTCGTAAGCCTCGCAAACTAAGTCGTAGTCTCTTGAGGTAGTTCGGTTTACAAAGTCGTTTACAAGCGTTACAATAGGGTTTGCAACGTTCCAGTTCATTTGAGAGTAAGAGTTGTCTCCTGTGGCTATGCAGTCGTGAAGGTAAGTAATGTCCTCTTGACCCGTTGACCAATTAATGTTCTCTATCATTCTGTTTCTACGCTCGGTAGAATAGAAGTCAACGCCTTGGTATTCGTTCCACCAAATTGCTTTTACGTAGTCGAGAATGTACTTTTTACTTTTTTTCTTTGACTTAGGTGCTACTAAATCTGGAAAATTTAAAGGGGAAGACGACATACTTTGCTTTACTTAATTGCAAAGATAATAAACTAAGTAGTTGGCTATTATTTAGTATTGCGATACTTGATAAAGAGTTTTTAATTCGCACTATTTACTTAATCAGCCCAACGTTGTAGAAATAACTGAACGAAAAGCCAAAACAAACCCTCCAAATAAGCGCAAAGAAAATTGTGTCGTAGATGTTTTGAGAACCTATTACGATAATAGATATGGTTACTGTGGTCAACAAAAAGCTTTTAGCTAAGTGCCACCCATCTGTGAAAGTTACAGGAATGTTCCTTCGGGTTGTAAACGTTTCGTCAACGTACTTGTTTTTCCATCCGTCTTGGTGAAAGAACAGAAACAACTTCTTGTTGTCTATTTCTGAAAATACAGACCTTTCCCAACGGTGTTTAATAACGTCCATTACGGCGTTAAAGAAACCGCAAATAAATCCTAAGAGAAACGCTTCGCCCATTTTCTGTGACTTATGATTATAGCAACGGTGTAAATAGTAAACAGCACCGCAAGGCAAACCTTTGGTACAGTTGACTCCATTACGTCGTTTACTGATTCTTCGTTGAAGTGTAGCCAAATAAATATACTCGGCAAAACGATAAAGTTCAAAGCGCAAAATATGCCGAAACCTCTATCTGCTTTTATGTGTTTTATGAATGTTTTCATGTCATTTCGGTAAGCTTGAAGTTATGTGTTGATTTGCTCCTGCGGGAGTGTTTGCCCTTCTTGCTCTTGTTTGGCTTCCACAGTCGTCACACCTATAAGCGTCGTAAGTGTTTACTGTTGTTGCGTAATCGCCAATGTAAGTTAAGTGCGTTCCTCCGCAAGACGGACATACCCTATCAAAGTTGCTTTCAATGAACAACCCGATATTTGGGTGCGGTTGAATGTAAGGTCTCATTTCGAGGTAAACATTTTCAAGGAGCGTGCAGTCAATGTCGCAATATTTTTGCATACGCTCCATAGCTTCCTTGTCTCCGTCCTCTACTTTATCCCAAAGACCTTTTTCTGTTTCTAGCTTTCTTCCAACACCTAAAAACTCACCTAGATAGTCTAGTCGGTTGCTTGTTATTTTAAACTGTTTTCTTGCGTGAAGAAGTGTGTCTATTGTTTGGTAAGGGGAGGGAAGAGCTATCCCGTTTTTTAAGAACCTAGTTTGGGCTACCTTACGGTCAAATCTGTTTAAATTATGTGCGATTACAATGTCAGCCTCGTCCAACATATTCCAAAGGGCTTGCGTAACCCTTTTATCGTCTCCCTTTTCTATTTCGCTTGGGGTGCAAGAGGCGTTGTAAATCTTATCTTCAAATAACCACTTAGCAGACCAACACAGTATGTGCCAATCTTTTGTTATGTGGTCGGGGTTTAAGTTCTGTTGCCAAATGCTAAATACCCTTGTCTTAAACTCAATGTGAGAGGTTTCAATATCGAACAGAAGTATCTTTGCGGTGTTCTTTAAATCAGCCAACCCCTTTCTGTTGATTAGTCGTCTTGCATAAGTCCTTAACAAGTCTACTTCGCTAGTGTTTTTATCTACTCCTAAAATCTTTTTGGCGATGCTGTAGTAGTTCTTGTCTCCGTGTTTGTAGTTCTCGATAATCAAGTTATCGTACTTTTTCCACTTGCTCATTTCTTATTTTTAATTAAGTTGTAATAGGACTCGTCAAGACCTTTTATTGTTTCAAGATTTTCTTTGTAGTCAAACATCTTTTCTACTCCCGCTAGTTGGTTCTCCCAAATCCCGTGGCAAGTTCGACAGTGTAAGGTGAGATTTTCTACGGTGCTTTCCAAGGACTTGTTGTATCCGATTGGCACGAGGTGGGAAATATCTATGCGTCCATTTGATACCCCACATCCACAACAAAAAGCGTATCCATAGGTGTCTAAAAAAGACTCCAAAAACTGTTTCTTTGCTTTTGATACCTGTTGGTTTGATTTTGATTGCTTTTTACTTACCTTTCGCAAGATAGTCCTCTAAACTTCCCTCGGTTGCTTTTTCTACGTATTTGCTGTCAAGGTTTAAAATGCTGTTCTCTAAATCGGCTAAGTCTTTTGTGTACTGTGATAGTTTTTCTAAAAGTACCTTTCCCCTGTCCCAAGATTTCTCGTCTTTGTCCGATAGGTTATTTTTCGTGGCAAGAACGTTTTGGTTTAAGTAATCTGTGATTCCGTCTACTTGTTTCTTTAAAGCGTGGTAAGCTTTTACTTTTGTAGACTCGCTTGTAAGAGTAAACACAATCTCTAAAAGCTCTTCTTTTGTCTTGTTTTCAAACTTCTTCAAAACTACTCCTTTTCGCAAATATAGTAAATATCTTGCTTGATACAACCCGAATACTTCTTTTTTTTGTACTCAAAGTTATTTGACTGTACTTTGTGGTAGTAAACACGACTGTCTTTCCACCTTCCCCAACCTCTTAGAGCTTTGTCTTTTGGTATAAAAACTCCGTTCTTTTCTACAAAGTCTTCTTTTTCTTCGTCGTCTAGCGGTTCTATAATGGCGTAATCTCCGTAAGGAACAAGTTCACCTTTGTCTATTGTAGCCATGATATGTTGGTCTTGGACTGCTATTAGCTCTTTTTTATTTTCGTCCAAGAAATCGTAGTCTGCGTCCTCGCTAATGATTATTTCTGTCCCCGCTTTTATCTTGTTGGACTTTACAACTTTGAATTGGTTCTTTAAGTTGTCGGGTTTTGTTTTAAGAAATATTGCGCCAGATTTGTAGTTTTCCTCTGGCTCTTCTATTCTTTCTACTATTGTAACGTCACCAACGGCTCTTTTGTTGGTGCAAAGAATTAGTTGGTAAAGGTTTCCGATTCCTTCACAGAACTTTTGGTCTACCGAGTAGTAAACCTTGTCTTTTATTTGGATACGGGCTTGGTAGTTTCTAGCTAAATGGGAGAAGTAAACCAACTCACCTTCATCGATGTCAAATTTAGCTGATTTAGGTTTTGCGACCAAAGTTCCGTATTGAACCATGTTGTCGTGTTCTGACCCAAGAGAAGCGTCAAAGTATATTTCTTTGTCTCCAATTTTTTGTTTAAATGCGTCTTTTTCGGGTACGTCAAAGACATATCTATTTACTACTTTCAAAATATTCAATTTTACTTACCTCGCGCAAAGATAAGTCAAACCACTTATACTCTACGTCTGTTTGCGTATCTTTTACGAAAATACTTAACATTAGTACTTCGTCCGTTGTGTGATACGCTAACTCGTCAAACGGAACAATCCTTGTTATCTTTACCTTTCCGCCTCTTTGGAAGCCGTTGACAAGATAACTCATTCCGTCTTTTAAGTCGCCAACGGTGATTTTTCGTATGTTGTCGAAAGTTGGAAACTCCACAAAAACTTACTCTCCAGCTTTTGCGTACTCAGCTTGAAAAGCTTTTTTAGACATTACAGAGTAGTTTCCGTCTTTATCTTTGATAAGATAGTCACCAGCGTAAGCAACAGATTTTTCTCCGCCATTTCCGAAAACTGTAACTCTTAGTCCTTTTCCTTCCGAGTCAACGGTTACGTTTTGGGCGATGGTTGCTTTTGTTTTGAGTATTTTTCGCAAGTCTGATTTCTTTAGTTCAGATGCTTGAATGTCTTCTTGTGAGATTTTTACGTAGCTATCAAATTCCATTTTTTCTTTACTTTGTACAAAGATAAGACTTTATTAGTTAGGGTATTATTCCGAACATTAAGATATTTTAGCTACATTATTTTCTATGTCAAGTGATTTTGCCCAACCTTGCATAACCAAATTTGGTTGAGTTTTATTCCACTTACTTTCAGTTGGCACTTCACAAACAACATCATCTACTCTGTAGCACTTTCCTCTAAAATGCACAGATAGACATTTGTATTGTTTGTAGTAGTGATAAAAGAATCTATATTTTTTTGCCATCGCTATTTCGCTTTTTAATGAAATACCCAAAATAATATTTGCATTGCTATTATAAATTCAAATAACAACACTACCAATCCAGACAGATAAACATCTACTTCTATTCCAAATACCTTGTAATCATTTCGTTCTAAAAACCTAACTGTTAACGCTAGGGGTATTACAAAGTACGCAATAATTCCGATTATGATTAACGCCATCATATTTTGTGATTGTAGTTTTTATTTATATCAATCATAAGTTTTAATTTTTCAAATTAATTTTGACATCGCTCAAATATTTAATTATTAGTTCTATATTTTACTTATTATATTCAAAATTTCTAACTCTTATTGTTCCGTTCTTTGCACTTACAATCGGGATTATTCTGTCGGTGGAGTCAATGTCTTTGAACCTTCTTACCCTTACTCCGTTGTAGAAAATATCAACGTGTCTATCCCAAATCATTTCGTAAGTGAACCAATCTGTAAACTTCCACCCCCTGAAAACCTTGTTAAACCAATTAAGATGATTTTTGCCACCCTTTTGAAAGTGAGTGCTTGTTCCGTAGTTTAGCCCGAAGTGGAGATTGCTTTGCATCTTTTTTCCGTAGTAGACCTCTACTACGTCAATCTCTGGCATGATGTAGTTCTCACTCACAAACCAAAGTGGTGCTGAGTGAAAGCCTTGATTTACCTCTTCCACCTTTGCCTCTATTTTGTAGTGACCCCTTTGAAAACTATTTGTTGGGATTAACGCTGTTCCGCTTTGAGTAACAGGTAACATTGCATCAACAGAACCTAACTTAGCCCAATCTGTCTCTATTTCTTTTCCGTTGTGGTGAAGTAGTAGTTCGTTGTCTCCTAACTCTGTCACTGACCCTAACTCCAAAGCTACATCTTCGGGACAGTACCAAAGCCTCTTTTGAAAATCTTTTAGCTGTATCATGTCACAAATATAGTTTTTTTTTAGATAAACAGCTATTGCTCCGTAAAAAGTTCGACTGTTTGTAACTATAACTGCTAGTAAACTAACTGCTTAGAGCTAAGGAACTCTGAGCAGTAACTAGAGAAAAAGCCACTATAGTCTAATGAACGCGTGTGCGTGTACGCGAGGCAAAAAACCATAGTGTGACTCCACCCCTGCTTGTCGCTTAAGTGACCCGTCGCAGTTTGCTTTTTGTTTAGGCACGCCACTAACTCGCCTACCGAGAACTTTTAACTCGATGTTTTGCAAAGGTAAGTAAAAAAATTATGAAATCCAAATGATAAGTGAAAATTTATTTATATTTGCTTTAATGAAGTACACATCAGAAGACGAAGATTACGACTACGACAGTCTAAACAGAAAAGCTTTAGAGACTGATTTCAAAGCTATAATTAGGCACAGGAGAAGGCTTTCTTATACTGAGTTTGATATATTGGGAATAAAACCAATTCGTGATTTTAAGGAAGAAATAGAAATAGACAACCTAACAAACAAGCAGTTAATGCTTTTTATAGAGTGCGATGATGAGAAAAAGCGCATGGCAAAAAAGCATAGAAGGGTGTCTATTCGTGGAGATAGGTCTAAGAGAAATAAAAGGCAGCCGAAACACCGAAATAAGAAAAAGGTTAAGAGTTCACATAAGAAAGCTTACGATAAGTACATAGATAGCGACCAATGGACAATGATGCGTTGGGGTCTGTTTTACAAGCGTGGGGAGAAGTGCGAGCGATGTGGAAAAACTGAGAATATACAAGTTCATCACAAAACATACGAAAATCTTTTTAGGGAGAAATTTGCTGATTTAGAGATACTTTGCAAAGAATGCCACAGAAAAGAGCATGGACTTAGTTAATTGTAAGATATTTTTCTTTATGTTTGCTCCGAACAAATTTTTAACCAAGTGTTAAAGTTCAAGTTTTGAGGTAGCGGGGGTTTAGTCGCCCCCGCTTTTTAAACAAGTTTATGGTAAATCAAGAAGAAATACAAAAAGAAATAGATAGGTTAGCTGTTATTCGTAACACAGAAGCTAAGATGTTTATATTGGGTAAATACGATAACTTAATAGAACCTGACAGAAGAAAAAGACTTGAAAACCACGCTATGTTGGTTGGAAAGATGGAAGCTTTACAATGGGTAATTGAAGAATAGATGAGACCACTACCAAAAGAGTTTGACGGAAAAGGAGAGGTAAAGGGATACACTTTTACCCAAGTTGTAAAAGAGCCGTTTGGGTACATATACCGAGTGGACGGAGGAAGTAAAACAAGGTACGAGGTGTTTAAACACAAAGAGAACGAGCGGTACGGTATTGTCCGTTACCCTCGCTCTCAGCACTTTGGAAAGTGGGCTTACTGGACTTTTGACTTTGAACGAGCAAAAGAAATATTGTTGAAAAGATGGAAGAAAAAAGAGTCGTAACGTACTTT
>Ga0196899_1000074_pt1 | contig 48683 bp, 84 predicted proteins | sample VirMetDEL_Sep_01_FD_169095 | JGI IMG/M metagenome (GOLD analysis project Ga0196899, IMG submission 169095) | Aqueous microbial communities from the Delaware River and Bay under freshwater to marine salinity gradient to study organic matter... | ecosystem: Environmental > Aquatic > Marine >... | reverse complement strand
ACCATATGGTAATATATCTTTGAGTATATTGCCCCGAAGGGCGTTATTATCGCCTCCCTGCATGAGGCAAATCTTGGGGCTTTATTTCCCATACCTTCATACTATCAATAAGTGGTTGTAGTTCTCCCATCCAAAAAGAACCCCATTCATTTTCAAAACCTTGAACATAGCCAAAATAAAGAGGATGTCCCATATAGTCATCATCTGTTAATTCAGTGGCGAACCAATACCAACCACTAAATGATTCGTAGCCTTTGATAACTTCTTTATCTCCTGCAAACAATTTACCGTCTCTTGTGCTTAACATGGTTATTTTATATTGGTTCGAATATGTCCGGTATGCACAAAGTTCCTACCATATGGTTGGCTTTGCCATTCGTAGAAGAAACCCCGTTAAGGGTGCTTGGTGAGTAATTTCTTCAAATCACTCTTCTTCTTTTACCTCCATTTCGGCTTTGACCGGAGGTGGGGTCATCAATGGAACATTTCCATCCATTTCACCTGTCCAGCGACCTTCTTTATATCCAGTTACTAGATTTCTGTATGCTTTTGCCGCATATTCTTTAGCAATAGCATCCATGTCTTTGTATGCTCCACCAGTTCGTCCGTGTGGTAGTATTGTAGCCAAAATGATTTGTGGGTTAGTAAGTGAAACAAAGGCAGTATAAACCGCATTCATTACAGATGTAGCATTTGCTTCCATATCGTCGGGTAATGCAGACTCTCGACCTCTCCTTGCTTTTGGGAAATCATCAAAAACGCTCCCAATTGACCTAATTGCTGTCCAATAAGTAGACCTCAATTCATCATTCTTACAGTTGTTTCCGAGAGTAATTGATAATGATATCGCTTGACCCTCATCGCCTCTATCTTCTAGGTTTAGCCAGTTTGTGACTTCACCAATATTCTTATTCCAGTTTTCTATCTTCATAATATTTCACCTCAAAAAATTGTGATTTTCCAAAATTACTCACACAAGCAATAGAACAGGTGGTTCTCCGGATAAGGTTGTTATCAAGACGAGGGCAAAGCCATAACAACCATATGGTTGTGAAACTTTGTGTTGAAAACGACCCGAAGGCCGAATTTAGGTGAATTACCACCAACCTCTTAAAGAGGCTTTATACTCATTCCAAGCATCCCAAGAAATCCAACATTTGCACTTGAGGCATTCATACCTCTCGCTTAATCCGTTACTAATCATAGGCTCATCACAATCATCACACCATGCAGACATGGTAATTGCATTATAGAGAGTATAAGGTTGCTTATTGCGGAACAAAGTTCTAAGCAACCATATGGTTGTAGACTTTGGATAATGAAATGTTAAACCTCATGTGAAACTCCGGCTACTAGATTTGACAAGGAAGCCACGCTGATACTTGGTATGTTTGATGAGAGGTTATACAATGCCAACTAGTATGGTATAACTTACAATCTCTTTCCATATCTCCCGAATTCCGCTATTCAATCAAATGGTTCGCCTTTGTTTCACAATGGGGTTATGGCCACTAATAGCCATTGGAATAGGTGTTGGTTTGAGTAATAAGCAGGAAAACCAACAAATCTGCTTGGGGGACTATTCTTCTTCTGTTTTGTTCCAAAACACGAATACCTCATGTCTGTGTAAATTGAAATCTACATACTCTTGTATCTCTATTTCATTATTAAAGAAATTCATAGTTCTAACTTCGTTTTCATCGGGAACCATATTATCCCAAAACAAAACCATATTCTTTGATGTATCAAATTCAATGTTCATTTTTTTGGCTATCGTTCCATCAGTATAAACAGTGGTTCCGAAGTGTAGCCTTTGATTTACTACTCCTAATTCTTCCGGTGTAGGTAATTTATCATCCATATCCATCACTCATTATTTTGGCAAATTGTAGTAACTACTCTTTCGCCCTGTAAAACTTTGTTCAATGTATTTAGATTAATTACTAATGCAACATATGTTTGATTATCTGCGGTTGTGTATGTTCTACAATCCTTGAAAGCATCAACATTAATTGATACTTTAATTTCGCCACCTGCATTACTCCTTCTAACATATCCGACTAATTGACTTTGGTTAATCATGACTAATCTGCATAAATTAAGATTAGGGTTCGGCCTCAAAGATGCCTTACCATATGGGTGATACTTTGGTAATAGCCCCGAAGGGCGGCCTATAGGCCAACTTCATGATATCCGTCTAAGTCGAATATTGTCTGAATTTCATATTCACCAGTATCACGGTTGTAGTGTTTTAGAGCAAAAAGCATTTGACCATCACAATCAGGGTTATGACTTTCAGCAAATTCGGATGCAATTTTCAAAACTGAAGTTAGTGCTTGGGACAACCCAGTAACATAAACATAAATTTGATTATCAGGATTCCAAACCATTTCTAAAAATTCTCTAGCCTGATTTTCTAGATTTTTAAAATCATTAGGGTTTTCAATAGGCTCATCAAATATGAATAATTCAATCTCTCTCTCATTATCTACTATTTCGTGTCTTCCTTTACATAATCCTGCATATACTGTTACCATGTCTAATATAACTTAATCAAAATATATGTGGTATTCTCAAAGATACTACCATATGGTAACGCTTACTTTGGGCGTTACCGCATAAAAAAACGGGGGAGGGGTAGATGCTAGCGAGAATTATTCTAGCACCTACCCCATGAACATGGCGACTCAAGGGCTAAATCTTGAGTCTCACTCTTCTTCTAAACCTCCATCTGCTTTAACTGCTGTTGGGGTTATCTGTGGAACACCGTTTTTATCAACGGTAACTCCGTCCCATCTGTTTTCTTTGATAGCCTTCATCATGTAAGAATTAGCGGCTTTTCTGTAGTTATTTGTTAGAGATTCGTAGTCGGAATAAACTCCGCCTGTTCTTCCGTGTGGCACAATTACAGTTAGTAAAGTTGCGTGGTATTCAGTAGGGATTGCCGCAAAAGCATTCACGACATTTTGATTGACAGTATCCACGGTCATTTGTTGTTCTTCTGTTAGATTGCTTTCTCGGCCACGACGGGCTGTCGGAAAACCATCTTTAGTAGAGCCGATTGAACGAATTGCTGTCCAATATGTGCTTCTTAATTCATCGCTACTAGCGTTATCGCCTAGTGTTAGAGATAGCATGATTGCCTGTATCTCGTCACATGGCTCTTGGGATTCAGCCCAAGTCCTGACCTTATTTGTATTCATTATCCAATTTGCTTGCTTCATAATTTTCACCTCTTTAGATTGGTGTGACTCCAGTTTAGCCCTTGAAGTCAATATAATCTGCCATATTCGGAAATAAGGTTGCGAACAAAGACACGCAACCATATGGTAATGAGACTTTGGCTTAAACGCCCCATATATGGTTAAGATTAATTTTACCATGCAGAAATGTAGAGGAATTGCAGGGAAAGGTTGTGGGAAAACAGCATCTTACAAATTGCCATATGCGACAGTTTGTTTTGAATGTTTTGAGATTAACAGAAAACATTGGGAATCTAAAGATGATTTAGAAAAAGCCCTAATTCGTCGAGAATGGCGAATTCAAGGAATTCCTAATCCTTTTGATTAGGTTTTCCGGCCTCTTTTGGGGCCACTACTCCACAAAGTTTGTGACCATATGGTTGTGCGCTTTGCTGTCACAAAACCCCGCAGGGAAAGGTGGCCGAAACCACCTTTTTTGTTCGGCAGAATCACGAATAATCGTATTCTGCATCGTTGCGGCAAAAGACTAACCAACTGTAATTGATTTTCTTGACCCAAAATCCGGCATTTTTGATTGCCATTTTATCTGCTTTCCAGTTTTCCCAAAACTCCGGTGTAGCATTAGCCCACATAGTAGTTCCGCTTTTTGATGTCTTAAATACAGCACCAAATGCTTCCATAGTAGTGTAAATCATTCTAGGTGATTCGTGGTATTCTATCTCAATGTTTCCAAAAAATCCATGTGTGGTATGTAGTGCGGCTTGGACTTGTGCCTTCGCTAGTGCTACATCTTTTTTGAATGAAAGATTTTGAACATAATTACAAAATCTAGCGGTAGAATAAGTGCTGTAGACTATTCCCTCTTCATACAAAGTATAGTATTGTTCTTTCTCTCCTGTTCGGCATACATGCAAGGTTATCTTGTTCTCCTTTGTCATGACTATATCTCCTCAATAAGAATATATGGGGAGAAGTTATACAACCTGTTCAAAGACCCCTCCATATGGTAATGTAGTCTTTGACGATATTACCCTAGTATGACTTTAATTTAATTTAATCATGTGGAAAGCAACACAATTATTGGAAGGAATGGAAGAAGTTTGGGTAACATTCACAAACGAAGAATACAACAAAGAAGTAACTATAGAAGTTTGTAGTGTGGAAGATTTGGTTAGACACTTTATTGGTGATGAAGAAGAAGTAGCACAACAAGCGAGAATGGCACTAATTGAGCAAGGTGAGTAATTGACAATTACATTGACTCAAAAACTAATTAACATTGTATCACTTGAATGTTCTAGAACAGACCACAAACATGATTTGAAACATTGTAAGATTTGCATGAAAAAGAGGAATAGAAATGACTAGAGAAGACGAAATTCATTGGGAAGAAAAAATAGGCACAAAAAAGTGTGAAAAATGTAAAGAACACATCGGCAAATATGACGGATATCAACCACATATTCGAGTATATACCGAAAAATACAGAAACACAGCAAATCCCTTGACCGATTTCAAAGATGTATGCGCTACATGCCGTGAAAGACCTAGTGACATATACCCGCTAGGAAGAACAAGGACAATATTTGATGATTTATTCGGTCAGTAATACTCATGGGGCAGTATCGAAACGAGAAATAAAATATGAATTATATGGCCTGCAAAATAGCCACGCTTGGGTTAAGCGATGATAACTCCTGAGAAGCCCCACCTCCTAAAATCAAATGGGGGGTGGCTCTAGGGTCACTCACGACAAAGTATTCATGACCATATGGTTGTAAAAGTGCAACAAATCATTATTACAAGACTATCAATCAAACATAAATAGATACGGTTTTACATAACCCACTACAAACACTTATTCTATGGCTCTTTTCCAATTGGCCTAATGAATATTAATATATTAATATAATAGAGTAGAACCTTCGAGTCGTCTCATGAGTTGAAGAAGTGAGATGAGACAACGAAGAGAAGAAACTAGAGGGTTGTGTAACATAAGTATTATATTATATCATACTATCTCATTATCTCATTATCTCATAATAATAATAATGATGAGAGAGAGAGAGTGATAATCTCCTATGAGAGATATATTGAGATATCATGAGACGAGACGAGACAACCCAAAAGTGCGGGTTTAAGTTAGTTTCTTCAAGGTTATGTTGCATATGTCTTTGTCTCATCATGAGATAACTCATGAGAATAGTAGGGGGTCGTTTATTGGGCGATTCTATTATGAAGATTAATTTCTAATATATTAATACTTGAGCGAAAATGAATTAATTAGACTCCTTTAAATATGAAATGATTTATGGCTAATACATGATAGATGAAGTCGAATGGCGAAGTATGGTAATAGAAGTAAATGATTATTTGAAGGCAGACCCAACATTGAATGAAGGGCTGAAGCAAATAATTCAACTTAATTTGAAAATAGGGGACAACAATCCCGATGAAAGAGTAGCGGCAAAGGGAGCGTTAAAGGCTCTTTTGAAGGGAAGAGACGGAACTCCGTTTAAGAGAGGGCAAAAGTCTAGTGTCCCTGCTACAGTTAGAGTATCTATTGATAAGGCGATTTCTATTATAGAGATAGAGTCGCTTAATTATTACAATTCACACCCGATAATGTCAAAGGTTCTTCGTAAGCATATTAAATCCGGTGGCGGAGATTATGCCAATGGGGAAGAATATGCTCATACCGTTGGTAAGAGAATGAGAAATGCACTTGCTAAAAGATACAAAGATGGGGATTGGGATGGAGAATATGACTCTCTACTAACTACGACAGAATAGCGGTGGTGCGCTATTGACTAGTGGGATATCGGAACAGAATGGATTTCTCGGTGTTTTCTTTTTCCTCGGTTTTGTTCCGGTATCTCACACACGGTAAGGTGATATTATGAGATTAGTAGAAGAAGTATATATTAAAGCAGAAAAAGACGAAATATGCCAAAAATGCGGGGTAGATATACCGGAAGGCAGTAATTTCTTAATGGAGAGTTACATCCATAAGGGAAAATTATTGACTAACACTTATTGTTTAGCAAAGAAATGTAACCCTCCTAACAATGTAAGGATAAGGCTGTTTTGGGGGACAATTATTCTTAGCGTAAGTGCTTGGATTATTTATGGCATATGGTTTAGATGATTCTCATTTAACTCTATAGATGCTCGATGACCCTGTGTCCACCCTTATATACGGATGTGGCAGGTTAGGTTGTATCAAGTGGTCGAGGTTTGCGAAAACAAACACGCAAACAACAAAGTTATGAAATAATTAATCTCTATAGAGGTAAATGATACGAACTATCCATGAGGGATAGCGAGCCAATGGCGACTCAAAGAAGTAAATTTACGGTTAGTCCTCACCACTCATTCATAATATCTAACCGTGTGGCCGCATCCCTCTCCTATTCGATAAACAAAGGTGAGAAAAATGACACATGAAAAATATGAATATAATAGTAAGAGCCATATGATTATGGATTTGATGGAACAGAAAGCGTTGATGGAACTTCTTGCGGAGTTAATTCAACTTGACAAGACAGGACTTGTTGATGAAATAATTGATGATTTGGCTTATAATTTAGAAAGGTGAGGAAAATGAGAGAACTAGGAAATGGACACTGGGATAAAGCACTAATGAGAAACATGGTAAGTTTATCTACAGCAGATAATTACGAAGAAGCAAAAGATGAATGGCTAGCAACAGGTAATGTTTGGTGGGTCGGTAATGGCGAAATACCCGATTGGGTTGCTAATACAAACCATCAAGCAAAATGTCTTTGTGGTCACAATATCGTTTATCATTTTGAGATTCTAAACACAACGAATGGTGTAAGAGAATGTGTTGGTAGTGACCACATTAACTCTTATCTAATTATGAGACAGATTGCACAGGAAAAAGGAATTGATATTTCTACAATTACTGAACAGGAAGTTGAAGATTGGAAAAAGGAAAGAGTTGGTTCTATGAAGGCCGAAGCATGGTGGAAAGAAAATGGAACTTCTTTCGATATGATGTTTGAAAAGGTCAAAGAAATTGATGTTTGGTTTAATGCTAGAGTTAAGTCTAGATGGTATAATTCAAGACTAAGAATCTTCGAAGAAACTAGAGAACTAAGAAAAAGAGCAGAAGGAACTTATGGTGATTCTAATTACAAAATGGCTTCTGTTGTTTGGCGTTGGAATAGTGAAAACAATCCAAAGGCTCAATTTAGAACAAGAGGATATCCTAATGATAGATTAATGCAGGATTTGGCTTTATTATTTATCAAGTCCGACCCACTAATTAAACAACTAGAGGCTGTTAAACTTGAAAAGAAATTAGCAGAAGAAGCCTATGAAGAAAGAATAAGAATTCAACAGGAAGAAAGAAGGGCTAGAGAAGAAGAAAGAAGGGCTAGACAAGCAGAAGAACAAAGAATTTACAACCTACCGGAAAATGTAGAAAAGAGAAGATTAGCAGAAGAAGAACGCCAAAGAATAAGGGCAGAATATCGTGCTAATCAAGCAAGACTTAAACAAGAAAGAGAAGCCGCTTTATTAAAATCTAGAAAAGAAGTTCTTGCTGTAAAGAGTGAAGACTTTGAAGATGCTTGTGATTACTATGGAATACCTGCTTTTGATGAAACTTATGCTCAAAACGATTGGAGTTTTGAATTTCTAGCGAGCATTAAAGGTCAAATGATTGAAGGTAAGGGTTTGACTACAAATCAAATCAACAGTCTACGCAATATATTTGTTCCTGCTACAGAAAAACAAATGCATCTCTTGGATTCTTTGGGCTATGTTGGCTCTATAGAAACGCTCACTAAAGGACAGGCAGGTTATTTAATTAACAAACATAAATATCCTAATAGTGAGAGGCATTCCAATGATAATTAACTGGATTAAACGGTTCTTTGTCACGGAAAAAAAAGTCAAAAGTCCTAAATGCAATATTTGCGGATTAGGCGCAAAGTTTCATATGTTAGTTGAATTTCAAACAATGGAACTAGTAGAAATTGAAAATAAAATATTAATAAAAATATGTGGTGAATGCTATGAAGAAGTATATGAAAGATATAATCCCGAAAGAACACCACCGACAATACAAGTCGGGGTATTTGAATCGAGATTACATACACGAACAAAGAAGAATAAAAATATGTAAGGAATTGATTACTAAGGGTGTTAAGCACCATAAAGCGTATGAAATTTCTCTAAGAAGAATGGAAATATAATGGAAGTGAAAATAATGGATGAAGAAATATATAAAATAATAACAGACGGATATGGCACTGTCTTTGAACCTGCTCCTAGAGAGAAGATAGAAGTGCATAAGAAACATGCAAGTGAAGGGATGGATATTGCCCTTCGTCTTTTCAAAGGAAACCCAAGCGCAGAACATTTTAACTTGCTAAAAGTTGCTATGCTGACTTATCAGTATTGGGTTCAAAAGAGAGTGATACAATGAACATATTTGCGCTAACAAAATGTCCGATAGAATCAGCAAAACAAATGATAAACAAGCATGTAGTAAAAATGCCAACTGAAACTTGTCAAATGCTACACACAAATGCGTTATTCAATGAATTCGTTGATAGATATGGATATGAACCGACTCTTAGAAGACTCAAAGAATATCATGAAGAAATAGATTCTATATTGATGAAACCTGCTATGCTAAATCACCCTTCAACTATTTGGGCGAGACAGACCATTCACAATACATTATGGTTGTATAAACATGGTATTGCTTTATGCAGGGAATACACAGAAAGATACAATAAACAACACGGGTCATTTGAAAGAATGCTACAAACCCCTATTGAGTTTGATGCAGATAGCGATTTGGCTACTCCTGTATCTATTGCCATGTTTGATGAGTATAGAATACCAAATAAATATGGTGAGCATTGTTGGGAGTTTGTAATTGAATCTTATAGGCATTATTACCTAGAAGGCAAATGGCAATTTGCTGAATGGCCGGAAGGTAAAATGCCTAATTGGTGGCCTAAAAACCACAGGGCAAAGAAATACAATGTGGGTGTTAGAGCATATAATGCTACTAATCCTAGATTCCCAAAAGTATTGATGGAGGAATAATAATGAAAATAAGATATAGATGTTTAAATTGTAATAAAGTAATTAGTAAAGATAGACATTATTGCTACGGTTGTTTTACCGAAGCAGAAGATAAGGTGAATAAAAATGAATGAATGTAAAATATGTAATGGAGCAGGTTTTTACAAACAACCTAACCATAGATTAGAAATCATGGAATGGGTTGAATGCATAGAATGTATGCTAGAAGACCACTATAAAGAATCAATCGCATTTGACATACAATTGCTACTTTCCAAAACTAGTCCCCAAAAACTAGCACAAATTGTAGCACAACTATTAGTCAATTCGATGGATATGGAAGGCCAAGAGAGCCTTCAAAGATTAGATAGTATGGCACAAGGAAAAGATGTAATGAATCTCCTAGTGCTTGCAGAAACAACAGTAAATGGAATAAAGAAGTGATAATATGATAACAGAAGAAAAGACACAAGTAGAGTTTAGAATTATAAACACAGAAGAAATGCCCCCTATTGTAATAACCCAAAGTGAGAGTGACAACCCGAAAGTGGTGTTGAATATTCATCACAAAATTTGGATTAGTTTGCATAGGAAAGTGATAGCAGGTATTATTGAAAGCCTCCAAGATAAATTGGATTCAATACTAACCTCTTATTTAGCAGAACAAAGAGCATTTGAAAAGATGGAAGAGTGAACAAAATGATAGGAAAGATATTAGAAAAAGTAGTAATAACAACACTAGCAATAGGAACGGGAGCATTCATGCTCGGCTTTTTAGCAGGAAATGATGATGTTGAGGGATTGGAATAGACTCCTTTAAATATAGTATGAAGAATGAATAGAATATACGGAAGTGATAAAATGATTAGACTAAGAATTATGAACGAAACAGGCCATACAGAAGTAATGTTGAGTAGTGAAAGCATTATCGAACAAATTGACACACACCCAACCCATTGGTGTTTTATTGATGGGGAAATGGTAGCAAGAGAAGAAATTTCGAATGTTAATTGGGATGAAGTCCAAGCAGTAGACCTAACTCCTGCTATTGTTGGAGGATGCCAATAAATACTATTCAACAATACTTCATACTATGGGGGAGGGCTATTTGTCTCCTATTGATAGTCCTTCCCCGCCTATTTAGGTGATTTTTTGAAAGGCTTTGAATCGTATCAAGAGTTTTTGACTACGGTTTTAGTTTTCTCTCAACACCTATCCATTGATTCCCTTAAAAGAATTAACGATGCGAGAGAGTACATTTCGCATAACAGATGGATGACAGAAAAAGAAAAATATAACTATTGGCGTGACGCTATACAATGGTGTCTTTGGGAAATACCCGAAGCAGTAAATATTGGATTCAACGCATATCTAGATGAGAAACTCACTCATTATAGAGATGCCTTAAGATATCATGATGAGAATTGTCATGATTATTGTAATGTCTGTAAAATAAAAGCAGATATGTTAGATAAAATGAGTGATTTAGATGACGAAAGAGAAAGACCCGAAATATGTTCTTAATAAGAGAAAGAATAAGACCGTGGCAACACGCTGTAGAGTTTGTGGTGGTCAATTGATGACAGCACAGGACATAGCAAAAGAAATACATGAAGAATGTGATAGAGATAATAATAAAATGTATATGATGTGATGATATGAAAGAAATGGAAATACAAATTAAAAAACCAAATGACAGTAATGAATATTATACAACAACTATTACTTGTAATGAAAAGTCAGTTTATCTCCCTAGTAGGAGAACTGTTATTTATGATATGAGCCATAAAGACCCTGTTCACGCAGGCATCGTAAAATTATGGAAAGAGATTCTAGGGACTAGGAGAAGTTATTTTCCCAACGGTAGAGATTATAACATAATGATTATGATAAAATCCTGCCCTTTACTTATTGGTAGAAGCGGCAATAGATTAAAACTTCAAGGTCAATTTGCTAGCCTTTCTACTATCGCTTCTGTCTTGGCAAGAGTAACTTACAAATCATGTTTTGAAGACGACCCTGAAAAATTAATGCTAAGTGTTTATTCTACAATGAATCTACCCGAAGATGCTAGATATTGTCTAGAAAACAGAATGCCCTTTCACTTCTATGAAGATTTCGAAAAGATAGAAGTTAGGCTAAACTGTGAACAAATCAGCGATACAGAAATAGCAGTAGAAATTAGCGACGGTGTTTGGGGAACAATGAAAGTAAAGGATGTTCAAGCATATTGTAATTTCTACCTACGCAACCAAGAAAGGGGTAAGAAATGGAAACGCCTTTCACCTAAGAAATTGTATTCTATTCTAGTTGGAAATAAACCGACAGAATCTCAATTAAAGGTAATGACCGCATTTCTAAAACAAAATAGAATGGGGGATATTGTAGAAAAAAGAGCCATGCAACTAGTAGATGACATGCTAACACAGCACAAAGACAGACTTATTCCTTTCTTTGATAATAGTGGCGTTCTAAGAGATTTAGTTGTCAAAGGCAAAAAATATGACTGGAGACTTTCTTATAGAGGTGCAGGAGATTATAGAAGAACAAATGGAAGACAAAATGTTTCGACCTATCTTCTTCAAAAGATAAGAAGAGATAATCAAGATGTATTAGAATGGAAAGGGCCGATATGTATAGATAACATGGCACAAGGTTCTCCATTAGGCGACCAATATGCCGCTAGAGCATTAGCCCTAATGAATGATACACACACTATGAAAATAGTAAGCACTATCAGAAGTTATATTGTAAATAAAAATGATGAAAATGTAAGAGTGGATGAAAATGTATTGCGAGAATTGCGAGAAAGAGACTCCGAGTGAGTTTGATGAAAGATTAGGAGAACATACTTGTTTAGATTGCGGGCTTGTTTTAGTTACAGAAATATTTGAACAGACAGTTCATATTTTAGATAGTAGCGGAGAAGTAAGACATTCTATAGATAATAAATTAGGTTCTGTGAACGCTCCTAAAAAATTAAGTAAATTGAACAGCCGTTCTATTTATTCTAAAAGCATCATGCAGGGATTAATCCACTGTAACATGGTATTAGGTTCTATACAGCCCGATTCTCCGCTAAAAGATAGAGTTGAAGAATTCTACCTATACTGTAATAGAAAAGCAGTATTCGGTAAAACAGAATATGAGGCTAGAGCAACCGCAGTAGTATATTATGTATTGAAAGAGAATGGAACTCCTCATTTGTTGGCTGATGTAAATAGCGAATTTAATGCTAGGACAAAAACAATCAAAAGACTATTGAGAAAGATGAATCAACTCAATAGAAATGTAGTTAGCAGAAAACCAATCAATCCCCAATATCAATTAGAACAGGTATTAATGAAGATTAATGGTGGTTCTGTCTTCAATGAACAGTGCTACGAAGTTTTGGAGCATTTTGAAAGTATTATAGTAAATAGCAATTTTAACAAAGGGCGTTCCTATTACGCCTGTATTGCGTGGATAGCGGCTAACAGTAATGTTAGAAAAGACATAACAAAACAAATGATTTCTAAGAGAACAGGGTTCTCCGAATGGGTTATTTGGAGACAAACAAAAGCAATACTAAATCTAGTAGGAAAAGATAATGTAAAACAAATAAAAGGAAAGAAAATAACAATGGTGATTAAGAATGATAAAGGAAGAATGGATTGAATACTATGTGTATTTAGAAGAATTAAGACAAAGTGGAGTAACCAATATGTTTGGTGCTACTCCGTATTTGAGAGAGGAGTTTGGCTTAGGCCGAAGAGAAGCAATAAAGATTCTAAGTAGTTGGATGGATAACTACGAAGAATTAGTAGAAAAAGGAATAATAAATAGAGGTGAATAAATATGAAAGATAAATTACAATACCCAACATTAGCAATACAATTGGTAAATCCACAAGGCATGCCTTATGATATGCCGGATGATTGGATGGAAACCGTTGTTTCTATTGCGACTATGATTAATGCCAAGTATAAGATTGGTGTTGATACAGTCTATGGAACAGCATCAAGAGAAGGATTTGAGATATTAAGTGAAGAGTGTGGTCAATATGAATGAAAAGCAATTTCAAGAAATGATAAAGAAAGCAATTGATGCAGAATTAGCAAAAACACCGGAAGACATGACGCTTCATGTTGATATGGTTATGGAAAAAGAAGGGCTTAGGCTTAACTTTACAAGAACAAAGAAGGAGGAATAAATATGAAAAGAAAAGTATTAGTGATTGGAGCAGGCGGTATTGGGAGTTTCTTGATACCGCTTTTAGATAGAGTAGGTTTGTATGATATTACAGTAGCAGACCCCGATAAGGTAGAAACAAAGAACCTGCCATATCAGAATTTTACAGAAGAAGATGTAGGGCAAAACAAAGCGATGGTTATGTTTGGAAAACATAAGAGTATTTTACATCGCTCTACATATCCTATTCTAACTGAAAAACAAATGCAGGGTTATGATTTAGTTATTTGCTGTGTAGATAACTTATCAGTTAGAAGAACTTTATACAACACAACCGTTAAATGGCTTGACCTTAGAGCGCAAGGTAGAAATGCCGCACTTGTGACGCATAAAGCAGACCCAAAGATGTATGATATGCTTTTAGCGGGTAAAGACGGTTCATTTAGTTGTCAAGGAGATTCATGGGATGGTTCAAACAAAGGAGTGCATTTTATGCAAGTCGCTATTGCAGGTTTGGGCGCACAATGGATTCAAAGATGGTTTAATGAAGAAGAAGTGCAAGAATATATGGTGGTGAACCTATGAGTAAGAAATGGACAAAAGAAAAAGAATTAGATTTGTTAGTTAATTTTTATGAACTAAGTATAGAAGAAGCAAGAGAAAGATACGATGCCTCGTATAAAACAATAGCAGGTAGATTAGAAAAACTGTTTGATGATGATTCCGAAGAAGGAATAGAATTGTTATTAGAGGCTTCTAAGAAAGTAAAGTTGATGAAGAGAATAGATAATTTTAGAAATGAAGATTTTACTAGAAAGCAAAGAAGACTAAGAAGTAAGATAAACAAACTACAAAGAAAATTAGACAAACTAAGAGGTGAAGAAAATGGGAAGAATGAAAGATAAATATTTTAATGAAATAAATAGTGATGATGATGGCTATGGTGAATACGAAGAACAATCCGAAATGAATTATTGGAGAAATCGTGCTGAAAAGTATATTCATGATGCATTTAATGCAGAAATGGAATCAGTATGGAGTGGTTATGAAATTGAAGAAGGTAAGGATTTAACTGAAATGGAGTGTGCAAAAATAGTAATAAAAAGCAAGGAGTTCTTTAAGGCTATATGGCATGCTTCAACAGAAATATTACCTAAGTTAGAAGTTCAAGTAGTTCTAGATGGTAGTGCAAAAATATTTGTTACAACAGGTTCGGCAGGTTATGTTGAATTTGGACTACAGCCACCAATAGGACTAAAATTACCTATCAAATGTTGGATTCATACTCATCCGTTTGCTTCTGCTTATTTTAGTGGAACAGATTGGATGACTGTTGGTAATTGGAAATCTCTAATGGAGGAAGCCTATGTATTAGGCGGTGTAGAACATTATGGTCATTGGGTCAATACTAAGCCAAATGACTTGTTAATTAGATGGATTGATAATAATGGTCATGAAACATTTAGAGTGCAACAAGGAAGTCAATACGAAGGTGAAGAAGAATGAAGGTTAGCGATTGCGAATTTAAGAGTAAAGAAGACTTAATTGAACTTATGGTATCATGGGGAATATTAGAGGATGATAGGGGTGAAGAAGAATGAAAGCAGTTGGGGATTATGCATGTATTCAAATTGAGAATACAATAACAAGTAGTGGAATTCAAATAAAGAATGATGGGATAGGAGTTTGTTTATCCTGTCCATCTAAGCCTGATTTAATAGACAAACAAGTGCTATTTGACATAAATCAAAAGTTCCATGAACATGAAGATAAGATATTTATTGATAGTAAATTTATTATGGGGGTAATTGAATGATATTAAATGGAGAAGAAGTTAAACAGAAATTGCTAGAAGGAATTAATTTAGTGGCTGATACCGTAAAACCCACTTTGGGGCCACAAGCCAAAACTGTTATTTTACAGGGAAATCCTCCTGTTATAATTAATGATGGTGTAACTATTACTAAGCATATTTCTAGCGATGACCCTTATATTCAAATGGGAATACAACTAGTTCAAAACTTAGCAAGTAAAGCACAAGAAGGTAGCGGTGATGGGACTACTACCGCTTGTATTCTTGCTCAAGCATTATGTCAAAACATGCCTATTGGTGGAGAATTGAAACCACATGAATTTAATCTTCTAATAGAATATCTAAAAGAAGAAGCCGTTGGCTATTTCGATGCTATTTCCACAAAGGTAGAGAATGAAGATATACTTAATGTTGCCACAATAGCGTCTAACAATGATGCTGAAATGGGTAAATTAATTCAAGATGCTCTAAATGAAGTTGGTAGAGATGGTATAGTTACAGTAGAAGAATCAAACAATTACCAAACTAATTTAGTTGTGAGAGAAGGTATGGAAATAACCGAAGGCTATCTAAGTCATTTGATGTGCAATACTGATTCCGGTAAAGTAGAATTCAATGACCCTCTAGTGTTTATGTCGAATATTCCATTTAGAAACTTTAAGGATATTATTCCTCTTTTAGAATATTCGTCTGCTAAATCTAAACCTCTTATTATTATGTGCAAAGGTATGGAGGGTTCAGCATTAAATAATCTAATAATGAATCTAATTAATCAAACAGTTCAATGTGCTGTGGTATTAGCCCCTAACTTTGGGGATGCTCAAATAGATGAATTAGGAGACATTCAATCTCTAGTTGGCGGTAGAGTTTTCAATTACGAAAGTAAAGATGACCCTGCCTCTTTTACCGAACTAGATTTAGGAACTTGTAGTAAGGTAATAATTACTAAGGAAACTACGACCTTTATTGGCGGTGAAGGAGAAACAGAAGAAAGAATTAAATCTCTAAAAGGAGCATTAGAAGGAATGAAAGGACACGATGCAGGTAGAATCAAAGCAAGAATTGCTAGATTAAAAGGCGGAGTAGCCACTATTCAAGTTGGCGCTTCTTCATCTATTGAAATGAGAGAAAAGAAAGAAAGACTAGATGATGCTCTTAATGCCACTAAAGCGGCTTTAGAAGAAGGTATTGTCGTTGGTGGTGGTATGCCATTTGTGAACTTCGCAAATGAGTTTAAAGAAAAGATACCACATTGGTTCTATCAATCTCTATTACAGCCTTGCAGACAATTACATTACAATAGTGGCCATCATCCTGTAGGGATAGAAGAATGGAAGGGTGAAATAGGATTTAATGCTCTAACTGATAGAGTGGAAAATTTAGCAACAGCAGGGGTTTATGACCCTGTCAAAGTGACCAAAAACAGTTTCTTGGCGGCTATGTCTATTGCTCAATTGTTTTATACAACAGATGTAGCAGTATTATTGGAGGAATAAATATGGGAAAGTCGGCAATAAGTAAATGGGCTAAAAAAAGCATAGATAAAGTAATAACTTCTGAACCAAAAACTTATCAGGCTATATTAGATGATTTATTCCTTTTATCAAAGATAGAACACGACTCCTCTAAGCGCAGGGCATCTCGCACTTATGATATGCCGACTAAACAACAATTACAGAATTATCTCGCTAAAAATTATTCTAGGATATTGATTAGTAGATTAACTAATAAACCAGTCAAATTAAGTGGAGGCAACGCTATTCCTTATTATTTTAGGGAGGGATAAATTTGAAATGTCCGGCTTGTTGGAGAAGCATGCAAGAATATTATGCTAGAAGATTTGGTAAATGTAAATATTGTTTGGAGAGTGAAAAGAAATGATAACACCGGATGATTGGCAGGGAGAATATAGAGGAATAACTTATGAAATATCCGCAGAAAATAAGGTAAGCAAACCCTTTCTAAAAATATTTTTTTATGAAGGCGATGACCCTTCTTTTGATATTGAACATCATGGTTATTGTCATACTCTAAGACAGGCACATAAAATTGCTAAACAGATTATAGATGAACATTTAGGTGATGAATAATGAAAAAGAAAGCCGTAACAGTGACATTACCTGCTCCCCATAAATCACAAATTAAATGTCCTATTTGTGAAGGCAATAAGTGCCATGTTTGTAAAATGACGGGAACACTAAAAATAGATGTAGCCCCAAAAATACCAATACAAAGAGCGCATATTGTGAAGTATGTTGTAGATAATATACATGATATAGCGGGAGAGATAACTAGAATGTATGGATTAGTTCCTGAAATTAACACTCAAGAAGTAATTGTTGTTAATGAAGGACAGTATGAGATAGTCCAAGTATCTTCTTTAGGTGGGGCATGTTGGGTAGTAAATAGATTAGATTCTTTAGAATCCCCAAGATACTTCAAGTCTAGAAGTGAATTAGATAAATTCAAACAGGGGTGGATGAATTGACTCTAGAAAAAATAGGTTCTATTATTAGAAATGAAAAGATAGAATATGTTGTTAAAAAGGGTAGATGGACAGTCTACGATGTAATAGACATAAGGCAACATGAAAATGATAAACCCTCAATAAGAGGTCTTCGTCTAAATAGAGATGAAGCAAAATTACTATTACAGATATTAAAAGAGGAATTGGAATGACAGAAAGAGAGATACATAAAAGAATAAGTGAAGTGCAAGCAAAGAAAAGTGTTCGCAAAGCAAACAAAGAAAGACAATACGGACAAGGGGCATTACCCAAATTTATTACCTGCTCAAGTAAGATAGTAGATTTATTTGCTAAGTTTGTAGAACAAGAAATGACAATACCTGCGGGTGGCGGAAGAGGTTGTAGAGTTCAACCTAACCATGTAGAATTATGCTATGGTAAGTTTTACCAAGCCATGAGAGAATTTATGGATGGTGAGACAAATGAATAAATTGTTTTTGATTACCACCAATGATAAGAAATTTCATGAGTGGGCTAAGAAAGTAAAGAAGACTCTAAAGGGACAAGAGATTGCATTAGATGCTTTTAATCAAGCATACGGAGAAGTTTCCGGTGGTAATTATTTGGTTAGAGCGTCTTTTGTTTGTTATTGGGAAATATATACTAGTAATGATTTAGCAAGGCTTGCTCCTGCTATTACTCAAGCAACTATGATACATATGTTACATAGGTTTGCTGAACAAAATAAGTTGGAAGAAGTCCAAGTAGTAGAACAACTGATAGGAAACTTTGTTCGGCTATTAGTTAATTTAGATGGTGAATCTAATGAAGAAGAGTGAATGGATTTACTTAGCAAATGCTATGTGGACATACTCCGAAAAACATGAAGGTGAGATATCCCGCCTTCTAAAAGAAGTGGTTATCAAATTAAATAATAATATGGAAGTGATTATAGATGACATGGGAAATAATGAGCCGAATGTTAGAATCAAATGATTCTATCGCACAAACACAGCAAATAAATGGAATAGTTAGAAGTTTGAGAAACTCCGGATTGCTGACGAATAGAGTATTACCTATTCTAGATAAGGATAATTTACCAAGCAATAATATTGGATTGTCTAGAGCAAAAAAGTGGTTAGCAAAAATCTTCGAAGTATTTGAAAGTGAAATTGATGGTCTTTATGCCGCACATAATTGTTTAGGTTCGGCTATTTATTACTTAGAGCCTTCAGCAGAATGTAAAAAACAATACTCTCTAAAACAAGTTTATGATTTATTAATAATGGACACCGGAACTATTGATTCTAATTGCTTCAAACTATTAGAAGAAATACTACCGAATATGTCTGCTAATGCTAGACAATGGTTTGTTAGATATTGGATTAGAAAACCTAGAAACGGAATCAATGAAGGTATCGTAACTAAAATACTGGCCAAGCAATACAATAAACCTGTAAAAGAAGTTAAGAAACATTTGAATTTCAATAGTTTAGATGTAGTAGTGTATCATTATAATCAGTCAAAAGACCCGCCATGTAATTTAACGCATGGTAAATTTGTAAAACCAATGCTAGCCAAAGAAGTCCCTATGGATAAGTGGCCAACAAATAGAATTGTAGATTACAAGTATGATGGTAATAGATACCAAATACATAAGCAAGGAGATAATGTAATTATCTTTAATCGTAAAGGTTCTATTGTTACAGAACAATTCCAAGATGTAGTAGAATCAGTTAGAGAATATTATATTGATTGTATTCTAGATGGAGAGATTTATCCAATCAAAGATGATGGTTCACCTGCTGAACATAAACTAATGGGAACAAGAGTTCACTCTAAAGACCATGCAGAAGCAAGAGAAAAAGTCCCTGTTAAATGGGTTATTTTTGATTGCCTAAAAATCGGATTAGAAACTATAATGGAATTACCTTACTCTAAAAGAGTGCTAAAAATGTCTAAATTACCCGACCAAGCACACAGAATGGCCGAAGATGGTGATACATTAGCATTCTATAACCAAGCCATTAATGATGGATTTGAAGGCATCATAGTTAAAGATTCATCGCTACCTTATGAAGCAGGAAAGCGAAGTATCGGGTGGGCTAAGTATAAACCACCTAGAATAAATCTCGATGTTGTAATTGTTAAGGCTAAATATGGTCAAGGCAATAGGTCAAATGTATTTGGAACATTTGAGATAGCAGTTAAAAATGATACTGAATTTGTTTCAGTTGGTAGTGTAGGTTCCGGCTTTAGTGATGAAGATTTAATCAAACTAACAAATACACTAAGAAGAAATGTTATTTCCTTTGAAAATAAAACATTTGAGTTAGCACCTAAAGTTATTCTAGAAGTTACTGCTGATTTAGTTTCTAGAGATGAGAATAATAATCTAGGCTTAAGATTCCCAAGATGTATTAGAATTAGAGATGATAAATTCGTTGCTGATATTAATACTCTACAAGATGTGGAGGCATTAGAATGATAGAAGTAGGAGATATGACAATAATAGGCACAACGACATACCGTTGTATTAGAATAGATAGTGATGATAATGTTTATCTAAAAAACATATTACATGACAAAGGTAGAGCATTAGTGCAAAAAAGAGAACTTTGTCCTTATATCAAGGACAATGAATTGATTGTTCCGGAACAACCGAAGAAGAAAAGGATGGTAACTAGAATAAACATATCTAAGATTGTAAAAGAAAGCACAGACATGACAGTATCGAATACAGCAAAGCGGTTTTTAGTAGAATGGGTAGATACCGCAGTTGCTAATCTAATAGCAAACGGTGAGAAAAATGCTATAAGTCGTGGTAAGAAACGAATAACAGCCGCAGACCTCTTTTGGCTAGAAACAAACAATTTACCTAGAGGATATTGGAAGGATAATGAAGTATTCTTTAAGGAGTAATTGCCATGTATGATGATGAAACTATCATTGAATGGATAGATTTGTATGGTAACGCTACTAGTTTCAATTTCATAGTTTATGGAATAATAAAAGAAGAGGATGTTACTATGTTAATGAGAGGAGTAATGTTTCAATTGCTAAAAGATAAGCAAAGTTATCCTTGTCCCATGCTAATTGTAACTGATGAAATTGATGAAGAAAAGGCCGTTGCTATGAAATCATTTCAAGGAACGAGTGTTTCTTTTGTTTTCGGTGGAGAAGTTCTAATGATAGAAGATACAATTAAGAAATTAGTGGCAGACGGATTAGATTTCTTGAGGTTTAAGAACGAATATTTAGGATATCATTTGTGTGATAGTCATGTATAGTAAAGATATGATAGTAGGAATCTTATTGAGCAAAGGCAATTTTTCAGTTTCTATTCAAGAAAACAACAGGTTTTCCATAGGATATAGGATAAGCCCTAAAATAATAATAAGAGGAAACATGAGTTTCTTAGAAGCAATCAGCCGTTCTTTGAAACAGCATTTAGTGGATTGTAATATAAAAGAAAAAGAATCCAATAATAGCCCAAGACCTATATTAAAAATAACTGGGTTAAATAACATAACTAACACAATTGCACTAATTCCAGATTTACCTGATGCTAACGATAAGTTAGAGGGTTTTAAACAAGCACTAAAAATCATAATAGAAGGCAAGCATAAACAATTAAACGGATTAGAAACAATAATGAAAATAAAGGGAGTTTTATAATGGGATTAAAAAATATAAATAAAAAAAGAGCAATATTGGTAGTAGGAAAAACAGGGACAGGAAAAACAACAAAAGCGAAAACATTTGTGAATGACCCTATTATTTTCTATGGTAGCGATGAAATAAATTTTGATTTAGGTTCATTTCCTGTGGAAAGGGGTATTATCATAGAAGATATACATTACAAGCCCCGAAAGGATATGATAAAGAATATCATAAGACAGTATCGTGGTCAAGTGGTTTTGACTTCTATAAATAAGAAATCTGTAAAGTGGGTTCATTCGATGTGCCAAGTAAAACTAGCAGGTTCTACTAAGCATTTAGAAAACGAAATAAAACAAGTAGCACCAAATAGTGAACCTCCGATGCTTATGGAAAAGGGAGAGTTTGAATTAATCTATCCCTTTATGAAAAGCAAGAATAGAGACAAGATTAAGGATTTGCTTCTTTACAATGAGCCTAAAGATTACAGCATTCTTAATTTATTAGTTCAAGTATTACACCCGACTAGGCTAATTTTGATAGACTCTACTGTAAAGAGAAGGTGGCATAAAAGGTATTTTTATGAAATGTTAGCCTATTGTCATGAAGGCGGTGGCGTAGCAGTTATACCTAGAGGAAAACCTAGAACTGATAAAGCAAAGGAAGATAAAAGAATCAAAGATAACTTTCGTAGTTTATCTAGAAAACTGAAAGTGAAAGATGTTAGAGTTTTTCAACAACTATGTAAAGATAATATGTTGAAAGACCATTTCAAGAAGAAACTATCTCATAGCGAGTGTAGGCTTCTTAATTTGGGAGAAAAGAAAAAGCCCAAAAAGAAAGAAAAAATAACAGTAAAACAAATGAGTATAGAGGAATTTTTATGAAAAATAAATGGATGCATATGAGAATAAAAGAAATGTTGAATAATAAAGAAATGACTACAGGGCAAATCAAAGAAGGTCTTTGGAATGCTAAGACTAAGAAAGGCACGCCTGTAAAGAAAGGAATGCCATCTACACATCAATTACAAATGCTTCTTAAAATACATTATGAGAAAGCAGGATTTTGTAATCAAGTGACACAAACAATATGGAGGAATAAAGATGCTTGAGGTAATATTAACAGCAGTATTTTTTGCATTTTGTTATTGGTTAGGCGGGCTATTGATGCCGGAGTTTAAACCAATACAACAAGAACTGATTAAATTTGAGGAGGAATAAAAATGAAAGCGTCAGAAAGAATAAAAGAAATAGAAAACAGATTAAAAGACTACAAGGAATTATTAAAGGAATTGGAAGAAATAGACACTATTTATGAAACCTTAGATTGGGTTGATATTTACAAACCCCATCACATAGGTATGGAATTGTCTCAAGCAATATATGATGTTGAGAAAAAAATACAAGAAATAGAATCTAAATTGGAGAGGATATAATGTTATGGACAGAAAAATACAGACCAAGTAAATTAGAACACATTATCGGACAAGAGCATTTTGTTTTAGATGCTAAAACATGGGTAGAAGAAAACAACATGCCTAATGTTTTGCTTTATGGAAATGCAGGTAATGGAAAGACAGGAGCAGGAATAGTCTTAGGAAAAGAAATACTGAAAGATAGTTTCAAAGAAAACTTCTATGAAGTAAATGCTTCCGATGACAGAAGATTAGAAATGGTTAGAACCACTATCAAAGAAGTAGCACAAAGCCGTTCAATTGGCGGTGTTCCTTTCAAAATTATGTTGTTAGATGAAATGGATGGAATGACTGGAGACGCACAAAATGCCTTGAAAAGAATTATGGAAAGATATGCAAATAATATTCGTTTTGTTATTACTTGTAATAACAGAAACAAAATTGTATTTCCTATACAAAGTAGATGTGCTAATTATCATTTTAAACCATTAAGCAACAATTCGGTAAAACAAGTCTTAAAGTCTATTTTGTCAAAAGAGAACATTGATAGGTTTTCGGATGAAGAATTAGACTCCTTTATATATGCTATGAACGGTGATATGAGGAGAGCGATAACCGAATTACAGGCCGCCAAGTCAAGTGGAACCACACTCAAGAAACAAGTGTCGGCTTCACTAGATGACTTCAAAAAATTGATAATGAAAATGAATCAAAGAAATACTAGTGCATTAGGGGATATTCACGATATGATATATTACGGACTTTCAATGAAAGAAATATGTTTAGGATTACACGATGCTGTAATTGAAATGGATGAACTAGACAGCACTACTAAATTTAAATTCCTTAGAACTATAGGGGAAAGCGAATGGCGTTCCACTACTATGACCCCTAAAGTGCTAGCCTCATGGTTAGTAGGAAATATATAGAATTGGAGCAAAAATACAGGAGTGAAAATATATGAACGAAGATATGAAAAATGAAATAGCAAAGAGCGCACAATACATCGGTATGAGCGTTGAAGAAGCAGAAGCAAAGTTCGTGGAAGTATGCGAACAAAATGGTATTGAGCCAACAAACCCAATTGCTAAGGGTATTTGGCGAAACTATGTTGCTAATGCAAGAAGAAGCCAAGAGACGAAAGAAACCAAAGATTCGGGTGAATCATGGTATAAAGCGGCATTTGGATTCTTTGTTTCTTTAGACGCACCTAGAGATAGTATGGCATGGAACAGAATGAAAGCACAAGAAGAATACCTAAGAAATGAAGATAATGCTTTAGAGAAAGGTATTGTTGCTGTGGCTGTAGAAAATGCACTAGGAAAATATACTGTATCTAGATACCATAACGGTGAATATAGAGAAAAGGTAATGCCGGAACTTCCCGAAGGGGCAGTAACATTAGAAGATGGAAGAATCTATATTCCACTTGATTCTACTGAATCTTATATGAGTGGCGAAAAGAATCAAAACTATGGTAGACCTTTGCCTGCTCAATTGATGAGAAGAAGTGGAATTTTCTTTGGCTCAATTGGAGTTAATGGTGAAATGAAACCATACTACTTCTCTTACAAAGGGCAGGCAGGAGTTGATTTTGCTCCTAACACTTTTGAATGGGTGCATTTCCTATGTGTTGCTAATGATAACGGAACTGATATTTATGGTGCTAAGGATTTAACTGTTAATAGTTTAAGTCTAAATAATGAAATGAATCCTGATAATGATTTGTTTAGAGATATGTCAAACTTTAGTTTTGAAGATTGCCTAAAAGAACATTTCAAGAGCAACCTAATACCATTAGTTGATATGGACAAAGAGCATATAGTTAGGCAATCTCTACCTGTTAAGGAGAGATTTATTATTACAGATGGAACAGTTTGTAATATGAATATGACTCCGACATCTAACGGTAATAGAATCATTAATCTTACAGACTTAGATGCTGAATTAGATTATGAAAGTGATTCGGGAACAACAACCTGTTGGATTCCGGAACATCTATCATTAGATTTCGGCATAGGTTCTACAGTTATTGTTGTTGGTAGAACCAGTCAATCAATTAATGATGAAGGTACTCAACCTGCTACACTAAATGTTTCGGGGCTTTATTGCACTGAAAAGCATGGTTCAGCAGTAGAAGTATCACAACCAGTAGAATCTAATTTCGATTGGTTTTGATTAATTCCTAAGCGGGTTTTGAGCATGCCCCGCTTTCATTACAAGTGTAAGTGTGAACTTGTGGGAAAAGATTGATACTCGACTAGGTGCGAAGCCTATCCTTATGAGGAATAGATATGATAAAAATTGAAAAGAATTATTTAGAAACAGATAGAGCAATTACAGACATTAATTGTGTAACCCATATTTCATGGGCGCACATCGAAGACGGTGTTTATGATGTTAAAATACATTTTAGCGAAGAAGACAAAGAAATAATACAAGAAATGTCTAAAAAAGAATTAGAAGAAGTAAAGGTATTCTATATGAATAGAAAGATACCTCCTCCGATAGAATGGAGAGATTCTTCTTCTGCATCCTTTAATTTGAACAAAAGAGAACGCATCTCAATAGAAGATGGGATTGTAAAGAAAGAAAGAGCATGGGTTACTGATTTAGCAACTACAGATTTCATAACTTGGAGACAAGATGAAGAGAGCCTGAATTATATGGTTAAACTGCATTCCGGTTCTAAGTTTCTTAGGTTTTGGATGAATGATAAAAAAGAAATAAATGAAATAATAGAATTATGGAAAATGTATAGGTGATATATATGGGATTAACAAATAATATAAATAAAGAAATGATAGAAAAAGCAGGAAATAACAGAAGAGTAGAAGCATTTAGAGACAAACTAAAAACCCAAACAGAAGGTAGACTACAAAGAAATAGTCGCCTAGTATGTGGTATTTGGGGAGAACCTAAAACAGTCAAGAGTGGATTAGCATTGGATTTTCCCGATAAGAAAATTTATGTTTTAGATTGGGATGATGGTTGCGAACCAACATGGAGACAAAATCATGAAATGACTGACAGAATTACTTTATGGAATCCGGAAGTAAGAAACCAAAATGGCGAACTAGATATACAAAAGTCCGAAGCAAACTCCGAAGATTTTGTTTTGTTTGTAAAAGAACAAATCGAAAAAGGAGAAGATGTTTTGTTTGTATTTGATGGAGTAGATAAATGGCTAGACTGTTGCACACTTCATGTTACAGGAAGTTCTAAGATTGGTAAGCCACAGAAGATGAAGTTTGAGTGGGGTAAAAGAAATGCACCATTTTACTCTTTATTGGCTATGTGCAAGAATCTTAATTGTGACCAAATTTACATTACTCACGCTAAGGCTGATTATGGCGCAACAGGTGAAGTAATAGGAACAAAACCTAATTGGCACAATTGGGGTGATTTCTTACACCAAATAATCAACACAAAAAGAATTCTAAAGAAAGGCGATGTAGCATACAAAGCGACTCTTATGAGTAGTAAAACAAATACATCCCTAGTTGGAACTTCTTGGGAAACTCTAATTGTTGGTAGTGGCAAAGTAGAATGGAATGGAATTAAGGAATTGAGAGAGGGAGAAATATGAAATTCACAGTAGATAGTAAAATACTAAAAGAAGCAATTAATAGCATACAGGTAAAGGGTAAGTCCACAACCAACAATGGTTTTGGTATTACTAGTTTAGGCCATTGTGCTTATATTATTTTGGCAGGAAATACTCTACAAATATGGAATGGAGATTCTACCTTTTGCGTTAAGATTGCCTTAACAGTAGAAGGAGAAAGAGATGGCGATTGTGTGGTAGATGTTAGTATGGTTATACCTTACCTAAATTCTTTTGGAGAGAATACAGTAGTAGATGTTGATGACTTCATGTCTCTATCTAGTGGTAGAAAGAAGGCTTCAGTTCCTTTGATTACAAATCATCCTAATGAACAGGCTTTGGAGACATTAAAGAATATGCTACTTCACATCAACTATACCCCTAACCCGAATGTATTATTCAATTTTGGTAAGTCTAAGTTTGAGGTAGCATTTACAATATCTCAAGAACAGTTGAATGATGCAATTAAAACTTGTGAACTTGTAAAAACAGGTGTCTATAAATTTGACTTTAATAAATCTAAAGAAGAACCATATGCAGGAACACTCGAAGTTTCTTCTAGACAAAATGCTACAAATAAATATGATGAAATTATTACACCAGTATTTAGAACAGGTGATGGTGGGGCAACATTAGAATTTTCAAGCCCTATTCACAAGTTTTTCCAAAAAGGCCAAATGCTAAACATATACATGAAAGACGAATTCCCACTACTGATTGTTTCAAATGATAGACTACTATTGAAAGCACCTTTCGTTAGTGGTGATTAAATGATTATAAGCAGAACAAATGAAGGAGATAAGATATATCTTTCGTGGAGAGAAAACGGTAAAAAGGAACACAAGACTGTTTCCTTTGCTCCTTACTTTTATGTTGAAGAAGATTCTAGAGAGCCTCCATCCTATAAAGCCTCTAAATATATTACTAGAGACTTTGAGTATATTCGTGGTGATTGGGTAAATCTAGATGGTGTTAAACTAAAGAAGGTAATAGTAGAATCATCCTTCGATGTTAGCAAAGCGAAAAATATGTTTAAAAGAACTTATGAAGCAGATGTTCCTTTTCATTTTAGATACGCAGTTGATTGTATTGATGATATGCCCGAATATAATTTGAGAAAATGGTATTGGGATATGGAATGGCAACAAGGCGGAGAACACCACGATAAGATTACTACTATTGTAATGTATGATAATTATGATAAGAAATATTACCAGTGGGTATGGTGTCCTAATCAAGAGTTTGATTTATCAGTTTACACCGATTATGAAAATAATGAACTATTTTTGTATGATAATGAAAAAGACATGATTCAATCCTTTATGACAACTATGGTTGTAAAAGACCCCGATATGTTAATTGCATGGTTTGGTAACTTCGCTGATGTTCCTAAGTTATTGGACAGGGCATGTGCTTTAGGATTAAACCCTAACATAATGTCTCCAATTGGCACAATTAAGGGTGTTAAAAAGACCAAGAAAGGCTACAGTTTTGCTTATGCCGACAAAGGATTCTCCCCGATAGAACAGCCCATAGGAGGCCGCATAACCCTCGATTTAGACTTGGCTTTTGAGCGACAGTGGAATGATTCTCAAAGGGGAACGCTACCTTCTTTAGCACTTGATTATATTGGACAAATAGCACTCAATAAAAAGAAATTGGTTTCCGAAAAGTTTAGCGATACAAATGAGTTTTATCGTAGGGGTTGGTTAGAAGATACAGAAACTTATCTTGAATATGCTTTAAAAGATGTAGAACTTATTGTAGAACTAGATGAAAAGAATTATTGTAGTGATGCTATTGTTTCTTTACAAAGACTACTAAAAGCACCATTTGATGCTTGTTTTTATGCTAGTCATATGGGTTCTATTTATTTTATGAGAAATGCTTGGTGGAAAGCACCAACAGGACAAAGAGTAGAGAAAAGACAAGAATATGAAGGCGCTATGATTTACGACCCATTAAGTGAAGAAACAAATGGATTACATTTCAATGTAGCCGCTTTTGATTTTGCCGGACTATATCCTTCTATGATGATAGCAAGAAATATATCTTGGGAAACTATTAGCGAAGAACCAACAGCCTTTGGTGTGAATATTCTAACACCTAGAGATTTTAGTGAAACAACCCAAGAACAAATGGTTTATTTCAAAACTGATAAAATGGGTCTATTACCAAAAGCAGTATTAGAATTGAAGGAACTTAGGAATGATTATAAAGCCAAAATGAAAGAGGCTAGAGGGAAGCCAAACGGTGAGTATATGAAATGGCACAATAATCAAATGGCAGTTAAGAGACTAATGGCATCTTTTTATGGCATTGTTGCTTTTCAAGGATTTAGTTGGGCTAATGTTACTCTAGCCGCTAGTATTACTGCTAGTGCTAGAGAAGCAATTAGATTAGCCGCATTCAAGGCTAAGGAGTTGGAAGTATGAAACTAGAAGGTAGAAAATGCAGATTCAAAAACTGCGAAACTAGAATAATAGGTGAGCCTATGTCTATGGGGGAAGATTCCCCTTCATGGATTATTAAAGGATTAATGAACGGTTATTGCATGAAATGTTCTCTTAGAGAGTTTTCTAACTTAATTCCTGTAATTAATCCTGACCCAAATGAAGAATTTGAACATTGGTCTATAATAGACGGAGTACCTACACCTTTAATTCCAAAGGAGGAAAATGAATGAAATGTAAAAAACCAAAAATACACAGACCTGAATTTGAAGGAAAGTATCATTGTAAAAGATGTGAACATGAAGCGTTTTTGGATTTAATTGAATCAAGAAAGTGTGGTGAAGAAGAGTGAATAGTTTTTTTAAAAGATGGATAAGAGAAGCAGTAGGAACTAGAGAAGATGTATTTTCTTCTAATAAGATATTGGAAGAGATAGTATCTAAATATGGAACAAGCCAATATATTGGTTCAGTTTCAGCAATAGGGTGGTATCTCGCTAGATTAGATAATGTGGAGAAAATAAAAGAAAACAGATACAGGGTGGTGACATGAAAACCAAATATGTAACAGTAAAAGTCAATTATGACACACAAGAAACATGGGAAATTACTCTACAAGAAGTAGAGGAGATATTTCAAATGATGAATAATTTGAAGCGTAATGCTGTTATCATTGATATCGAACAAGGAGTAGATAAAAATGAGTAATGTAGCAGATAGTTTAAGCCATGAAGCCCAAATTAAAAGGCTATGGAAATGGGTAGGCGAACTAAGTATAGAAATCAATGATTTGAAAAAAGAAATTGATTCACTTAAAGCGAGGTATCATTATGATGATGGACAGAACTAATCAATTATTAGAAGAATTGCTCGCTATGATAGCAAGAAGTAACAAGATATTGATGATGGTAAATATCGTAAACATAGCAACCATCATAACTATAGTAACGGTGATAGTATGAATAACGAAGAAATGAAAAAGAAAATAGAAGAATTGGAAAAGAAAATGGAAAGATTAACAAATTTTTCCTTAAAGGAAACTGAAAGACTAGAAAAGAAAATTAGAGTATTGGAAAGCGACTTAGATGATGTTAGCCAAGAACTAGAACAAGCCATGCGAGTTAAGAAGGCAGTTTTAGAAATTGAAGATTATCTAAATAAGAAACATAATGGTTTTGAAGCGCACTATTTCCCTATACTAACTTACTCTAAGAAGTGATAGTATGAAAGTAGTTTACGGACACACAGATTCAATCTATGTTCAAGTAGATTCTGTAGCGAAAGCACAAATGATTTGTGCGGATATACAGGATAGTGTAAGAAAACACTTCCCCAATATTATGGGATTGAACGAACATCCTGTAGTATTAGAGTTTGAAAAATACTATTCCTCTTTAGGAGTGGGAACAACTAAAAACAGAAACGCAGGAATGATTACTTGGAAAGATGGCGAATGGTTAGATGAGCCGGAATTCACAATGACTGGCTTTACTGCCAAAAGAGTCAGTGAAACTGGCTTTGCTAAAGATACTCAATTGGATGTATTGAAAAGATGGGTAAATGCTGAATCAAGAGAACAAATCAATAAAGCCCTTCATGATAGGTATGATAGTGCTTTGTCGGGGAATATTGATTTGAAGGATATTGTAAAAAGAAGCAGACTACGGGCTAATAGATTTAATGTCAAATGTCCGGAATGTGGAACTAAATATCATCTTAAAGATTGTATTAAATTAGAATATTCTGTTTGTAATAAATGCTCCACTCCGACAACTAGGTTTCAAACTCTAGAGGGAAAAAAACCATCAATAGGTTCCGGAATAGCGGGCGTTCTGTTTGCTTGGGAAAAAGAGAATAAAGATTTTGATGACTCTTATCTTTCTATGAAAGTAACTGGTGTAAGAGATACCTTTACTCATCCTTTGACTCAAGAAAACAGACAAGTAGAATATGTAGCAGGTGTTGAATTAAAAGACTTTGAAAGTTATAATCCTGATTATAAACACTATGCTGAACAAATAGTAGATAAAGCAAAACCGATTTACAAGGCTATGGGTTGGGATTTATCAGCGATAAGAACAGGAAAAACACAAAAGACACTGGAGGAATGGTTTTGAATAGAGAAGAATTAAATAAATTAAAAGAGAGAATGATGAAACATTATGAAGATATAATAGTTGAAGATACAGAAAACCATTTGGGTGAATTTTCATTTATAGACCATCTATTAATGACAATTGATTTTCTTGAATGGGAAATTAAAGATTATAGAGATAAAGAAAATTATAACGATTGGGTATTAGCCGGTGGAATAAGCAAACCGAGAGGGGAATTAAAATGAATAACGATGAAAAATATAAAGCAAGAATAGCAAGCATGAAAGAATATACTTATGATTGGCAACCGGAAAATTACGAAGACCCGTCACAGCCGATATTAAAGATAAGTAAATCTTCTTTGGGTAGTTTCGATTGGTGTGCTAAAAAGTATCAATTTAATTATATTGAAAGAAGGCCACAAGACCAAACAGAAGCCATGAAGAAGGGAACTATTCTGCATAACTCTAGAGAGGAATTCTTTGATGTATTTGATATTAAAAAGGCAGAAGCCATGAATGCAACTGAAGTATTGGATTACTGCACTAGCCTAATGCCTGTAGATGACTATTTTGATATTAGTCTAACAGTAGCGGCTTTTGAAGCGCAAAGATACTTAGATGCAAGAACAGAAGGAAAAGTTCATGAGTATTTGCCGATAATCAATGAAGAATTATTTGATTGTGAAATAACAATACCAAAAGACATACATCCTAAATTTACATTAGAAAGAGATTATGTTGTTCATCTTCAAGGTATCATTGATAGGGTGTTTATAGAAGATGGTAATTTAATACCATTTGAATATAAAACAGGGGCTTGGTCTACTAGTCCTGCAAAGAAAACTTCTATGAGGAAAGAAATGGCTTTCTATAAACTTATGATTGAGAATTGTGAAGAAGAAATACTAGAAAAATATGGACTATCTAAAGATATGGAAGTAACACATTGGGGTTGGTATTATCCTGCTTCGGATTTTGTTTTTACAGAAAAAGTCCAAAAGCGTTCCACTACAGCAGTTATGCACAATATAGCGAAACTAATTCATGCCTATGAACAAAAGCAATTCAAGGCTAGACAGTTCTATGCAAATATATGCACTAATTGTTCTTACTTCGGTATTTGTGAAGATGCTCTACAAGATACATGGGTGTGATAATATGAGTAAAGAATGTGAAATGTGCGAATGGTTTGTTTGGGGTGGAGTTGATATTCATTCAATATCTAACTATGGTAATGAATTTGAAGCACTAGTAAATGTAACAATAAAATGTGAGCATTGTGAAAAAATACATGAATTATGTATGTCAGCAACAGATGAGGTTTGATATTATGAAAGAATTGATTAAGAAAAAAGTATTATCTAAGAAATGGTCTTTTCTAGAAGTTAGCAATTTAGCCAACTCTATTAGTTCATTGGCAAATGAAATATACATTGAACTGTCTCTACAGGAAAGATTCGAATTGGTTAGAGATATTAGAATAAATGAAAATATGATAGGAAGAACATATGAAGATATGTTTAGAGATATAGGTTTAATACAAATACAGGCAGATATGGCAGAAGTAGTTAAGCAAATGCTTAATTCGGCAACAGTAAATTTTGGAGGTAATAATAATGAGATATCCGAGAATGGTTTGGGCGGGGAGTCAAATAAAAAACGCCCCGCAGATGAAAAGAAAAAAGATGACAACAAGAAATGATTACATAAATTTCGTTCAAGCCCACAATAATAGAACAAATGTCTATACTACTGTTTATGATTTTGAGCATTTTTCAGAAAAGATGCCAATAGAAAGCACAGTTATTATTGATAGAATCTTTCTTGATTTTGATGCTCATGAAGATACTCTAGATAAGGCATGGCGTGATGTAAAGCAAGTTATGGAATTAGTAATTAAAAGGGATTATGAACACACTCTTTTCTTTTCGGGAAGAGGATTTCATATGTTCATTTTTGGTGAACCTGCTAAGAATATGCGTGAAGTTCAAGTCTTATTTAGAGAGATAAAAGAGTATTTGATTTCTAAGGTTGGCAAAGACATTACTTTAGATGATAGGGTCGGGCAGATATCTAGGCTTAGAAGAGTCCCGAATACAGTTAATATGTCATCTTCCGATGGTAATGGTAATGCTCTATATTGTATTCCTTTGAGAATAGATGATTTAGATTTAACAGTAGAGGAAATACTCACTTTGTCTATAAACCCTCGATACCTCCCTTTCAAAATGGAGGGAAGCAAAAAGGTGATTTTTCCTAAAGCAAAACCCATCGAGGCCATGAAGGGTTCTGTTTCAGTTCCCAAAACTGTTGGCAATCTACCTATTCTTCCTTGCTTACACAATGCGGTAATGGTAGAAAATCCAACACACATAACAAGAGCATATCTTGTTTCATGGTATAGGGATATGATATCGGGCTATCGAAACTTAGAAACAAATGAAGAAAAAGAAAAGACATTGAATTTAGTTGTAGAAGAATTGGAGAGAGTGTTTGCTGATTCGGATTCTATTTGGCTAGATTGGGACAAAAGAGAAACTAAGAAACATGCTAAATTTACTGTCTACAATAATTACAATACTCCTCATTGTAATAAATTAATTAGTGAGGGATTCTGCGTTGGAAAGTGTTGGAGGTATAATGATGCTAGTAATTGATTCTAGAGAAAATTCTACTTTATCCGACTTAGTTGAAAAGAAAGCACAGTCGCTTTTAATTTCTAATGAAAGGCGGTTTTTAGAAATAGGAGATTATGTCTTTGATGATGTTTGTTTCGAAGCAAAATCAGTAATTGATTTCATTAACTCCGTAATGTCAAAAAGACTTTGGACACAGTTAGATAATATGGATAGACATTATCAAACGAATATAGTAATTATTTACGGCTGTTTAGATTTAGCAATAGCAAATATTATTGAAAACTCTAAAAGCAAATTAACTCCAAAGGCTAGAGCAGTATTAATGAATAATAAGTTCTATGGAGCATTAGGTAAAATAACTCTAGATATGGATGTTAAACCCTTTTGGGTAAAAGATGAAAAAGATGCGGCATCTATTATAACTACAGTTTGTAAAATGAAACCTATAACTAGAGAAGTAATAGCCCCTCAAATATTCAAAAGAATCACAACTGATGATATGAGAATAGACACACTAACTAGCATTAAAGGGCTATCTGTTAAAAAAGCAAAAGCACTCATAAAGGAATTCGGTTCTATTATGGAAATAGGAGAATGCTCCGAATTCGAAATACAGGCAATTGAAGGTATTGGTAAGACCCTAGCCAAAAGAATTCTTACCACATTAAACTCGGAAGAGAAGGTGAAAATATGAATAATGATATAAATGAAGAAGAATATATGAATGAATTAGAAAGCAATACTGGACACTTTAGCGAAAGTCTACCGAAAGTAGTTCAAGAGTTTCAAAAGTCAGCAGTAAAGGTATCACATTACAATGATGTCCCTGCGGCTATTTCTTTCTTTAATATACTAGGACAAATCGTAAAGGATTTCGTTACTATTACAAATGGAAGAAATCACGAAGATACCCGAATACATTTTTGTTGGGTTCAAACTTCGGGAACAGGAAAATCTACATTGTGGAATTTTGTTGGTAAGGTTGCTAATCAAACCTTTGAAAAAATTAACGCAACAAATGAACATCCTTCTTTGCGTAACGATGAAGGAATACCGATGAAAAGAATCTTTGATACTTTTAGTTTAACAGACTATACTGATTCTGTTCTAATCGGAAAGTTCGCAAAAGATGAACCGGAAGAAAGAGGGGATGAACCGACTTATACTAGAGTCAAAGGAATATTAGAAGGAAACGGATTAGCCCATTGGGATGAATTCGAATACTCCGGTGTATTCAAACAAAGCCAACACCAAGAAAAGGCAATTGTATATTTGAATACTCTAATGAATAGTCTTTCGGGAGATTCATGGATAATTAAGAAAGCACTGGCATCATATGATAATCAAATAATGAAATGTTATTGTGAGCGTTCAGTGTTGGCTATGACCTATCCTCCTAGTAATCTAAATACAGTCATGGCAGAAAAGGGTGTTCTGCAAAGAATGCTTCTTTATGTTTGGGAAGTTCCGGAGTTCATTCAACATAAAATGAGGCTAGAACAAATAGATAAGGCCGGAACTATAGAAGAAGTCAATCAGCCTGTTGATAGGTTCGCCAATGCGCTATTTGAGTTATACAAAATAACTAAGGAAAGATTCCTAGAAGTAAATGGCGACCCACTGAAGACAATGAAATATACCAAAGATTTCAACCAAGTTCTAAAACTAGAATATGAAAATATGAGAAGATTTCTACAGAATACTAGAACAGATGTATCAGCAATTGCTTCTAACTTCACAACTAGGCTAATGAAAATACTATACAAAATGTCGGTATTATGTAGCATAGCCTCCGCACCATCCATAGAAAATAAAGATGAACGGTTCGTTGTTACAGGGCATAATGTTCGCCAAGCGGCCAATATTGTCCGAAGATGTTATATGACATTGGTAGACTGGTTAGAACGAAGCCTAAAGGTTAAGAGACAAAGCATAGCCGAAAATTCGCTAGAGTCGTTATTCATTGATGCTTATAATAAACTAGAGAAAGACAGCGACGGATTCCTAAACAAAACACTATTATTAACAGAAGTGAAAGATAAAGCACAAAAATCAAGAGCGCAAATATACAGACACTACGATGTAATAAGGCACAAATTTATAGAACAAAAAGAGTCAAACAACAAGACATATATTAAACTAATAAAAGGTGATGATGAATGAAATGGGAAAATACATACTTAGTATTTGAAGTAGCAAAGGGGCCGAAAGTAATAATTGATACATTAAACACATATGGAAACGATGGTTGGGAATGTTGTTCTCAACTTATTGTAGCGGGTTCTCAAATAGTTTGTTTTCTAAAAAGAAGAACAGACTTAGATGAGAAACCTAAAGTCAATAAGGAAGAAGAAAAGATTTCTAAACTTTGGTCTGCAACGGAATGATATAAATGTCAGTTCTAGCAATTGACTTGGAAACCAAAAATATGTCACATGACATAGGCGGTTTTGGTAACACCCATATGTTTCAAGTCTCTACTGTTGCCACATGGGATGGTAAAACAGGAACAGTTTATGTTGATGAGCCTGTAGATAGTTTTGCTAAGTCGGGTCATATTATTAAATCAATTAGAGAATTAAAATATGATTTAGATGATAACTTTTCAAAAGGAGTGAAACTTCTAGGCCACAACATTAGGGCTTTTGATTTACCCATTCTAAGAGACTCATTGGATATATATTGCATAAATAAATACTTAGCAGAAGAACAGTATATTGATACTTCTAAATATTTAACTAAAGAACATGGTGAAAGATATCAACTCAAAAATTTAGTTAAATGCACAATGAACGATTACAAGTTAATGGATAGTGCTGATGCTCCTAAGTTATGGAAAATGGGACAATATGACGAAGTAGTAGAATATTGCATGAAAGATACTCAACTAGTATATGACCTGTGGAAGTATGGTCAAGACAAAGGAATAGTAAAGGGGTTTTCTTTAGAAAAAGCAAAGCATGTAGATTTGGAGGTGAAATGGTGACAGGTTGGGAATGGTTCGGCTTGTTTATTTTCGTTACTATCTTGATGCTTCTTTTCTTTGCCGCTTTCGGTGGAACTAATATCACTGATGAAAGCGTTGAAGAATATATGAAGCGTTTGATGAACGAAAACAAAAAAGTTCCGTGATTAAATGGCATTAAAACAGAAGTGTAAGTTCTGCAAAGAACAAACCATAGCAAAAAGACTACTAGGGTTTTATGTCGGTTCGGATGAGCAAATAAAATTGTGGGAATGTCGTCGCTGTAAAGGCATATGGTCAGAAAAAACAATATGAGGGGCTTCGGCCTCTCTAGTTTTTTTTTGGTCTTTTGGCGACTATAATTTTTTTTATTAGGCAAAAATCAGGGAATTTCGTGTTCTTCGAGAAAAACAACACCTGTTGTTTCTTTGCCTTTAAAATCAATAGTTATAGTCAAATAGCCTAAAATAAAACCAAATAAAAACCAACCTATCATTGTTGGTCATCTCTTTTTTTCCATATTATACATTTAGTTTTATTATCATATCCTGCTTTATCAAAATAACTACTCAAAACATTTGTTAATTGCCTAAATGTTAATTCTGCCTTTTTATAAGAACCGTTAGATAATCTATCATGTATTTGTTTAGTTGTTAATTCATTGTCTCCTACTATATCCATTATGCTTAGTATTGCTAATTTTTTACCTGCTCTTATTTTCAAAATAATCACCTAATTAGCAGGAGGAGGCAGGCTTCCCCAAAAACCCATAGCGTCGCAATATTGCGAATATCTGTTAGTCATAGCGGTTTGATAGCCCCTCCAAGATATGACATTATCCGTACACCAAGTATCAAACCATGCAACATCCCAATGTGAATTAGGAGGAGGTGTCCAAGTTTCTATGTCTGCCTTGATTAAAGTAAATCTATTATCTCTAGCACAGTAAGGCCAAACTAAATCTATTACATCTTGTGAGTTTTCAATAATTGTTACAGAATTAATATTGGGGGCATTGATTAAAAATTCATTTACCATGCCTATTCCCAAACCACCAATTAATATGTCTCCTGTTGCGTTATCCCATAGCCATTGGTGTTCTCTATATTCTCCTTCGGAGTCTTGCATAATAGGCATAGGGCAACTATCTTTAATTAAAACACAATAGTTAGAATGACTTTCATCTTTCAATTCTAAGTATATTTGCCATTGATTATCAGTTGTTTGGTCGGTATAATGTGCTACTTCAAAATTGCCCGAAACTCCCTCCGGAATATTAACTTGTATTCTTGTCATTCTATCACCTCAAATAAATTTTATAATAAATTCATGCCTTACTGTGTGAGTAGTTCCGCTTATATCAGCATCTACTGTAAATATAAATGATATTGTATCATTAACAGCAGGGAATGTAGGGCTTCCTCTACCTCCTCCCCAACTTAAACCGAATAGACGAAAATTACTACCAATGCTTTTAGCCATACTACCATAAATTCCTTGAGGAATAAAAGTAAAAGTGCCACTATTTGTGCTTGGGCCATCTATTAATATATTGTTTTGATTATGTTCATTAGTATCCGAAACTTCATTCGGAGGGACAACAAATGTGCCATTACTTAATGAACTTGTAACACTACTCGGTATTTGCCAATGGATATTACTTATTGTCCCCATATTTCCTTGTCTAATATATCCTCCAAAAAATAAAAACATACCAAATACGGGAGCAGTATTGTAAGAAGCGGCAACTTCACTTGTTCTAACATGAGCAATTTGAGTTGTTCTTGTAGGACTTGATGCTGTTCCATAAGTAGATTGACCTGCACTTGTTCCCGAAGTTCCATCTGCAAAATCTATATACACTCCAATATTACCTCCTGCGTTACTTTGTGACTGATTGTGTAATGCTCCTGTCATGGCATTATTAGCCCCACTAGAAGCATCAACCGCTATTGTAAAAGGAATTTGAACCGGAGGAGGAACGCCACCACCTGCATTAGCCTCTTGTTCAGCACAAGAACCCGCAATAGCGTTATACAAAGTAATCAAACTCCTAATGCAATCCAATCATTTTGACCGACAGCGATACAAGTCACACCATTATGTGTAGCAACTGTAATATCGGAAGCCGCATTATTAATATTATTACCATTTCTAGCAACAGTAATATTACCAGTTGTTGTATTTAGAATAGTATAATGTTCTCCTTGACTCGAAGTAGCAGGTAAAGTTACATTTGCCCCACAAAGTAAATACGCCCCTGCGTGGGTTGCTTCTGTTAAAGTAGTGGGACTTCCTATACCAACAGTAGGTAATCTAGGAGTTCTAAATGTTCCTCCGGTAGCAACTTCTAATGTAGCAGATGGAGTATTAGTCCCTATTCCTACTCTATCATTTCCTGCATCTACAAACAACATATTTGCATTAGTATCACTTTCTACTCTAAAATTAGTATCTTCTCCGGCTTCATTAACAACTATTTCATCGTGTGATAAACCTAACATTTCTACGGTTGTTCCTGCTTTAGATACAAAAAAGAAAATTCTTCCTGTTTCTGCTCCTGCTGTAACATTTTCGGCATCTGACATCATGTAAGCATAAAGATGCGCTGAACCGTTGCTATCATCCCCTACAAATCTAATAATTCCTAAATCATCACTATTGGCAGGAGATGTTCCGTTTTTCTTAAACTCTAATTGTGGTTCTTGTGAATCATCGTTGCTATTTTCCAAAGTAACTTTAGGCTCTCCTGTTCCACTACTTTTTAAATGCAACATAGTAGCAGGAGTATTAGTTCCAATTCCAATCCTTGATGTAGAACCATCAATTCTCATCACTTCGGTTGGTGTTCCTCCATCATTTGCTTTGAAAATAATATCTTTATCTTGTTCTTTTCCTTCTATTTCTATATCTCCATTTGTAGTGGACTGTATTGTTAATCCTTCTGTATATACACTAGAATCTTCTCTAGCAATACTCAAACTGTTAGTTTTTTTATCCGCAGTTAAGTATTGTATTTCCGGTGCGGTAGAACCTCCTAAATATTTTATTACTGCTACTATGGTATCTCCTGCGGTTAAATCAGGTATTGTATTTGTGGTAGTAGAAGTTCTCAAAACTATTTGTGTAGAACCACTAGAAGATGGTTTAGGTGCAACCACTAAATGAAAACTATTTACCGGAGGAGCAGCCGCTATAGTTTGAGCATTACCAGTTATACCGCACCTTTTTCCTTCTATTATTCCTATTCCCGCAGTAACAGTAACAAAATTATTTCCAGTGCTTCCTTGTGCAGAAGAATTACTTATAGTAATATCACACCCACTAATAATAGCCCTATCCGACATAGCCCCGTTTAGTGCTTTAATTAATCCAGTATGAGGAAAATCTACTGCGTCTCTTATTTGATTAAGCGGGGTTCCATTACTTGATGTGCTGAAAAAATTAGGGTTACTTACCATTTTACTCTACCTCCATTGTTATAAAAATTTCAAGAATTTCACTATTTGTTATCGGCCCAACTGCGTCAAAATTAATTCTTTGAAGCATATCGGGTGTAGAATTAAAAAGACCAACTTCTCTAATTGTTTTTCCACTTAATGCAGAACCGGAAACTGTTAATTTAACATCTATAACGCCTCCTGTTTGACTAACTGTTGTCGAAAGTCCTGTTACAAGAGGAACATCTAATATATTGTTAGTTGGGTTAGTCGAGTTTCCTCCTTGTCCAACAGCCCCCGAACCACCAGTTAATGCGTTGTTTAATTGTGTAGCAATAAATTCTCTCATTTTTTCTGTTATCATATCAAGTCCTCCTCTTTCAGCAAGGTTGCTGTGCTAGAACCACCTATACCTAGTGGGGTTGTGTTTGTATTTAGTGTTGTTGTAAACCCTAGTGTTGTTCCCGAAGTTTCTCTTTTTCTAATGGTTAGAGAGATTGGCTTAACCTTAATTTTTTCTAAGAAATCTAAAGAAGGGGTTTTTGATATATAGTCTTGTGACCTGTTTTTATTCGCATTATTCTGCGTTTTAAGTAATAGTTCTGAAAATACATCTTCTAATCTTTTAGAGTATCTTCCTATTTCTAAAGTAACAAAGCCGAACAATTCGTGATTTACATTCAATACTAAGAAATTAGATAGTCCGATATTTTCTTGTTTAGATTCAAATTGTATTATATCTCCTGCTTTTACTTGTTCTACACCTGTTGGTATTACCTTTATTTTGTGCTTTATGTTTAGATTACCGTGTAAGTCTAAAAGCCTAGAAGCCTGTTCGTCTACATCTTGTTGGGTAATTAAACTAGAATCAACTTCTTCCAAAGTTTTCCTACCTATTTTCTTTATACTGTTCAAATTTCTTTTAATACCCTTATGCGACGCACCATAAACAATAACTTCATTATAAAAGTCAAATGTTGTTTTAGTAGATTGAAACTCTATCAACTTATCATCATCAATAAGTATGTTTGTTACTAGACTAGAATCCCTATGAGAAACTACAGAAAAGACCCCTTCTGTTTCTAATAACCTTAAGTCTTTTCTCTTAAGTAGGAAATTAATAGCAGTAAAAGCAGAAACCCCTCTAAACTCCGGTGCTATAAATAATGGATATGTGGGAACAGTGTTAGTAAATTCTATACCTTCTTCTTCAAATATCTCATTAATGATAGTTTCTGTTTCGTCGGCTATTGTAACAGTAGAGCCGATACACGCTCTTTTTGGATTTATTTTTAATTCTTCTAATGAATTCACTACAAAGGTTTCGGAAACCGATATTACTCCGTTTAGTTTCTTTTTGTCTTTGATTGTCAGTGTTTTAGCAGAATCTATGATATTTATTTTAGTGGGCGACTTAAAAGACTCATCGCCATCACTGAACAATAAATCATAATCTCCTTTCGGAACTATGTCGGATAAAATAGTAGTGCCTCCTACATTCTTATGTATATCTAAAGGAACATACATAGACAAAACGGCTTCGTTGGTGGTTTCAAACTGCCTACTACCTTCGTTAAAGAAATAGTTATTTTCTTGCTTCCCATACATTTCATCACTATTTGCTTTTTTTGTGTATTCTCCTCTAGGAACGAATAATTCAATAGTTTCGGGAGAAAATTCATACATACAAACTGGATTGGGTTGCATTATTCTATATGCAGTACCATTGGTTAATGCCGATTCTGTATAAAGTTCCACTGTTGTAGTTCCTGCTGTTACTTCATGAGCATAGACATAAATTGGGGTTGTCTTCACTCCTATTATAGAATCTACCGAGTTTTCTGTCGGTGAACCGCTTTCGGGAACTAAGTAACATCCGGTTAAATCAACATATGCTAGCCAAGCACTTTTAACAGAATGTTGTGGGCTTATAGCAGTTTTAAATATATTACCCGAAGACGAAATATGTGGAACACTTGCTGACATACCCGATAAAGAAGAATTGTAAAATAATCTAAGTTTAAATCCTAAATAAGCACCATCAGCAGGAGAACGGTAATCGCTAGTCCCATAATCATGTGTGCTAGTATCGCTAGATGTAAAAAACTGCTTAAAATGAGTAGATGCCCTAACTGTAACTATTTCTACTCCCGAACCGCCAATGCTTCCTATTGCTGTTCCGCCTACACTATTTCCTAAAACACCTGTGCAATTACCTGCTTCTAACTTATGGTGTGAATCTTCTATTCCGTATCTATCTAAAATAACACCTATTGTTCCTCCATATGGATTGTTTTTGCTACTTTGTAGCATTTCACCTCTAGGAACTATTACTGCTCCATTTGTAGTAGAAACATAAGAACTACTAGTAAATAATCCATTGGGATAAATACTAGGCAATACTACTTCCGAATTTTGAAGTAATGTTATTGCACTACCTCCATTTTTTGCATAGGCATAGTCACCGCTAAATTCTCCATAATCGTAATTAGAATTTTGTGGATGACTACTATCGAAATCTTTAGGAATAATAGCACCTTTTAATGGATGGTATTTATTGGTAGGAGACGCATCTATACTGTCTGTTTTATCTCTCCCTCTAACTGTTGCTATTGCGAATTGTTTAACTTTAACGGGATTGGAATGAGATTGAGAGAAATTAGGAGTGTGAACTTTGAAACTAGTGTCACATTGTATGGTCGTTTGATTATTATGTTGGCCACTAACAACACCAATAAAACCACCATCAGCAGAATAAATAGTTTCACCTCCATCAAAAGATATTGGATTAACAAAAGATATTTGGTCGGTTGTTCCATCAATAGAATTTATGCTATTTCCTGTTATTTGGCTTCTTTGATATATTCTCTCTTCAAAAGTAGAAGGAGTATTAATAAGAATATCATCTGTCTTTTTTTCAGGATTAATCAAAATAAAGTTTTCATCATATACGCATTCAGTTAATCTCATCAAATTGAAACTAACAAGATTAGAAAGAACAACATCGGTAGTAAAGGAAAGACTTTGATAATTAGAATCTTGTAAAATTATATTATCATTGTTAGTTTTATTAGTATTATCAGTCAATAGAAGTTTATAATTATTAATAGTCTTATTACTAGAAAACAAACTAGTATTTCTGCTTATATGAGGAGGTAGAATATCTGTAGTTACATATAAAAATAATCTAGAAAATGAATGGTCTTTACTTTCATAAATGTAATTTATAGGAGAGAACGAATCTATGCGGGTTTGAATGGGCGCACCACTAAAATTAGCACCTCTATTTACTCTATTATGAACAGTAACATTAGAACCAAACGGACTACTCATTCCTCTCATATCGTATGGTATTTTATTATTACTGTCTGTTTTATTTTCTTCAATAACATTATTTAATCCGGAATTAACATTTGGTTTAAACTGATACGATGTAAAGTTTTTAGTAAAGTTATGTTCTCTAATATCATATATTTGATTTCTCGTTATATTAGTAGAAGCGGGTTGTTCTACAAATGAATATTTTTCATGCCCTAGTCTTCTAGTATCGGAATTGAATGGTTTGTATATCAACATACCTAATTCTTTATTTAAATCACTAGAGTTTAAATTCATATTGAAAGGAACTAGCCCAACACCTGTATCTTGAGAAATTCTTAGATGAGGTATCGTCACCATTTTACCTCCCCAAAGATGTGCTGAATTTATAAAATTCATATGATTTCTTTTTCTAACAGAAGCGAAAATAACATCATTAATATCAAATTCTAATATTAAATTACCATCGGCATCGTTAATATTTGTTCTGTCTAATATAACTCGTCGTTTTGCAGTATTGCTTGAAGGATTATTTGAGCCTCTTAGATTAGCAGATTCATCTAATACAATTATATCTTGAACATATCCAATAAAACCTTTGTCTAAGGTTTGTGATTGGTCAAAATTTTGAGCATATAGCGGGTCGCCTATTTTTACTGAAGCATGTAGAGAATTCGTTATAAAAGAACTAACTCTTCCGACATTGTTTATTGATGAAACTATCCCTGCTTGAACATATGTTGTTTCTATTCTATCATTAACTGCCCCTTCGTATCTTATTTTTCTACCCAATGATAAAGGCATATATGGTGCTAATTCTATTTCAGTTATGTTATCTTTTTTAGTCGTAGAAACAACTTCAAAATCTATTAAAGTATCTACTGTGTTAAAACTAGAGAATCCATTATTACCCATTTCATCTTTTAATTTACATTGAAATGCATTGTCATTTGCTATACTAGATGGTTCATGGATTTGAAAACCTACAGCCCTTTCATCAGTAGTGGTGTATTTTCCAGTAGTAAAGTTAAATGAACCAAAAGAAGAGGCATTGACTAAGGTATCGCCTTCGTCAGTATCAACAGAATTATCTCCATCAGTATCAAAGTCTCCTGCTATGTTACCTGCTGTAAAAATAACCCCCTTGTTTGAAGAACCTATTAGTGAAGTGGGCGAGATTGAAGTAATATGAGAAGAACCCAATGCCTTTGTAAATATATAGTTTCTTTCGGTTTCTACATAAATTGGTTCATTTATGACTCTAGTTAATGCTCTAGTTATGGTAAAACTCGCCTTATCCGTATTATGGACATCAACAGCAGTTACTCTACCTATATATCCATTTTCACTAAATAAATCACTTCCAACAACGGGATAGTTGTCGAAATTAGAACCATTTAATGAATTATTTGCACCGTCTAATATATTAGTATCAAGAGTAGTCGCACCGAGGGATAAACTGTATGTGTTTCCGCTTTTTATATTACCTAACTTATTATACGGACTATTACTAGAATAAATAATGTCCTCACTAAATACTGTATCTTTATTCACTACAGGAGAAAGAAGTTTATTCATCGAGTCTCTTCCTTTTATATCTAAATAGGTTTGACCTTCTTCTTTTACTTGATTAATCTCTTCTACTTCTCCAGTGAATCTTGTAGAAAATACTCTATATTCTCCTTTAGCAAACTTAACTGCTTCTACCCCATAATAACTTTTAAAGTCATTATTTTCTAAAAGACCATTAAAAGTTAAAGTTGATTGGTCAATATTCTTTGCTGTGACTTCTCCAAATAAATTTCTAAGATTTCCAGATGTAAAAAGTATTTCTAATTTATCAACTCCACCACTTAAATCCATAGTTGTGAATATTCTTTGGTTTGTATAATCTAAAGCCCTTCTTTGTAGAGTATCTCCTACAGTTGGAGTAAAAGCAACAGAAGTAAATGTATTCTTTCCTGCTTCTCTTTTTTCTGCTCTTACTGTTATTGAAGAACCGCTAACAGTCTCTACTAACATAATTGTAGTTCCTAATCTTATTTCGTCTCCAACTCCTAATACTGTTTGTAAGTTGTATTCAGTATCAAAGACAAATACATTCGTGGATGAAGTAGAAGAATATGTGGCCTTTAAATCAACAAAGTCGTTTAAGTTACCAATGTGAACTAATTGCTTTGTTTGGTATAGAGTATGTTCCTCTATCTTTTTTCGCATAATTCTAGCATTATCTATAATTCTAGTTTCGGAAAAACTACCCTGCTCTATTGAATCTTCTGTCTCATGTTGAGAAACTCCCGTAACTATGTTAGCACTTTTCGGAGAAGTATCGTAGTGTAAATATCTAATTTCTCCGGCATTGAATAGGTTAGGATTAGCAGAAGAAGAACCTAAAGAATTAGAGGCAACTCTTTTAGCACTTGGATATGCTTTTGCATAGTCGGTATAGTCTGTAGTAATAGTATTACTTTGACCCAAATTGTAACTATAATTAAGTAGAGTAGAGCCCGAAGATGTTGTTCCGAATCCATCTTCATCTATGTTTCTTAATACATCTGTCATTGTTACCTTCAATCCAAATTTGCTGTAATCAATGATTCTTTTACCAAAATCCTGTTGTGTTCTAAATACTATCCCCGTAGTTCCTGTTACCTGAAAATTAGGAATATTCACTCCCATTTGTATTGTTCCGTTTCCAGTCCTAGAATTTATAGTCGCCATGTATTTATAATTATGATTTAGTTCATTTTCCTTATCTATTTTACCGTGAGAATTTTCTCCCGCTATCGGAGGGTTTGCGTAAGTTCCTAGTTCTCTATTATTATAAAAATAAAAATGCGGTCTTGCACAAACAATATTATTCTTTAAATTATAAGTAGTTTCTTGTTTTAAACCGATTGATAGCGCAACTATAGAGTTATTATGAGTATCATTATTTACTCCGGTGATAACTCTATATTTTGTTCCTTTTGGTATTTCATTACCCATTCTCGGTTCAAACTCAAAGGCATCTCCAGTAGTAGTTCCGTTTCCATTATCTTCTACTATTAGATTAGTTATTTTAGCAAAATGATGTTTAGCAGGGTCATCCGAATATAATAAAACAAAATAATCAACTGTTCCAAAAGAAGATAGAGTTAATAGATTACTACCATCAATATCATGTTTTATTCTAAATCCTTTGGTATTCGCTTTATTAGAAAGTTCACTACCTATAGTAAAGATAGGATTTCCGCTTGGATGTGTTTGAATTATAACAGCCATTAAATCTCCATTACTGATTGATGAATCTGCAAATTTAGGGTTTGTTGGAGACTCATCCCTGTTGGCCTGTGTATTAGGACTTACATCTATAGCCATTAGACATCAACCTCCTCGAATCTAAGGTAAAGCAAAGTATTAGCATAGTTGGGTGTGAGATTGGTTATACTAGAAAATTGATTCCTAACTATATTTACAAAAGACATCTCATGTAATTCCCCCATAAATTGTTCATTGGTTACTGCACTAGAATCGGCATTCGTTCCTCCCCCTCTTGCTCCCCTATTTTCTAAGATAGCATTAAAAGCACCGCCATGTGTTCCAGTAGCATTAGCACCAATATACATATTTTCTCTTAAAAACTCAAATGTTTCTGTATTAGAACTAGTGCCTGTAAATATTAAACTACCATCTAAAAATATATTTATTCTCTTATCGGTATCATCATAAGAACAGGCAACATGAAAAAGATTATTTACATATGCACAATCTTTTTCGGCTTCAATAAATATTTCTGCTCCGGAATTCAATAGAGAAGTATAGTCTGTAATTGGCCCACTATTAGGATGAATAGAAAGAAAAGTAGTGGCTAGATTCTTTAGTGTTCCTATTTGAAAATAAGAATCTCCATCCTTAACAAATACATCCTGCGCCCCATGAACAGTTGAATTGACAGGAAATGCACTATTATGCACTACAAATGTTCCATTCATATTTCCTCCGGTATAGCCAAAAGAACCTACGGCAGACTCTCCTAATTTTATAAATGCAGTTCTGCCGTTTGCATCTAATCCATTGAAAGTATCGGAAGATGAATATTTTACATATGTGTCTTTGGTTGGCTGTATTGCTATAGGGCTAGTAAATGTTTCAATAGAATTACTGCCGAGTTTTAATTTTACGACTATTTTGTATTCTGCCGGATTTCTATAGTTATGCTTAGATACATTCTGTAGAAATACTTGAAAAGTTGGGCTATAGAATAATGTCATTCTGTGGTCTAGTCTTTCACCTTTATACATATACAAACTGCTTTCTTCTGTTGAGACAAATCCGGCTGTTTGTGCGCTTTCGGGAAATATTTTTTTAGAGAAATTTTGAGGCAAATGAACTTGATTAGAAGTATATGTTCCCGACCCATTAATATCATATGGCGTTACTATAGCCTCAAATGTAAATGAACCTCTATGCGCCCAAATACCATAAGGAATATCATCACTAGTATCTGCTGATGTTGTAGCATCGGGAACATTCTTTGCATAATCAATTGTTAAGAAACCATTACACATTATAGGAAAAACCAAACTTTTTTGTTTTCCTGCAAATATACTGTATGACATCTATTCACCTCAAGGCAATACTGTGGCTATTGTAAATTCCATATTAAAACTAATCTCTACTGATTCCGCATTCAAATCATAACTGAATGATGAAACGAATCCTTTGATTCCCGTAGTTGAATTCGCAGAAGGAAATGAAGTCGGTCTAACAATATTAGTATTATCTTTACTGAAAGCATCTCCCCTAGCGGCAAAAGTAAGAGGTATTTTTTCTATAATAGTTCCTAATTTATCAACATTGGAGTCAGCCGCTTTACCTCTATCTTCATAATTTTCATTTACTTTAGAATCCATATAAACTAATAATTCATTGAACGCTTGGTATCTAGTTAATCCTGTAGCATCCACACCTGAAGCAATCAACTGTGCTATTTCTTGAGCAGTAAATTCTAATGCTATGGGTGTGGCAGGGTCGCCCGTTTCTGTGTGGCTTCTTTTTATTTGTGTATCTAATATAAATCCGGTTAGTGTTAATCTTTTAGTTGCCATTCCTAAATCTAACGCTATTTTTTCCGACTCACCAGTTGCTAATCCCGCAAAGGGAATGCTAATGTTAGGAACGGTTTTTTCTACTGCTACGCTTACAGATTGAACTTTTAATGGTATGGTGTCCACATTCAAATCAGTTCCACTAAATTTTTGTAGTTTCAAATAGACATAATCTACCACTTAATCACCTCACATCGAAGACCTGTTAGATGTTCTTCTATTTATTTTAGAAGATACCATCCTACCTATCTCATCTGCTATTCTTCTCATTTCTG
>Ga0196899_1000068_pt1 | contig 49725 bp, 67 predicted proteins | sample VirMetDEL_Sep_01_FD_169095 | JGI IMG/M metagenome (GOLD analysis project Ga0196899, IMG submission 169095) | Aqueous microbial communities from the Delaware River and Bay under freshwater to marine salinity gradient to study organic matter... | ecosystem: Environmental > Aquatic > Marine >... | reverse complement strand
TGTATAATTCTCTATAAATTATTAAAGTTCCGTCATTTTGGTCCATTATTCCCCATAAACAACAGGATTCTGCAGCATATCCATAGTCAACTGCTTTAACTCTTTCCCAGTGTAAAGGTAATTCAAACGGAGTAATCACATGATGTAGTGGGTCAAACTCTACAAAAGCTGCACCTTCTGCTACATCCCAGTTACCTTCAAGCAATTGTCTTCGTTGAATCGGTGGTAAAGATTTAAGCATTTGCTCATATACACCATCTTCTGCAAGATATGGGTTATCAGCTAACTTAGCTGGAATAAACTTACGTGTTAAACCATCTGCACCTTGAAAACTGGTATTATGTTCTGAAGGTTCTATGTATCTTTTCTTTACCCAATGAGAACCAACGCCACCGGGATTAGCAGTACAGCGAAGATATGTTTCTATTTCTGGGTCAGTTGTTCTAAGTCGTGAAGCAAGATAGTTCCAACTAAACTCTGTGGGTAAATGAGTAATCTCATCAAAGCCTATCCAACTATATGCTTGTCCTTGATATCTATATACGTCTGCATCTCTCTCAAGGAATCCAAACTCAACCTTTGCACCGCTTGGAAAGTTCCAAAGCTTTTCAACTTCTCTGAACTTAGCACCGGGAAAAGCTTGAGGGTATAACTCACGAGACTTATCAATCATCTCACGAAGTTCTGGCATAGAACGTCTGAGAATTAAAGCACGATGAGCTTTCTTGTGACAATATCTGAGTGGGTCTACAATCATAGCAAAAGATTTACCACCACCGGCAGCTCCACCATACAACACATCTTTCTCACCGGCAGCAAGGAAGTCTGTCTGTGGACCTTCGTTAGCGTGGAATAATACTTTGTGATTGTCTAGATTTTCTTGTACAGCTTTGGGAAGATTGTCAAGTTCATCTGTGGTGACAGGACCTTCTACAGTCTTGTCAAGTTTTTGAATTGTTTCTTTTTGTTTTTTAAACGATTGTCTAGCGTTGTTAAGCTTGGCTTCAAGCTTTTTAATGTTACGCTGTTTACGACCTACCGTAGCACGTGCAGCCTTGATAGCTTTTTCGGTGCTGGTCTTAGGTCGACCTGCTTTCTTTTTAGGAGTTCCGTCTTTCTTTAAGACAAAGTTACCATCATCATCTTGCAAGTAGAGATGAGGATTCCTCTCCCAGTCTTTCGTTTCGTTTTCCATATTTTTTATCTACGTGTTTCTTGAGACCGGGAGTAGAAATTCTTCTGTCGGTTTTATATTCTAACCAATCACATGCAGCCTGAAGTGATACCTCTTCGTTGACTATCATGTTTTCAGCAATCTGTAATGCTTCTAGTTCCTCTTCTATAGGTTTAAGAAATCCAGTAACCTCATCAAACTCATACCCGAATGGTATGGTAGAGGTTGTCCGTTTAATATAACCATCAGGAACCATATTCATTTTAAATAATCCACATAATTATAAAAGCTGATATAAATCCTATACCACACATGACACCCCAGACTTGCATGTCTGTAAGTTCATTTGTATTAATAAGACTATTTACTTTTTTTTCTAGTAGTTCTTTTAACATTTGTTTTCCTCTTGGTTGTTTGTTTTTTTGGAGCTAGAAAGTTTTTTATTTTTTCTAACCATCTCTTAATCATTGTCATTGTTGTTCTCCTAGTCCTCTTTTGGACTATCCTCTGTTTTCTTTTTACCGAATATTCTATCCCAGTTATCTCTATAATCTTGTGTATAGAATCCGGGTCTAGGATTAGCACCTTTACTTCCGTGCGTATTTTTATAGATGGGTGATCTAAATGTTATTGGCTTTTCGTCACTGCCTATTTGTTTACCCATGATCTTCTCCTTGCATACATTTATGCCATTCTTCTAATACTATTTCTTCAGAATAAGCAGCATAATAAATGTCTTTACACTTTTCAAACTCATTGTTGTTTGATGTATTTACACAGCTTATTAACAAAACTAAACTAACTATTCGTATTACCACTTAACCTTGTTAGCCCAGTACGCTGCAGACAACACACCTTTAGCAATGTTCTTAGCGTGACGAGCTTTAAATGATTTACGTTTTTTCTTCATTTTAGAAGACTCACCTGCTTTAGGTTTACCTGCTGTTGAAGCTCCTTGTTGTCCAAATCTGATAGTTTTAATTGTACTACCTGATTTAGCTACAACAATATGTGATTTAGTAGGATGATTGGGAGTACGCTTGGGTTTGTTATAACCACTGACTCCTGCTCGTTTTAATCTACCATCTGCTTTACCACCCTTTTTAAGTGGAAGTCTTCCTTCTGTCATTTGTTTGTTCATTTGTCTCATTGGTATAATTAAATCACTAATCTTTTCAGATGCTGCTGTAGCTTGTTCTATTCTGTTATCTCCTTCAAATACAATGTAATCTTTTTTCAACATTGCTTCTTTTAAAGCATCATCATCAGACAACTGGACAAGCTTACCATTTTTTTCTCTAATAGTAGGGTATAAATATTCTTTATTGTCTACATCGGATGATCTTGTTAGAAGTGTATGTTTTCCTTTGTATTTATCACCACCGGGTTGAGTAGCTCTTTTAAACCAAGACTTATCTTCAACCATATTAATAACTTCTGCATCTGTTAAACCACCCGTGTTTTTTCTATATCGGGCTGTCTTCTCTGCAATTTTCTTAGGTTGTTTAGAGTGTTGCTTACCGGCAGCTTTATCTGCTTTTTTCTTTGCTGATGTTCTTGAATATTCTTCTGAAGTTAAGGCTTCTCTAGCTTTCTTGGGTAAATATCTTTCACCTGTATCGCTAGACTTCTTACCAGACTTAGTACCCCAATCTTGTTCGCCCCATTTCTTTAGGGACTCTTGTGGTTTCTTTAACATTACTTATATCCTCCACCAGCTTTCTTATAAGCTTTGGCTAGTGCTTGTGCTTTACGTGCAGACCATTTACCGGCTGCAGTACCGTGTGAAGCAGCAGCTTTAATACGTTGAAATATTCTTTTACGTAGTCCGGGCTTGGTATAGTTACCTGCTTTGTTGACGGTGGATTTAGCTTTGCCACCTTTTTTACGTTGTATTCTTTCTTCGTCACTTTTATTTTTAAAATATAATCTTTTGTCTTTTGTATTTATTAACTGTTCTAATTCGTTCATTGCATCTTTTTCACTATCCGGATATTTATCCCGTAATGTAAAACCAACTTTATTATTTAAATAATCTCCAAATTCATCTTTAGATAAATGTGTAACTGCTTGGCTTAAATCTTTAGCTTGAACTGCTGCTCTTTTTAATTTAGAATCACCAAATCGATACGCACTTAAAACATGTGTAAAAATTTCTCCCGCATTATCTACTTCTTTTCCTTGTTTTGTTGACCAGTCTGTAGGTAAAAACGGTTCATTATATTTATTTTTATACCAATCTTCTGTATATGTTAAAGCATCTCCATATGCTTTTTCAATATCTTTACCTGTAACTCCTAATTTTTTTCCACCAAATTTATAAAAATCATATAATACTCTACCTCCGTCTCCATATAAAACTCTAGCACCTTTTCTAAATTGTAATCGTTCTAATAACATCAGTGTATCGTCCTATCTTCTTCTTTTGGTATAGTATTTAAGTATTCTTTTTCTAGATCATCATCCACATAGATGCTGTCTAACTCACCTACAACCACTAAATGGTTCTGGGCTGCAGCTATCTCTGCTTTCTCATAAGATGAAGCTACGATGTTAGGACCTGCAAAGGTCGTACCGTAGGCTTCGATCTCAGTCAGAAATATCTTCATAGTCACCTTCTGTAATGTCAATCGCCTTTTTCTCTGGGAGAATAAATATACCACCACCGGTATTATGATTAACATCTATTCTATCTGTCTTACTAACCCCTACACGATCTAGTATAGTTTGTGCAGCTTGTAGCTTATAGTTGGCTTGTGGTATCGGCTTATCCGACTTCAAAACCTCTATAATCTTGAACGCTGCTGTAGGGGCTTCCCTTGCAAGTACGTTTTGGGCTAAATCTACTACTTCCTCTTTTAAACTTTTTAGTACTTGATAGTGATTGCCGGAGTAACCTGCAAGTTCGGCTGACTTTTTAAAGTCTCCTCCTGTATCTACGAGGTGACCCAAGAACGCTTCCTGCTTTTCAGTAAGATTCCTGTCTTTTGTTTCAGCTAAATAATTGGTTGCCATGTAGGTATTATAGAGGTATATTACAAATTTGTCAAGCCTTTGTAAAGTTTTTTACTTTATTTCGCAAATGACTTGACAAACTCGTAAAAAATGTGTACAATAGAATTGTAAGGTTCTCCCCAGTTATATATATAACATAACCCAACCTAACCCATCCTAGTCGTTCTAGACTTATTCAAAATAATATATCAAACATGCCGAAACCTTTGTAAAGTTAGGGGGCTGGTTAATATTCTAAATCTTCCTAAAATGTATATGTTTTATATATATGGGGGTAGGGGGCTAGGTGGCTCCTGCCTACCACTGTACAAACGTACAATACTGTATAAACGTACAGTATATCAGAAACATAAGCCCACTTTATAAAGTGTTATAAGCTTCACAAATTATTCACTGCACTTATAAAGCTTTATAAAGTTTTTATATGTTAGTGATCTGTAAAATTTTACAAGCTTTTAAAATTTATCTAGTTTATATCATTCACGCCCCTTATAAAGTCTTATAAATATAATATATTATAAGTCTACTTTATAAAGGTTTCACCATATCCATTCTAAGCTTCCCAATGCTTAACCAATACCACAGCATCTAAAAATCAAATAAACTTCATACAGGGCATTCTGAGAAGCCTATATATTTCACAATATTGTCACAGTCTTGTCACACGATTGTCACATTGATGCTGTATGGAAATCCATATATTCATAAACTTTATAAAGCTTTATAAGTTATTTATATAGTATGTCACATAATTGTCACAATAGTTCACATAAAGTTCACATAACTGTCACACAATTGTCACAATTGATCTGTAACTTAGATTCCATACCGAGTGCAATTAAGCAGATAGGTAAAACCAGAAAAGGTGCATTATGTCTTTTAATAAAGATAATTATGAAGCCTTTACTTGCTGGGAATCTGGAAGGCTACAATATCGCTATATTGATAGGCGTACAGGTGAGAGAGCTGAAGGGTTAACTCAAAACCAGCGTAATAAAGTAAAAAGAGCTTCATTTTATAATAGTGCTGATAAGGAAATTAAACTTACAGCAATTGGTAAAAGTGAAAAGGGGATTTCAAAAGAGTATTACAACTATTTTGATAGTCATAATATTTGCAGAAATCCAGCAACGATTTTAAAGCATTACAGAATAGCTTCATAATTCGTAAAACTTTCTACTAAATTTCTGAATTATGTTATTGATTGAGATTTAGTATTGACTTAGAATTACATTATATTGAGTTAGATAGCCCTTGTAGGCGAGTGACTCAGACTATAGGACAGTCATAGCTTAAAAGAGCCGAGCACATATAAGACTCGGGCAAAATAAAATACTGCTATGTCAAGGGAAAATTGAGAAACTCCAGCGTATAGAAAATTTAAAATAACCTGCAAGAAACTCACCCGATCTATATAGACATCATTGCGATTATATAGAAAATTTCCAGTTGCTAGTTGATGGATACAAATAACTAGCATTAGTTTTAAAAATAAAAAAGAGGTAATATGTATTCACAAATAATAAGAATTGATAAAGGTAATATTAAACTTTATATAACTCAATCTAAAGACGATCATAAAAATGTGGTTCGAGCTTTAAAAGAGGAAGGATTTAAACCAAGAACTGCTATAAAAAAATTATCAGATAAAATATTTGATACATGGTATTTATACAGTCAAGATACGTAAGAGGTAAATTATGGACAACGATAAAATATTAAACGACTTGTACGAGGAACTACTTATGCAAGGATATACACCTGCTGATGCTGAAGCTGAAGCATACAATCGCTTTTACGAGCAAGGAGAATGAGCCTATGAAACAAGGACATCTAATAAATAAAATCAATAGATTAATACCTATTGCAAACGCAACACCCAAAGAGGAATTTGATGGTGGCTCTGGTATCTGGATTCGAGGGAGTGAGTATTCATTTCAAGGCTCTCTAGACTATGAACGATTATTATACGAACACTACCTAGCCTATGAGCAAGGATGTTCGGAGGATGATTGTGTACATCCAGACCTATTAAAAATAATCGAGGATGCAGGATGGTTCTATGAGCCATACGATGCAGGAACCTTGATGCTGTATCCAAATTAATAAGGAGGAACTATGGGATATAAATTATTAAGCGTAAACTCTAATCCAAAAATTGATAAGAGTAATAAAGTATCAGAAAAATATTGGTCTTGCATTATGCACCTTAGACCAATCAGCACCAAGATATGTCCATATCAAGACATAGCCAAGTGCAAGGATGCTTGTTTAAATACTGCTGGACTTGGTGGAGTGTATCCAAGTATCCAAAAGGCTAGGCAAAAGAAAACCGATCTATTCTTAAACGATAGAGACGAATTTATGCAACAGCTAGTCAAGGATATCAATACATTCATCCGAGCTTGTCAGCGTAAGGACAAGCGACCAGCGATAAGATTAAATGGGACTAGTGATATACAATGGGAGTACATAGAGATTGATGGATATGAAAACATCTTTGCCATGTTCCCAGAGGTACAGTTTTATGACTATACCAAGATACCCACGAGGAAGATAGATCATATACCGAACTATCACTTGACATGGAGCTACAGTGAAGCCAATGACAAGTATGCCAAGATGTTTGACAAAGTACCGAACAACAAAGCAGTAGTGTTCAAGAATAAAGTACTACCGAGTATGTTCAAAGGACTAAAAGTTATTGATGGGGATACCCACGATATGAGATTTCTAGACGAACCAAATAGCGTGGTTGGTCTGAAAGCAAAGGGCAAAGCTAGGCAAGATACATCCGGCTTTGTAATTAATGTAATACAATTAGCGTAATAGCTAGGAGTGAATGATATGATAAATGTAAAAACATTTAGTGATAAGTATAACAGCAACAAGAAATTCCATCACGTGAATTTGTTGGGGTTGAAGTTTAGGATTGCTAACAACAAGCGATTATCAAGGGTTGATAACAGAGCTATCTACAAAACAAGTAGAGGTATTGTCTTTAACTTCTTGGAAAGCAGATACCTATGCTTGATAACAAAGAGATAAGTATGGAAGATGATATAATAAACGAGGTTGTCGATCAACACTATGCAGATGCACCCTTGATTGACACCAATCCAGAAACAACTGAAACATACAAAGAGGAGGAAGAGTATGATAAAAGAAATGAAATTGAACGACTACTTTGGAGAGACCATCAACATTGAGGAAGCGACTATGGTGTCGATAGTACACACGAAAGCTAACACAACTAACGATGATTACCAAGCAGGTGAACACGACCACGTTCAAATAGAAATACAGTGTGATGATGCACCTACCAGAGCAGGAGGAGTGATAACAAAATCTATCCTTATCAATCTCAAAGGTGTCAAAAATAAACTATTGTATGTAGATGATATACAATTTGATGATGTAAATCTAACAACAGAGGAGAGATGATATGAATAGAGCAGAAGAACTAGAAAGACTAGAGAAAGAACTAGACTTTATAAGAGAGTTAAACGCTGTAATAAATGCACGTTTACAAACTTGTAAAGAAGATATTAACGCTTTGATAGGAGAAGAATAGATATTGCAGAACTGTCACAATGATGTCACACAAATGACACATTGATATGATAGGATATGTTTTGTAGTTAGGAGTGAGCCTTTGTAAAATCCCACTGGTCTTATATGTCTGAAGTGCGTGTTAAGGATAAAAGTAAATGAGAACTATACCACCATACACTAACTACAAATTTGTCCGAGTAAGGAAGGACACAGTTGCTAGACCTGTAAAACTAGCACCAATTTTAAAAAGGAGGATGATATGAGTAATAAATATAAATGGTTAGACCATAGTTATTTTGATTGCTTACACTTTGAATGGGCTGGAACAGAGTTTGAAGTGCGAGTGACTAATGAGGTTGATGATATACCAGATGGTAAACTTAGGTTAGAAGTCTGGACTGTAGCTTATGATGAGGATGATGAGTGCATAGGCTTTGGAGAACACGTCAAAGAAAAGATATTAATGGATGGCTTAACGATACTTAAAAAGGAGGACGAAGATGAGTAAAGTATTTAGAGAATGGTTTGATACTGTTGACAAGAACAGTCAAGAGTGGTTAGACTTTGTTAAACAACAAGAGCAAGATGATGAAATGTCTGCTCAAATATTGGAGGATATAGAATGCAAAGAATAGAAAAAGGTACATGGCATTCCAGAGTTGAGGAAATTTTAGCCAGAGACTTTGGAAATTTGTATGGTAAATTAACAAGTATAACTCAACATTTGTTGCTAGATTCTACCCATGCTTATGTCATAAATCGTAGAGACTTAGATTCTCTATCAGAGATGGAGATAAACATGCTTGTAGAAGAGCATGTGGCTTCGTGTATTGCACGTTCTTTTAGGTACTAAGGGTATGCCCTACCTTTTAATTAACCCTATGCTTAGAGAGGAGTAGAATGAGTATATATTTTTTACCAATCATACTAATATTTTTATTTATTTTACTGTATGTCACAGATTCGTAACACAATTTGACTTCTGTTTATTTTTGTGATATAATCTTATACATATTATAACATTAATTAAATTAATAATTAATTATATTAATAATTTATATTAGTATTTATAAAACTTTATAAAGGAGGATAGTAATGATAGAATATAATAATAAAAAAGTCACACCAAAAGTGTATGCTAAACACCAAGTGTCTGATTACTTGATGGGTTTGTTTGATAGTCCAGAGGTTCATATGGATAAGGGATTTGCAAACGCTACACCACGTGAACAAGCTGAGATAATGAATCAAGTGAGTTTGTTTGAGGATCGGATACATAAGTTATTGGGTGTTAAGTTTAAAAGTATTACAAGTAGTAGTAACTTTGAAAAATCTATATAGGAGATAGAGTATGGAAATAATATTGGTAGTGGTCGGGTTTGTTTTACTGATAGCAATGACAAGTTTATACATGCATTTACTTGATGAAGATAAAGTTAAACCACATGTTCCTTCACATGTACAGCGTGGTAATTTCTGGGATGCAGAGACTAAGAAGTTTTATAAGTGGGATGAGTTAATGAAAATTAAAAATAAAAAGGAGAAAGAAAAAGATGATACATAAAATGTTTTTTACAGGAATGTGTTTTGGTTTTTGGTTGGGGTTTATGATTAGGAGCACTACACTATGACTGAGTTTTATGAAGCTGTTGAACAGCAAAGAGAGATACTTGAATTAGAAAAACAAGCTAAACAAATCATAGCTATTGACACCAGATACAAAGATGGGTTATGGTATAAACAAACAGTTGACTATGCTGATGGTCGAAGGGTTACAGAGTACAGAGACAAACGCAGAGCAACGATAGAGGAGAATAGGTATGGCGAAGACATGGACTAAGAGTACATATACTTCTGCTACACAAGGCAGGGGTAAGAAGACAAGTCAAGGTAGAGGTAACGTTGGCACCTCTACTATGAACAAGAATAAGAAAGCCAACTTAAAAAAATATAGAGGGCAAGGTAAATGAAAGAGAAAATAATAACAGTTAAACTTCAAGAAAGAAATTTAACATGGATAAAAAATAACTATCGTAAAGCTAAACAAGGTACTAATAGTTTGTTTGAGTATGGTGGGATAGATATCCAAGAGGTACATGCACTAGCAGACTTACTGTATCATCTTAATGAAGCATTTCAAATTGAGGATGAGTAAATGACAGTACAAGATTTAATAGATACTTTACAAAATATTAAAGATAAAAGTTTATTTGTTAGAGTGTTAGAGAATAAACCTTTTAGTGATGATTACAATTTAGAAAATTATTGGATAGATAGAATTGATGTAGCTAACACAGGACAAAGTGGATATGAACTACATGGTGAAGTTGTTTTAATTGGAGAAGCTTAATGAACATATTTTATTTTAATGAATGTCCAGTTGAATCAGCACTAGCACAGCCAGATAAGATGCTAGTCAAGATGCCACTGGAAACAGCACAGATGTTATGCACAGCACATAGAGAACTGGATGGTGATGAGTGGGCAGACAAGCAAGGACTTTACAAAGCTGCATACAAGAATCATCCTTGCACTATCTGGGCAAGAGAATCTAGTTCTAACTATCAATGGTTGTATCGGCACTTCATCGCCTTGTCCATTGAGTACAGTCACAGATATGGTAGATCGCATTTAAGTTTTGATAAACTATCAACACCTCTTATGCAACTACCACTTAATATAAACATTGGTGATATGACACCATTAGCACAGGCTATGCCGGAGGAGTATAAACACAAAGACCCAATCGTTGCGTATCGTAGATATGTAATAAATGAAAAACACTATGCCAAGTGGGAACAGAACAGAGCTAAACCTACATGGTGGACTACACAGGAGGTAGCATAAAATGAAATTTAAAATAATATTTGGAGCAGTAATGATAGCAATGATGGTTGCTATGGTTAGCTCAGTCAACATCACAGTGGATAACATATCTGAAAACAAAGCAGGACTTACAAGGTTAAACAAATCTTTCCTGTCTCTCAGCGAAGAGTTCGAAAGCGTAAATAGAAATGCAGACTTGATACAGTCTACCAGAGAAAGCTATCGTAATTCTTTGGTTGAGTTATCCAATAGATTAGATAACATGGAAGAAACTAACGCAGAAATTTATCGTATCTTAAATGATCTAGATGAACGCTTAAATACACAGTCAGTAATTGAGCCAGAGATTGTAGAGCCAGAACCTACTGAAGAGCTAGGTGTCAATGCCGGACTAGGTGTTCTTACAGGTACACAAGTATTAGGACAGCCAGAGATAATACCAGAGCCAGAGCCAGAGCCAGAACCTGTTGTATGTCCAAAGGTTAAGTCAGCTAAACCTTATGGTGATTACATTGAAAACATTATAATTAAAAGAACATTAAAGTTTACAGTGATCTATGATTTATTTAATGGTAATGTAGTTAATGTTCAATACGATGGTAAGATACCTAACAAAGTTAAACAAGCTACACTTAATTATGTAATGGATTTAGAGTTTGATAATCCTATAACTATTACAGGTTGTACATTACCGTTCACAATTAACATTTAGGGGTTGCTTTTTATAGTAACTTGTGTTATAATACACGCTTATTAAGATGAACTACTTAGCAGAAAGAGATCAATACAATACAGAGATACTTACTCGTGATGAGTATAGGAAGTTTGGATTGTATATGACGGAACACTATCCAAATGTAGGGCATGTGGTGGAGAAGTTAGACGATACCTTTAAGGTAAGACTTAACGATACTCCATTAACATTTTGGGAAGAGATACTCACTGCTATTAGGGATTAATACGAAGGTATATTATAAGAAGTTTTGCCCTCCTTTATTTAACTTATAATATTTACAAGTTTCCGGTCTTGTGCCACTCTAAAACCGGCTTAACTTTTTTAACCAAACACTTTACTTTCATACAAAAGTATGATATAATGTGTGCACTTAATACAAACCGATGGAGGAAATAATATGTATGAGTATGTAAAAGGTAAGGCAATGTGGGCTAATATCACATCGCCAAACACGAGGTTCCAACCTCACAAGTATGGGTTGACTGTTCTTACAGACCCTGAGACTGCATCTAAACTTGAAGGCATAGGTCTTAATCAAGTTAGAGACAGATCAGGACAGCCTAAGTATGATGAACCGGCATTTACTTTCAGTAAGAGAGCCACAAGAAATGATGGTACTGCAAATGCTGCACCTAAACTTGTTGACAATGATGGTGCTGATCTAGATGTTAGCGTAGGTAATGGTTCAGAAGTTGTTGTCAAGATCAAACCTTACAAGAATGATTATGGTCAGTTCGCTGAACTTATGGCTGTAAAGGTTGAGAACTTGGTAGAGTATGTCGAAGGTGAATCAGATAACGAGGAATTCTAAATGATTATTACTATTAATAATGATGATGGGACAACTTCATATGATGTTAATAACATCAACGATGATGGAGTAAAGCAAGAAGCTACTGTTATAGTACAGAAAGTTGGTAACTTACAAGTTATCATAGAAGCTTTAGACTTTGCAAGTCGTACACATCGAGCCAACTTAGAAGAGTTGCTCAAAGATAGAGACGAAGCAATCGTTGAAACAGAACGTGCCAGAAATGATAAGGGGCAGTTCGTTGGCGATGACCCAGAAACTATCGAGGATGAATCGAAAGTAAAAAAAGAAACATAGTCTGTGAGGAGGGCTAACATGAATGAGAAAACTTGGGATAAGTTGAAACAACCATGCCCACTTTGTCCAAGCAGTGATGCTGTAGGAATCAATGAAGATGGTTCGGCAAAGTGTTTTAGTTGTGGAGAATTTATGCCTAATTATGAACAAGCATGTAACGGAAAAACTATGACACAAACAGAAACAATTCAACCTAAACAACCTGACAATGTGAGTGAAGGTAACTTCATTGCATTGACTGACAGAAAAATATCTCAAGCAACTGCACAGAAGTTTGGGGTTAAAGCTGTTCAAGACCTTAAGGGTCAGGTCATTAAACATTTCTATCCATACTACAATGGACATGAACTATCAGCTACCAAGTGCAGAAATTCTGTTACTAAAGATTTCTTTGTACAAGGTAGTTACAATGACACCGGATTGTTTGGTCAGCAATTGTTTAAGGGTGGCAAGTACGTCACCATAACCGAAGGGGAGTGTGATGCTATGGCAGCTTACGAACTACTTGGTAGTAAGTGGGCTGTGGTATCCATCAAGCGTGGAGCACAAGGTGCAGTAAGAGATATCAAGGAGAGCTTGGAGTTCTTTGATAACTTTGAAAACGTGATCGTTGCTTTTGATAATGATAAAGCAGGAAAGGATGCAGCAGTAAAAGTTGCAAGACTTTTCAAGCCCGGAAAGGCTAGGATACTCACACTTCCCAATGGGTTTAAAGACCCTAACGATATGCTTAAGTCTAATAGACATAAGGATTTCGTTGAAGCTTGGTGGTCTGCTAAAGTTTATACACCATCCGGTGTTATCAATGTTACAGAGCAACGTGAGAAGTTTCACAATCGTGAGAAGAAACAAAGCATACCTTATCCTTATGAAGGACTCAACAAAAAGCTGTATGGCTTGAGACAAGGTGAGCTTGTAACTCTTACAGGTGGAACAGGACTTGGTAAGTCTAGTGTAACCAGAGAACTAGAGCATTGGCTTGTGAAACAAACACAAGACAACGTAGGTATCATAGCATTAGAAGAAGATTGGAGACGTACCATTGATGGTATACTTTCTATTGAAGCTAACGCTAGGTTATACATTGACCAAGAACGTGAGAAGTTTTCTAAAGAAGAACTTGATAAGATGTTTGACATCTTGTACGATGGTGAGAATAAAAACAGAGTATGGGTTCACTCACACTTTGGCACCAACGACATTGATGATATCTTTACTAAGCTTCGCTTTATGATTATTGGATGTGACTGTAAGTGGGTGGTCGTAGATCATTTACATATGTTAGTCAGTGCAGTACATGAAGGTGATGAGAGACGAGCCATTGATTCTATTATGACTAGACTTAGAAGTTTAGTTGAAGAGACTGGTGCAGGGATTATACTTGTATCACATCTCAGACGTGTCGATGGAAACAAAGGACACGAGAATGGTATTGAAGTAAGTCTCTCTCATCTACGTGGCTCTAATAGTATTGGTCAACTATCCGATTGTGTTATTGCATTAGAACGTAATCAACAATCAGACGACCCCGATGAAGCTAGGACTACAAGACTACGTGTACTTAAATCAAGATACACAGGTGATGTAGGTATGGCAGCTAGAGTTATCTATGATGCAGAAACTGGTAGACTATCTGAATTAACTAACGAAGATATAGAGTTTGATAACTCTGGGGATGAAGGCTTTTAATGGATTTAGTATTTGATATAGAAACAGATGATATTCATGCCACAAAGGTATGGTGTATTGTTGCCCAGAATCCTGACTCAGGTGAGATATTTAAGTTCCCACCTAATAAGTTAGAAGAAGGGTATCAGTTTCTTACCACAGCAGATAGGCTAATTGGTCATAACATTATTGGATTTGATATTCCAGTTGTGGAAAAGTTTGGAGGAGTAAAGCTTAGTGATAAAAAACTTATTGACACTTTAGTTTTATCCAGACTATTTAATCCAACACGTGATGGTGGTCACAGCCTTGAGACTTGGGGATACAAGTTAGGCTATCCTAAGATTGAGTTTGAAGATTATCTTAATTACTCTACTGATATGTTAAACTATTGTGTACGGGATGTACAGTTAAACACTAGAGTACTACAAGAACTTCGCAAAGAATCAAAAGGTTTTTCACCTCAGTCAATTGATATTGAACAAGGCATTGCTAAGATTATGAAACAACAAGAGCAAGATGGTTTTGCTTTTGATATGCAATCAGCATTAAGTTTGTTAGCAGAGCTTAGAGAAAAGAAACAACTGATAGAAGAAGAAGTACATGAAACGTTTAAACCTAAATGGGTAGACACAAAAGAGGTCACACCCTACATCAAGAAAGATGGCAATCTATCTAAGCGTGGTATGACTGATGAAGAATATCAACGTTGTTTAGATACCAACAACTTCAATCCTTTTATGCGACAAACTTTACAAGAGTTTAATCTTGGTTCTCGTAAACAGATTGGAGAATATCTTATAGACTTTGGTTGGAAGCCAGATAGATTTACACCTACTGGTCAACCTATTGTAGATGAAAAAACATTATCTAAGATAACCCATATCCATGAAGCAAAACTTATAGCAGATTTTTTATTACTGCAAAAGCGTATAGCTCAGATTGATTCGTGGGTAGAAGCTGTCAAGGATGATGGTAGAATACACGGTTTTGTTATTCCCAACGGTACTATCACCGGAAGAATGACACATAGAAATCCTAATGTTGCACAAGTTCCCTCTGTTCATAGTCCTTATGGTAAAGAATGTCGAGCCTGTTGGACTGTACCAGAAGGACATAAGCTTGTAGGTGTAGATGCAAGTGGATTAGAGCTACGCATGTTAGCACATTACATGGATGATAAGGAGTACATAAATGAAATTATTAATGGAGACATTCACACGACTAACAAAAACTTTGCTGGACTTAAATCAAGAGATCAGGCTAAAACTTTCATCTACGCACTCGTTTACGGAGCAGGAGATGAGAAGATTGGAAGCATCATTAAAGGAAGCAGAGCAGAAGGTAAGAAGTTGCGAGAACGCTTTCTTAGTAGTCTCCCAACATACAAGTCTCTTAAGGAACGAGTTGACAGAGCAGCTTCAAAAAATTACCTCAAAGGATTAGATGGTAGGAAGCTATACATAAGAAACAAACACTCAGCTTTGAACACACTACTTCAAGGAGCAGGTGCAATCTTAATGAAGAAAGCATTAGTCAACTTAGATAGTTTGTTAAGACTTAATACAATTGATTATAGATTTGTTGCTAACATCCACGATGAATGGCAGATAGAAGTCAAAGAATCTCAAGCAGATTTTGTTGGAGAGTTAGCAGTAAAAAGTATTATAGAAGCAGGTGAACATTTTAATCTACGCTGTCCAATGGATGGCGAATATAAAGTAGGAGGTAATTGGAGTGACACTCACTAGTGATGAATACAGAAAATATCTTCGTGATAATAGATACAGACGGATTAATAAATATAAACTTAGTAAAGGATGTATAGATTGTGGTTACAATAAACATCCAAAAGCACTTTGCTTTGACCATAAAGTAAGAGAAGATAAAACAATATTATTAGATGCTGCTAAAAGTGGAGCCAATATGAGCACTTTAGTATGTCGTATTACCCCTACTGATAAAATAAAAAATAGACAGTATATTAAAGATTTGTTTAATGAAATAAGAAAGTGTGAAGTACGTTGTCAAAACTGTCACAGTATTAAAACATGGGAAGAACGAGATTACATGCCACACGTTAGAAAAAATAAAACTATTATACAGGAGGTAGCTAATGCCAAACAAGGCGAATTTAATTTCTAAAAATAAAACAAAAACCCTTGACACATTAGTCGAAGATATATATAATAAGATAGGTGTACTTGCTGATGGTGAGCACATTGATCTAGACCCAGACAGCATTGAACAGTTTGGTGAGTCTATGAAAGAGATACTTTACAAGTGGTCTCATCCTGAACCAAGAGGTGATGCAACCTTACGTATGTCTAACATAGGTAGGAAGTCACGACAACTTTGGTTTGATATGAAGTCAGAAGGTACTCCGGAGAGGATGCCACCTTCTTTATTCATTAAGTTTTTATATGGACATTTACTTGAAGAGATAGTTATATTTCTGATCAAGCTATCTGGACATGATGTTACCGATGAACAAAAAGAAATCAAAGTATCTGGTATCAAAGGACACATGGATTGTGTTATTGATGGTGAGGTAGTAGATATCAAGACAGCTTCTGGTTATGCCTTTAAGAAGTTTAAAGATGGTACACTAGCAGAGAATGATATGTTTGGATATATGGCTCAACTTGCTGGGTATGAACAAGCACAGGGCACAGACAAAGGTGGTTTCCTTGCTCTTAATAAAGAGTCAGGTGAGTTAGCTTTGTATAGACCTGATAACTTTGACAAGCCTAATATCAAGAAGAAGATCACTGATATAAAGAAAGCTGTTAAGTTAGCAACACCACCAGAACTATGTTATAGTCCTGTTCCCGATGGTAAGTCTGGTAACATGCAGCTACCTAGAGAGTGTACTTATTGCCGACACAAGTTTGAATGCCATAAAGATTCTAACGAGGGTAAAGGTTTACGTGTATTTAAATATTCAAATGGATATAGGTACTTAACAAAGTCACCTAAAATCCCTAACGTTATAGAGGTAACAGATGCGTTCAACAAAAGCCAAACAACTTAGACGAAGAGCAGAAGACCTACTCATTGAGTGGTTAAGAACTATGGTTCCAGATGGAGAGGATACATCGAAGATTAATAGAAAGAATCTTAATGAGTTCTTGCCAGAACAGACTCACATCTTTGCTAACAACAAGTTTCTATTGAGTGCTTATAGTTTAAGGTGGTTTTACAAACAAGTAAAACGTAATCCTAATATGACACTCGGAGACTTAAATGCCTAGAAGAGTACCAAGAAAACCTAGACCTAAAAAAACTAACGTACCAAAAGGATATGATAGTACTTGGGAATATAATATACATCAAACAATTTTACAAGATTGGAAACATCACTGGGATAAGCTTGACTATGTAGTACAGCATACTTACGAGCCAGACTTTGTAAAGACTATTGATGGTAAAATAATATTACTAGAAGCAAAAGGAAGATTCTGGGATTATGCTGAATACAGTAAGTATATATGGATACGAGAATCTTTTACAGAAATGGTAGAAGATTACGAGTTAGTATTCTTATTTCAAAAACCATTTGCTCCTATGCCGGGAGCTAAGATGAGAAAGAACGGAACCAAAAGAACCCATGCTGAATGGGCTGAAACAAATAACTTCAGATGGTACAGTGAAGATACTTTACCTGATGATTGGAGAAACGATGAACTATAAATTTAATGAAGATGAATTAATACAAGAACTAAAGGCTTACATTGATGGTACATATGGTGAGCACTATGCTTCTGATAAGTACCAAGCTACTGATGTTATCATTGACTCAGGACATGGTATGGGTTTTTGTATGGGTAACATTATAAAGTATGCAAAACGTTATGGAAATAAAGATGGACATAACAGAAAAGACTTGCTAAAAATATTACATTATGGTATAATAATGCTTGATATACACGATGATAGAGATAAGTTCTTTAAAACAGGAGAGAGCAAGTGGTAGATGATAAAGTAGGTATCAAGGAATATCTTGGTATAAAGATTAATTATAGCAATGAAAAACTATTAGATAAGTTTAGCCTTGACACACTTAAGGATAGATACTTATGGGAGAATGAAACACATGCACAAGAAGCGTTTGCCAGAGCATCAGTCTTCGGAGCAACCTACAAAGGTCACACAGATTTTGAGTTGGCTCAAAGACTTTATCACTACAGTTCCTCTTGTTGGTTCATGTTTAGCACTCCTATACTTAGTAACGGGGGAACAAGTCGTGGTCTTCCTATTAGCTGTTTCCTCAATTATGTACCTGATAGCAGGGATGGTTTATCTGCTCACTATGACGAGAATATTTGGTTGGCAAGTTCGGGTGGAGGTATTGGTGGATTTTGGGGAGATATTAGGAGTAATGGTATTTCTACTACTCACGGTAGTAAGTCTACTGGTTCAATTCCTTTCATGCATGTAGTTGATTCTCAGATGTTAGCCTTTAACCAAGGCACTACAAGACGTGGTTCTTATGCTGCATACATGGACATATCTCATCCGGAGATTGAAGAGTTTATTAACATGCGTAAAGAATCTGGTGGTGATATCAACAGGAAGAATCTTAATCTTCATAACGGTATCAACCTTACCAATGAGTTTCTTAAAGCTGTACAAGAAGATGCAGACTTTAGATTGATTGACCCTAAGACTCACGAGCCTACAAAGATTGTAAATGCTAGAGACTTGTGGTGGCAGATCATCAATGCAAGAGCAGAGACAGGTGAGCCATACATGATTAATATAGACACATGTAACGAAGCATTGCCTAAAGAACAAAAAGATTTAGGATTAGAAATCAAACAGAGCAATCTATGTTCTGAGATTACTTTACCTACGAATGAAGAACGAACAGCAGTGTGTTGTTTATCTTCTGTAAACTTAGAATACTTTGATGAATGGAGTGAGAACCCTATGTTTATAGATGATTTAATAACCATGCTTGACAACGTTCTTCAACATTACATTGATAACGCTGTTGACACAGATAATTTAGGAGAATATAATGCAAATTTTAAAAGGTTTCAAAAACATATTAAGCCGGGCAAAGAAGGGTTTCTTAAATCTGCCTACTCAGCTTATCGAGAAAGGTCGTTGGGTTTGGGTGCGATGGGATTCCATTCGTATCTCCAATCACGCAGCATTCCTTTTGAGGGTATCTTCGCTACGGGCTTTAATTACAAAGCATTTAAACACATTAAGAGACATTCGCTTAGAGCAACTGAACGACTTGCTGATGAACGTGGTGAGTCACCTGATGTCAGTGGTAGTGGTAGGCGTAATGCTCATCTACTCGCTGTTGCTCCTAATGCTTCTTCTAGTATCATATGTGGTGGGACATCTCCTTCGATTGAGCCATACAGGGCTAATGTTTATACGCACAAAACTCTCTCAGGCTCGTTCCAAGTTAAGAACAAATACCTAGAAGAAATTCTAAAGGATAAAGGATTAAAGAAAGATGAGCTTACTGCTTTATGGAAAGACATTGCAGGTAACGAGGGTTCAGTACAGCACCTTGATATTCTTACAGATGATGAAAAAGAAATATTCAAGACTGCTAATGAGATAGATCAGATATGGATTATAGAACACGCTGCTAAACGACAAGAGTTTATTTGTCAAGCACAATCAGTTAATCTTTTCTTTACTATACCTACAGCTACAGAGCCACAAGAAGTACACGATGAGTATATGCAGTATGTTAATGATGTGCATTGGTATGGGATGAACAAACTTAAATCTTTGTATTACTTTAGAACTAATGCTGCTCGTAATGCAGAAAACGTAAACACTAAAGTTCAGCGTATTAAATTAGATGATGCTGAGTGTATAGCTTGTGAGGGTTGATATGGATTGTTGGCATTGTGGAACAAGATTAATATGGGGTGGAGATCACGACATAGAAGATGAGAACGATGAATACATTATGGAAACTAATTTAAGTTGTCCTAAATGTAACTCTGCTGTAATAGTTTATTTACCAAAGGATTAATATGAAACAATCAGAATTTGACAAGGTGTTTAGTCAGAAGTTTTCTGGCTTTACAAGTAGGATGTGGTTAGATTATTGTGATGAAAATAATAATCCATTCGCAAAAACAAAAGATTACGCAGGATACGTAATTGAAAATTTAAAATATTTAGTTAAAAGATTTAACGAGGAAAACAAATGAGCTTATTAGATACAAGAAATTACTACAAACCTTTCGATCATGCATGGATGTTTGATTACTATGTATTACAAAATCAAATGCATTGGATGCCTGAGTCAGTTCCATTACATACAGATGTAAAAGATTGGCAAGAGATGGACCCTAAAGAAAAAAACTTACTAACACAAATCTTTAGATTGTTTACTCAATCAGATGTAGATGTAGGTGCAGGTTATGTTGACAGATACATGCGTATCTTTAGAAAGCCAGAAGCTAGAATGATGATGGGTTCGTTTGCTAACATGGAATCAATTCATCAACATGCCTACAGCTTATTACTAGATACAGTTGGTATGCCTGAGATAGAGTACAAAGCTTTTTCTGAGTACGAAGAGATGGCTAACAAACATGAGTATGTTCATAAAATTAAGACAACCAAGTCTGACAAGAAAAGCATTGCAAAAACTTTAGCAGTTTATTCAGCTTTTACAGAAGGACTACAGTTGTTCAGTAGCTTTGCAATCTTGTTAAACTTCCCACGCTTTGGGCGTATGAAAGGTATGGGACAGATAGTTACTTACTCTATACGGGATGAGTCTATGCACGTTGAAGCTATGACTAAATTGTTTAGAGAGTTTATCCAAGAGAACATAGATATCTGGACAGATGATTTTAAAGCAGAACTCTACGAGATTTGTAGACAGATGGTAACACTAGAAGATAAGTTCTTAGACTTAGTGTTTGATATGGGAGACCTTGAAGGTCTTACCAAGAAAGATATGTATGCTTACAATAGATACATAGCAGATAGAAGATTGTTACAGCTTGGTCTTAAAACAAACTATGACCAACGTGAGAATCCTCTAGGGTGGTTAGATGAAGTGATGGGTGTTGAACACCAGAACTTCTTTGAAGGTCGTGCTACTTCTTATATGAAAGCAGGACTAAGGGGTAGACAGGATAAGATAACCTTTGCAAACTTGGAGAGTGATAATGGTTAATAAAAGTGAAGCTAACTTAGTAAGTTTTAAAGTGCTTCTTACACGTAACAATGAAATCGTTACAGAGTTTAGTATGTTACCGGAGGATATGGTGGATGAAATATTCCCTCTTGATGAGAGAGACGTAATCAAAACAATCCTCCGTAACGGTAAGTCAAAGATGGGAGACTTACATAATTATTTTCAAAGAGAGTTAAATGTTTTAAAGTAATTATCCAGCTAAAGGATTCTTATTCTCTTCTTTAAATATTTTGATATCAGTCTTAACACTTTCGATATCAGCTTTCATACCTGACATATCAGACTTGATTGCTTCGACTTTGTTAGACTGACTATCAATCTTAATTAAAATAGTTTCATCAATCGTCTTGTTCATATAAGACACAGAAGTTTCTAAAGCTTCTATTCTTTTTTCAATCTCACCTAAACCATCATCAGTTTCTTTAGCTTGTTGAGCTTTAGTTTCTAAGTTCTCAATTCTATTGACATAGGTTGCACCAGTATAACCAAACCCTGCAAGAGTTCCAATGATACCCATCAACGCAATAAACTGTGTTGTTTTATTCTGTAACCAATCCATAATATTCTCCTATAATTTTGGTTGTAGTTCTCTCATTTCCATCAAAGTTTCTAAACTCTGACCTGCCATTTGATAAAAGCCTTCGATGTTATCTGACAACATATTGTTGGCATAGATATCTGTCGACTCGTACCATGTTTCTTGATCGGGTAATGTCACTAACCTATAGTTATTAAAGTTAGGAACAAATCCCATGTAAGCTATAATAGTATTCTCTGACCCATACTCACCGGTCTCTTCTTGTCTAGCTTCAACATCATCTTGTGCATCTTGTAAGTTCTGGGCTATGACATTGGCTACAGTTTGTTCAGCTTCTGTGGCTGATGCATCTGTAGAAACTGACACATCTATTTGACTTTGTAAAGTTTGAGTAGTGGTTGTATCAACTGCGACACTAACTGTCTCAACTGTCTCAACTTCTACACTTGTAGAGCTTGTAACACTAGCACTCATATCTAACACTTGATTGTTTTGTGCAGTAGAAGATGCAAATTGTTCTGATATACTAGGTGAGTTACTAGTACTTACACCACCACCAGAACTAGACGATGATACGCTAGAAGCTCCTGTCGTTCCACCTGTAGCGTGTATAGAGTTTCCTGATGTAGTTCCACTAACACTAGACTTAGCTGTGCTTAGAGTAGAGGAGACAACACGTAACGCTGTTTCCTTACTTATTGAACTTTCACTTTCTGAAACTTCAGCAACCAGTTCTTCTTCTATCTCTTCTTCTATAACCTCATCTTCTTCTTCAACCAGCTCCTCAATAAGCTCTTCTTCCGGCTCTTCTGAATACGCAAGTTCTTCTTCCATTGTTGTCTCTTCCTCAAACCACTCCTCCACTTCTTCAATAAATGTTTCTTGAAATACAAACTCCTCAATCATCAACTCTTCAATCGGTATAAAGACTTCTTCTTCACGCATAAACGGAAGAGGTTCTACAAATTCTTCAAGTGGTTGAAACTGTTCAAAGATTATCTCTTCTTCAAACACGTATTCAGGTTCTTCAAAAGTATCATACTCAGGTTCAAAGATATACTCTTCAAATATTTCTGGCTCTTCAAAAGTGTCATACATGTCATACTCTTCGTAGCCATAGTCAAACAGTTCTTCCTCGTATCCGTAATCAAAGTATTCTTCTTCTTGATAGTATCCTATATCTTCTTCTTGTCGATAGCCTTGACAGAATGGTCCATACTGTGGGTCAAGGTCACATTGAAAATCATCATACGCTTCCCAATACCCTGCACAGCTTACATCATTTAAAGGATTACTACAGTCAATGGTTTCGCTTGTACCATACAACGAACCACCAGCTTCTAATAAAGTATTTGATGTAGTGCTGTTCCAGTCCTTACTTACACAAGAGCTAGTATTGGTTGTGCCTGTATTACATTCATCGTGAAACAAGTATTGATAGTAAGTATCTGAATCTTTCTGTTGTCCAATAAGAACATCGTGCTGTATAATATTTAAGTCACCATATCTAAAATCAAAGGTAGAGTTAGTCCAAAGTATTACTTCAAAACTGTTATCAGTATTACTACGATTATACTCACGCATGTCGTACCAACCAAAGACTGTCTTATCACTAAAGTTCTTGGCTAACATTTTAGAGTTGTTATCTCTTATCAAGTCAGTCCAGAACGGAAACAGTGTGTAGTTGTATTGTGGTAGTGGGTCAGGTGTGTAATCACCACAGTAATTATTATAGTTTACATTACCTGTACCTAACCCAAAGTGAAGACAACCATTCGTAGCCATACGAGCAGATGTAAATTGTTTATCGTAAAAAGTAAATGTAAAATCTAAATTAAAAGCAGACGAAAGCTGGTCGTCTCCTGAGTTTAGACTGGTTGTATTTGATTCGTTTGTAAGGTCTACTAAAGACTGATTGCCTTCGTAGATATACTGACTAAAGACATTAAGACTTAAGAGACACGCTACTGCGTAGCATAGAATTCTTTTCTGCATTGCCTTTTTGTTTTAGTTTTAGTTGTATAAATAACTTTGACTGCCCCAACAACATCTTTGTTTATCTTGTCTCTGTTAGGATTTCTGTCGTGTGTGCATTGCTGTATAAAAAGTTTTTCTTGTTCTTTAGCATCGGGTCTTTTAGATTTGTTTTCTGCCCAAGCTTTAGTTGCTTCTTTACCTATCTGACCTTGATAAGGGCAAGGAGTACCAGCCATTTCCATAGCCTTAAATACTCTTGGGTCTTGACAAAGTATAGATACTGAAGCCACTTTCATACCGGTATCGTACAGATACTTGGAAAGTTTTAAGCGTTCACAGTTCTCGTCAGTCACAGTAGCTCCTGTAGAGAACCCAAATACTTGCCCTTGAAAGGCACCAGAACGACCTACAGTACAGAGGTCTTGAGAGTAAGACATAATACTAGGTGCTATAGCAGAAGCAGGAGGTGCTTTGCTTTTTACGTTCTGATTAATAGTCTGAGTAGAGTTAGACTCGTTAATATTTCTATTAGTATTATCAGACTTTGTATTGTTATTATTGGTATTAGTATTGTCAGTAGTAACATTAGAATCTGAAGTCGATGTATTAACGTTAGTATTATTATTAGTATTTGTATTATTACTAGTAGAATTACTGTTGTTATTTACGTTCTGATTTACTGTAGAGTTTACAGTAGAGTTAGATGTAGATGTCGAAGTATTAACGTTGTTATTATTGTTTGTATTTGTCGAAGTGTTATTTGATGTCGAGGTGTTTACGTTAGTATTATTTGAAGTATTAACATTAGTATTATTATTAGTGTTAGTATTTACATTTGTATTGTTATTAGTATTAGTGTTTGTATTAGTATTACTATTGGTATTATTGTTTGTGTTGGTATTAGTCGTAACCGTAGTATTAATAGTAGTCAAACCGTTGTCTTCACAATACTGCGTACCGGATGTACAGTCTCCTGTTTGGTCGGCACTTGCAGCAAACGACACTGTTAATAAACCTAATATAAATAATGGTCCAAAAAATCCTCTATTTAAATCACCTCTTGACACTTTATCTCCTATTTAGTTTTTGATGTTGATGTATATAATCCAAACCATGCAGCACCTGCTCCAACTACTACTGATATGAACCCTGATTGTTCCATTGTTGGGTCACTAATTTCCATAAACCAAAAGGTTGTATAGTATAATAAAAACATATACACACTTAGAAAAGCTCTAGGTATTATTCTCCAACTATCCACAGCTTGTGCTACAAATATTAATTTTTGATAAGGGTTATCGTTCTTGATATCCTCTAACTCTCTTATCCTATCTTTAAGTGCTGACTTTTCTTGCAGCAACTCCATAAACTTATTAAGGTCTATCTCGACCTCGTTCCTATCCATGTCGCCACTAAAGCCACCCATATTATTCTGTTGCATAATGCCCTCTTATTTTTTAACTAGGCTACCACCAAAGTACATGCCTATAATTGCTGATACAAGGTTTGTATCTAGTTGTGTTATTACCAAGCCTTGAAAAGTTACCCATTCAAATACTTCTCTACCATCTGTAAAGAATAAAAAGCCCGGATGAAATAGTGTATATCCTACTGTTACATCAACATCTGGATAATATACTGCTACTAGTTTAGGTAGTATAACGATTGCAAAGATAGATGATAACGCAATGATACGTCTTGTCCATTGGAATCCTTTATCTTGTACGTTACGTGCAGACTCTACAGCTTTAAGCTGAAACTCTCCTCGTGTAATAAGCATTTTCTGCTCATCTTGTTTAGCCTTCATGCGTTGAGACCATAGACTTAATACACTACTAAGAAGTGTAGAGCCAAGCATTGTTATAATTTCAAATGGGAACATCATACACCTCTTCTAATAATTCTTCGTAAAGCCTTCTAAAATTTTCTAACTCCATAAAACTTAGCCCCTGTCCAATCTGGTGCATTCTATAAATGTTATAGGCTATGCCTAATTGTTTCTCTGTGTATAGTAGCATTAGTCTAGGAAATTAAAAATAGTAGAAGTTGCTTTGACTCTTTGTTCATTATGTGGAACTCCCGGTTTTTCCCAGATATTACTAAAATCTAATGCAATGTCTTCTGCAGATTTTTCATTAAATGATTTTTGTAATGTGTTAGCATTACCTCCACCAATTTCTCTGCCTGTTTGAATGGTGTCGTGCATATATTCTAATTGTGCAGCCATATTATTTATTTTATCTTCTTCAAATCCTCGTTCAGACATCCACTTATCATAATCTTTCTTTTTACCAGTTAATTGAAAAATTCCATAACCTAATTTTTTATTTTGTGCTTTTTCTATCTGAGTAGGACTAAAGCTTCCTCCAGTTTCTATATGTATATTACCTAAAATTCCAGCCCTAGCTTCTTTTCTATAGCCTTTACCTTTTAAATATTCATTTATAGCTACCATGTTATCAAATTCTTTTGGAGTAAGTTTTCTGCTATTTCCATCAGCAAAAGTTAAAACAGGTAGTACTGGACCACCTTCTTGTAATCCTTGTCTTGTTTGTTCTGAACCAAATAAATTTGACCACTCATCCTGTGTAAAAATATCTTGTATTGGTATATTAACCTTTACATTAACTGGTTGATAATCTTGTTCTAACATTTCTGCAGTTTTTTTATCTGGAAGTCTAAACGCTGCATAACGTTCAAGTAAAGGTCGTGATCTTTGTATTATGTTTTGATTTTTTGAACCTCTTAAAGTTTCTTGATTTAATAGAGCTAAATATTTTCTCCTGTTTGCTGTGTTTAAAATACCAGCTTTTTCTTTTTCTGGATTATATCCTCCAGCATAGGTAAAATTAAAATCATACACATCATCAATACTTGCTGTAGAGTTTTCATAACCATCTTTTTTAAAACTATAAGATGCTTCACCAAACACATTTGTAAAATCTTTTACATTACCATCAGAAGAATTGTTCATTTTTTCTTGTAAGTCTAATAGACCCAAATCAGATAGAGCTTCTTTGTTTTTTTGAGATACTGTTGTACTTGAAGGTTCAAAATTTTTTTCAACACTTCTATATCCACTTATAACAGGTTTAGTAAAAGTTCTACCTTTTTCATCTTGTCTTATATATTGGGCATTACCTTGATTATCAAATTTAATTTTTCCACTTTTAATATCATTTATTAAAGTTTGTTTAAAATAATTTTTAATATTTTGATATTCTTTTTCAGTGAAATCTTTTTCTGTTATAGGATTTTTATCTTGTCTTATAACTTTATCATAATATAATCGTGCAGGTGCAGGAACTTTTTCTTTTATACTATCAATTAATTTAGAAAAAATATTTTCTCCACCTTTATCAAACCCTAACCTATCCATTTGTTCGTTGGTAGAAACCGTGCCACCCTTTTCGAAGTTAAATCTTTTATCGTCTAACTTAACCTCAAAACGTTTGTCAGTTGGTAACGCTGTTGTTACGTTCTTAGCAATAACAAACGGACCAATTTGAATAGCTTCGTCAGCAGCTATAACCGGATTCATTGTTTTTCTGTCATAAAAAAATCCAAACCTAAACGGGTTGTATCCAACCTGTGTCCATTCTGGGTCATTTAATAATGTTTTTGCTTTTGCAAATAACTCACCGGGTGTGTGGTTTTGCCATTTACCAATCATTTGAGCAATTGGACTTTTGGCTTTACCGGCAGCAATGTCAAAACTTTTTTGCGATAACTTTGCATCACCAAAAGTTACATCTTTAAAGTATCCTGTTTTACCATAAACAGTTCCTTGTCCTTTTGGTAAATGAAGACTTACCACCCACACATCGTGGTCTTTATAAGCAGGTATGTCTAATCTTCCACCTACTATAGTACCGTCTGGTATGTTTCTATTTAAATAAACAATACCCTTTTTAATTTTATTACTTTGTAAAGATGCGGTGATGTCAGTATAAGATGGTGGTTCTGGTACATCTTCAAAAAGTTTAGCAGGGTTTTCTCGTTCTACAATTTTTTTGTATTGACCATAAGGTATTTCATTTTCACTTAGTTCTTCTAAAGCTTTTAAAACTGTTTTATTTCTTTTTAGTTTATCATCTATCCCAAACTCTTCTTGTCTTTGCTTTACGACTTTTGAATTTTCAACTTTCCAATTTTTTAAAAACTCATCGTCAATACCCAAAACATCATACGCATGTTTACCCTCATCAACAGGTTTTACTAAAGTTGGTGAACCAACACTTTTAACTTTTTTAATTGGCTCGTCTCCTATAAGTTTTAAAATCTCTTTCGATATAATTCTTCCACCTATGTTACGCTGTTCACGTTTGTAAGGTTGTCCTGTATAAGGATTAATTCTATCTGCTGGGTCTTCTTTAGTGTAAGGAACATTATCTTCTCCCTCAACTATACCGCCTTTTGCAAAAGGAACTTGTTCTATTTCTTTTTCTCTATCAGGTGCAAACAATTGTTTATCTATTTCTCTGGCTTTCTTTAAAACTTCTTCATATTTATCTGGATGATAACTTTTAAGTGCCATAGAAAAGGGTGCTCGTCTTAAAGCAACTTCTGTTAATGAACCTCTAGACTGAATCATATATAAATAATCAATAATGTCTGGAACATTTGGTCCAATAGCAGACCCGATTGCAGCAGTAATATTACTTTCGTATCGTTTTGATTTTCCATAACGATAGTACATTTCCATTGGACCCATTAGTCCAGAGTAAGAAGCTCCTTTCAGAACCAAGTCTAGACCAGATAATTCACCGTTTTCATATTGCTCTAAGTTTCTACCACCTGTTCTAAGTGTGTGGTTTAGCATACCGACTTGTGTCATAAACATAGCAGCAGTTAGTGCATGAACAGCAGAAACTTTAGTACCTCCAGCAGATAAAGTTTTACCGTCTCTGGTTAAGTTTCTCATAGCATTTCGTAAAACTGTATTAGAAAATGCAGTTGGAAAACCCATTAATCCATAAATGACTCTACCAATAGGTCTAGAATGCATCAGTGGTTTCTGTGCTGAAGCTGCAGTTGGATTCATTACTACTTCATTTGTATATCTTGCAGCACCAGCCTTAACATTATTAAAAAAATCATCAGTGTGTTTGGCTCCCCTGTTAATCCACTCAAGCCCTCCAACCATATCTATATCTAACTCAGCCAATTCATCTTTTAATCGAAGCATATTAACTTCTTGTGCTTTTGTATTTTTAATTATGCCTTTATTGTAATCATCAATTTGTTTTAAGTTTCTATATATAATAGACTTACCCATATCATAACCAACAAGCTGTACATACCTTGTCCACTGATGTAGTAAAACTGTTTTAAAAAAAGCATTTTGTACTTTTGTAGCTGTTTTACCCACTGCTTGACCATAAATAGACATAAGCCTGTCTTCTTTTAACGAATCTGTAGAGATATAAAACTCATTTAAGTCTTGTCTATTTTGACTTCTTACATCTAAGTTTGCTTCTTGTTTAAATTCTTTTCCTATTACATTTAAGTAAGGACCATAATTAACTTTTTGAGATTTCCACCATTCAGAAGTACCGTCTGCTATACCCTTAACCATTGCATTTACACCGGGTCTAACAGGTGCTCCCCTTAATAAATTAACTCCTACTTCAGGTAAACTTGTAACGGTAGAAAATGCTAACATAGAAGTTTGCATTGTTATGGTTAAGAAATCTGAAAAACCTTGTCCAAGTTTACCAAGAGGAGTAGAAGTATCTATCTTTCCTTTAATCCCAGTTGTATAATTGTATAAATCTTTTAAATACTCTAGCTCTGTATTTGTTAATCTGTTTTTACCTAGTTGTCTTTGAATTTTGTTTATCCATTTTTGCGTAAACTTACCTTCTGTTTCTCCAAACATTTCAGTTCTAATAATAAGTTTAGAAGCTTCTGCAAAATAATCATCTAAAACATTACGCACATCGTTATCTAAAAACTTACCAAATCTAGCATCATTTATTTTTGTTAGTCTTCTGCTTTGTTTAATACGTGCATTTAAATTAACAGCACTACTACCAACTTCTGATCCTTCTGTTGCCAACTCTTCCCAGAGCTTTGTAGCTTGAGCATCGTTTAAACCTTCTCCTCTTTTAATTAATTCAATAAACTCATCTTTGTTATTTTTAATAACGTCTGTTCTCCAAAATCTAGGAAAGAACCCCTTAACTGAACCAATTTTAATACCAGCATTTTCTGCTCTTTTTAAAGTATTGTCTAGTTCTTTTCTAATTTGTTTTCCAGCACTAACAATATCATCAGACAATTTAACTTGTTTAAATTTATTAGGTGCAACTTCTACCACCCTAGAAATATTACCTGATCTTAAATAGTATGCAAGATCATCGTTAGCTTCCTGTGTTAAAGCCTGTTTAAATTTTAAACTTTTTCTTGTTCTAGTAGTTTTACTTCTCAAGGGGTTTAAAAAGTGACCAGCACTAAAAGGTAATGCAACATTAGCCTTATCGTAAGTCCATAAAGATTTATAACTACGTAAAATAGCATTAACCTTTTGTTGTGATGAGCCTACTAAATCTCTAAAGACTTCATCATAACTAGGAGCAAGTGTTTCTTGACTACCTATCTTAGGAGCTACAAAGCCTTGTGCAGCATCGTACCTAAATAACTTTAAAAGGCTTAACAAGTATGGAGATTTCTCTGCTTTCTTTAATAAAATTGTTGTAGGTTTTAAAGGTATTAAACCTAACACACCATAAGTACCTGCTAGTAATTTTTGATTACCACGTTCAATAAATGTAGGTTTATAATTTTCATTGTTGTCGATGTTAGAAACTCTAACCTCTTCAATTTGTTTAACTTTGGAAGGTATTTTTGCTAGTCCTCTACCAGCACCCAGTAATGCAGGACCTGCAATAGCCCCTACTGTAGCTGATATACCTGTTTGCACAAGGTTTTTCTTATCTATTAAGCCTAGTTCAAGTTGTCTATCTTGAGCAACATAATCAAAAGTACCAGCATATAAGGCTCCTTCTGCTGCTAACACACCATAGGTAGCTTTATTACTAAGAGGTTTAGATAAAACTTGACCAGCAGTTAATACACCTTTAGGAATACCAAGTGCTTGTCCTTTAGCAATATTACTTGCTACCATAGATTTTAATCCTGTTTTAGCTGCAGCACCCATTGCAAGTCTTCCGGCTGCAGAAGCACCACCTGTAAATGGAACAAAAAACGCACTTGCTAAAATTGTAGGGTCGGATACAATTTCTTGAGCTGCATCTACACCTAACTGATATTTTTCTTTAATACCACCTACTCTAGCATTATCAAATTTATTTTTTAAATATAAATAATCGTCTTTCTGCTCATCTGTAAACTTTTTACTTTGTCTATACACTTTGTGAGTATCATATAAATTTAAATCTGAACCACGAAAGTATTGGAACATTTCATCAACATTATCTCCCTCACCTAAAGACTTCAAATACCTTTCACTACGCATAGTAAACTCATCATCGTTACGAAGATCAGTTAGCGTATAACTAGGTTTCGGAGTTGTAAGGGGTTGTACAGTTGGTATGCCAGAATTAACCAACTTATCTTTTAATGCCATAAGAGCCTTTTAATTACTAATACTTTCCCAAGACCATCTTAAAGATGTTGGGTCGTTTTCATCTACTTGAATTACAGAAAAACGATAATTTTCTTCTGTAAAAAATTTACCTAGTTCATCAGGAACCAATGTCATTTCTTTATCGTCTTCCATAATTATTTGATTTTGCATATATTGTTTTTTATTTAAACGATTAACAAGTCGTTGAGCTTGGTCATTTGTTTCTATGTCTTCTTGTAATAACCTAAAATCATTAATGTCTACCATTTCATGTTTTAAATTATTTCTATTTTTGAACGGGTCAAACATTAAATTTTGTGCTGTATAAACTCCCATAAGTTGAATTTCTACAGCATCTTTTATCGCATTATTAAATGCTTCAGTTCCTGTATATTGCGAACTTTTTTCTCTTAAAAGCATTTCTGCAGTAATAATAACTCTACTTTTCATAGCACTAAATTCTGCATCTGGTAATTTTCTTGAAACATCATTAAATAAATTTAAATCTTTTTCTCTTGCAATACTTAAAATTTGACTTTCTGCTAAAGCAATATTATTTTTATTATTAATTAATCCATTGACTTCAGCAAGGTCTAACTGCTCAACGTCTGGATTTAAAATTTTATTTAATCTTAATTCATTAAGCTGTCTTGTAATTTTATTTCCTTTGTACGTGTCTAAACTTGTACCAATTGCTAAACCATAAACCACAGCTTCTTCACCTTCTAATACCTCAAAAGGATGTATACCTTTTTGATAAGCTTCTCTAGCTTTTTTCGATGCACCAACAAGAGCTTCACGTTGTTCAGTCATAACTTTATTAAAGCCGGGTAGTCCGGGTAAATCTATACCTAACTCTCCTGCCATATTTAAATCATCTAAAGTGTATGCATAACCAGACTGATTAATCTTATTTGAAAAAGCAGTACGTTTTAATTTAAGGTCTTCTTCTGTACTTATATAGTCAAAGAAATCTGGATTACCATCTTTTATATCTGTAGCTGCTTTGTTGTTAGCATTAATAATATCTTTAATTTCCTCATCGTCTTGTACTTCAATGCTTTCACTTGGTGAAGACAACTCTTCTCTAGCAATTCTTAATCTTTGAGCTTTGTCTAATTCATCAGCTAAGTCAGCTTGTGTCTTTGCACCGGTTCCAAATATCTTAGCAAAAGCAGATTTAATAAGTCCTTGTTTGTATGGGTCGTCTTCTACTTGAGCTAATGCTGCTTTATATTCAGCCTTTGCTGCTGCGTTGTATTGAGTTGGAGTTGCTATAGAAACTGCTGGATTTTTACCAAGAGCCATAATTTTTTGTTCAGCTTCTGTTCTTAGTCTGTTGTATTCAGCCATTGCATGTTTTTTACTTTCAGGATTTAACCCTCTGATATCACTGTACTGAATACCTTCAGCCTGTGAATTAGGATGCTCATTAAATAATCTAATAGCTTCTTTTTGTAAGTAAGCATCTTTATCTTCTAGATAAGACTGATATTTTCCTCTGTTTTTATCTTGTAATTCATATAACACCTGATTGTTTTGAAAAATATCTGTATACTTATCTTTAACATCATTAACTCCATCAACAATTTTTTGTTTCATATTTCTTTGTAAAGCTCCAAAACCTTCAAAAATTGCTGAAGCTAATAAAGCCCTTCTAAAGTCTTTCTTATCTCTTTTACGTTTACCTGCTAATAAAGAACCAGCAACTTGTCCAAACTGTGAACCTGATAGATAATCTTCTTGTGCCATTATTCTTCTCCTTGACTTAATAAACTTCTAATTTCTGGACCTTGTTCTTTAACCTTGTCTAGAATGTTTTGTGGTACTACACCACTTTTAATTTTGCTAGGCTCTATGCCTTTTTTAGTTGTACCGTTTTTGATATCTTCAAAGACATTTCTAAACTCATTAAGCTTACCTTCAATCTCTTCTTCGTTATCGTCTTCATCAAACTCATCTAAATCGTTACTATCTTCAATGTTATATTTGATGTTAGCTTCTTCACCAATTGCCATAATTACATACATAACCGGCTCTGCTAATAAAAGTAAAACATCAGGATTAAATTTACCCTCTGTAAACTTTGTATATAGCATAACCATTGCAATGTCTGCAACTGCTGCACCATTTGCTAAAGCTCCTACAATTTCTTTCATTGCATCTGGCTGCATAATAAGACCAGTCATATAGTCTAATGCATCTCTTGGATTAGCAAACTCTGGTGGTTGTTCCCACATGTAGGGTTGTGATGGGTCATTGACTAGACTTTGACCCGGTATAGGTCTGCCTTGTGATGATAAAGCTACCACCTCATCTAAGCCTTCTTGATTAAATTTAGCTTCTCCTCGTATCTTAGGACCGTTATCTGGGGCTATTTCATCAATAGTAAACCCGGCATCTAAACCATCTAGTACGGATTGTGCAGCTACATCAGATATACTGTCTGAAACAATTGGTCTTGGACCTCTGGTAGGTTGTGCCATTATGCTACTCCTATAGTTTGTTGTTGAAACAGTGGCATGTTACCTGCTTCTGCAGTGTTGCCAAATGTAAAGTATTTAGATATGTCTGAATCTGCAATACCTCTTTCAGCAGCATAAACTCTAAGTGGGTCAAAGCTTGAAGCCCCTTCAGTTCTTAAACCACCCATTGAACCTGTTTCATCTGGTGCGGTTAGCTGATGCATGGCATATCCAGCAGCTACACTTGTACCAACTTGAGTTGCTACCGTTCCTGCTCCCTTTAAAAAAGCTGCAGTCTTTGGATTTCTAGTTGCAAAAGTTGATGCTGCTTCTGTAGGAGTTACAACTGTATTTGTTATAGGAGCTATACTTCCCGGTGCTTTAGTAGCTGTAGCAACAATAGGGTCTGATAATGGTGTGCTTACATAAGGAGTAGTTGCTGCTGTACCCTTTGCGGTAATTGTATTACTAGCATTTAGTTGAGTGCCCACTGTTCTTGCTCCTGTTCCTGCTGTTCCCGGAGTTACAACTGTTTCAGTTACTCCCGGCACTGCACCCGGAGCTGCTTGAGCAGTGACAGTTGTGTTACTTACTGTAGGAACTGCACCCGGAGCTGCAGGGGCTGTAACTGTAATACCAGTTCTTCCTGCTTCAGTAGTTATACCTGTTAAGTCTGTAAGCTTACCAGCAGTTGAACCAATAGCAGCTCCAACATATTGAAACGGTTTCATAACAGCTCCAACAGGAATACCTGCTACTGTAAATCCAGTAATAGCATTACTAGCTCCAACCATCCAACTTCCAAAAGTAGACGAAGCTGCTGTTCCTCCAAATGCCCCAATAGCAGCACCTCCCGTCACTACGACTGCAGCAGCAATGGCTAACGCTTTAAGTATTTTACTAGAGCTAATCTTTTTAACTACTTTTTTAACTCCTTTAACAACACCCTTGACTACTTTTTTAATTCCACGTGTTACTTTTTTAAAAGCTTTTTTAATTGATTTGAATAATCCCATACTATGTTCCTGTTACGTCTCCGGCTATTAGTCCTATCAGACTGTTTAAGTTTCCTAAACTTGAATTATATTTAGAAGGGTCTGAAGCTAGTGCAGTGTTTACAAGTTGTGCAATTCTGTTCTTCTCATTTTCAGAGTTTCTAAAATCATAATCAGCTTGATCTCTTAGTTCTTGCCATAAGAAAGATTGTGCAGTTTGTGACATTGCAAAAGCATTCTGGGCATTCTGCATATTAACTGCATTCTGAGCAGCAGTGTTAGCTACGTTTGTTTGTCTTCTCCACTGTACGTTAGAAGCTTCAACAGCAGCAACGTTTTGTGCGTTCCATTGATTCCTTGCGAAGTCTTGATTAGCATTAAACTGATCTACTTGTGTTGCTAACTGTGTGTTAAACTTATTTAAATCAGCTTGTCTTTGTGTATCTCTAGCTGCAGCAGCGTTAGACTGTGTAGCATTAAACTGTTCTGTAGCATTTTGTTGAGCTGCGTTAAACTGATTAATCTGAGCATTTAAACTAGCCATATACTGATTAGTTTGATTCTCACTTGTAGCATTAAACTGAGCTGCAGCATTTTGAGCAGCTTGATTACTTAACAAACGTTGCTGAGTTTGTTGAGACCTTAATACGTTTGCTTGTTGCTGATTACTTAGGTTTGTTAAATCCATTTGTAAAAAAGCTTGAGCATTTTGTATTTGAGTACGCTGATTAAAGTCTGCTTCAGCTAGATTAGCTTGAGACATCATTACAGCATCTTGCATAATCCCTTGTTGGTCCATACTAGCATCTGTTAATCCTACAGTTTGTAAGAACTTACTATTAGATAATGCGGTTTGTTGGTCAGCACTAAACTGAGCCATGTTAAGCTGGAAGACATTACTTGCATTTGTTAATGCTGTCTGTTGTCCTCTAACTGCGTTAGCTTCAGCTTCTTGTGCTTCTATTGTTCTTTGTTGTCCAACACTAGCTTGTATTGCTTGTGCATTAGACTGAGCAATAGGCATTGCTGATTGTATAATAGCATTGAGCAAGGCATCTCTTCCGACTGTGGATGCAGACATACCACGTTGAGCTAATACAGACTCTACTGCTGCTACAGCAGGTCTAGCCCATGTAGGAATCTCACCTTCTTCAATACCTTTTAATAATGTGTCTATCTGATTAGATACTAAAGCTTCTTCTGGTAATCCAGCTATAATACCTCTTTCAGCTTCACTAAAGTCTGCTAGTCTATCTTCTAAAGCTTCTGGGTCGTTACCAAGCTCTGTAATATCTGCATCACTTAGTCCAGCATTTGCTAATTGTTTCTTAGCCCTTGTAACTCTTGCTAGAGAACTACCAACGTTCATTACAGCAGTTGATTGAGCTTCAGGACTTAATGTACCAATAACTCTTTCAGTTAAAGCACCTTCTGGTATTTCTACATCTGCAGCTTGAATTGTTGGTACACGTTCAACACCTGCAGCTTGAGCAATAGATTCATCAGAAACTTCTCCAGTTGCAGCTTCTACTTGTGCATCTGTATCAACTGTAGTTGCTGCCATCTGTGCAGCTTGTATTTGTTCTGGTGTTTGAGCTTGTGCAGTTTGATCTACTGTAGTTACTTGTTCTTGTCCAACACCCGGTGCAGTTCTTGTTTGAACTGTGGTAGGTGCAGCCATTGTTGTAACTTGTTGAGGAGCAGTATCTGGAACTGGAATAGCATCTGGTACTACAGCCTGTGTTGGAACTTTACCAGCAGCAGCATCATCAATAGATTGTCTTAGTTCAACTTTCTTTGCTTCTTCTGCAGCCTTTGCAGCTTCTTCTGCAGCTTTTGCAGCAGCTTCTTCTTCTGCTTTTTTAGCAGCAGCTTCTGCAGCATCTTGTTGAGCTTGTGCTATTGCAACAGGGTCATAAGCTTGTTGATTTTGTAAACCACGAATTTGATCGTATTCAAAACGACCACCTTCTTGAGCTTGTACTCTACCACCTTGACGATAGTCTTGTCTTTCTACTGAACTTCTTTTTCTATCTTTTCTTTTTGACATTCTTATTTCCTATATACCTATTTTACTTAACTTCAAAGAGTTTGTCAACCTTTTCATGTAACTTTTCCATTCTTTCCATTAATAGATTAAAATCATCTTTTAGTTCTAGTTTTGTGACATACTCTTTTGCAATCTCTTCACGTGTTTTATTAATGAGTATGTCTTGTCTTTTAAGCTCTGAAGAGTTTACTCTAATCTGAAACCAGATTGGAGCAAGTATCAAAGTTATGAGAACATTCCAAACAATGTAAGGTGATACCATTTCCATGTTAGTCTACCTGTGGTAGTTCGCCAAGAGGTCTTACTGGTGGTGTTGCATCGTTGTAAACGTATAAAGCTGCTAAAGCATCAACGTTTGCAGCGTTTGTTATCTGTGTACACATAGCGTTAGCTTTGGTTCTTACTGCAGCTCTTTTAGTTGTAATAGAACTAGGAACTGCTGTACCACCTTCTGCAGCTCTAACAACCATCCAGTCTGTAGGTTGTAATATACCAGCAGCTTGTGCGTTTATCCTGTCTATATGACCTTGACGGATGCCCGGTTGTTTAACTTCACCTTCAGTTCCTAAACCATCAGTCTCGTCTTGTGCAGTGTATAAAGTATCTGCTATATTTTTTGCTGTAGCTGTACCATAAGATGCTGTGACTGTACCGTCTGCAAACGCAAAAGACTGATTTGTATTTACGTAATACTCTTTGTCTTTTAAGTTTGAGTTGTCTATAACAACTTCATAAATCCCTATAGCTTCTAATTCAGAAGATGTCCAAAGCATAAAGATATTACTAGGATAATTTACATCACCTATGGTTAAACCTTTAGGTCTTGTATAGACCTGTGTTACGTTATCTGATTCTACTAAAGCCCACATAATTTACCTCGCTGTTGTTGGGATTCCTGTTGATGTTGTGAATGGATTTTCTGCAAATGCCATGTAAAGTGTATTAGTACCGCTTTCATTTGTTGTTGTAGCACTATTTCTTAATTTAAATCCATTACTTAAAAAATCTATACCTATGTTTGTGTTTGTATTTTCAGCAAAAACATTTGATGGTGAGATACCTGTGTCTACTTGATTTATTGGGTCTAGTTTGTTATCAAAAATATACCAATATTTATAATTTGAATTACCTTTAATTAATATAAAAGCAGGTTTGAAGCCTGTATAGACAAACGGACCATTTGCATTTCCATTACCGACATACCTACCAATTTTGCTATAACCTTGTTTAGAAGCAAATGCATAAGCAACATATGTTGCATTAGCAGCGTTTTTTTCTGCTGTTGCAGTGCTACCAAGATTAGTTGTTGTTGAGGTAAATGTACACAAAACATTAGTTGCTTCTGTACCATCAGTATTTAAAGTAGTTCTTGCTTCGCCTTTAATTTGAACATCCCAGTTATTTGTTCCAGCATCTCTTCTTTTAAAAATTATAAGGTCGGGCTTTACTCCTAGTCCATGTCCTATAGTAGTAGATGTATTTCCTGTACCTGTATAAGTTATAATACTAAACCCTGCGTCTTGGTTGGCTTGAACTACGCTACTATGGTTACCATCATTATTGGTACTAGTCGTACCACCATTGGCTTTCCATTGCCAACAAATAAAAGGTTCATCGTGTTGATTAACAGCTCCTGAACTACTTTTTACCGTAAATCCATCTGTATTAAAAGAAACTAGTCTATCTGCTATAGTTCCCTCTGCATCATTTCTATCAGAAGTTAAGTATTTAGTAACTCCTCTTGTTGAATCAAATAACAAATGTTGGTTATCGTAATTTCTTCTTTTAAACCAAGTAAGGTCAGGTTTTAAATCACTATTACCATCATTAGTAATTGCGTTTGTATCATCAGAACTATCTCCATTACCAGTATAAGCCTTAGCTTGAAAATGTGCTGAAGGGTCGTCTATATTTGTATAAGCCATTATCCGTACTCCGCTAAGTTTTTAGTGCATAAGGCATAGTAGCCTGATGGGGGTGCGTATTCAAAAGTTCCGTAGCCATTAGCATCTGTTGCTGCACTTGATATAAAGTTAGAAGGAATGTAGCCACCAAAGTTTGCTGTTTGGACACTACCTTTAGTTTGAACAACAGGAATAGCAAAGATGCCATCATCGGTCTGACTTCCCATGTTATACAAAGATAAATTTGTTCCATTGGTAACTGCACTGCCATCATAATAAAAACTTATTTGGTTATCATCTAAATTTAGAGCAATACCAACAACCTTACCTACCCCACCAGAGCCAACAGTTCCTAGTCCAGAGGTAATTGACCTGCTTCCACCATTCCATGCAACATAATTACCATCATTCAGTTGCCATACAGCAAGAGCATCGCCATTGGTGCTTGCTCCTACTTGTACGCCATCATAGTCTTGTTGAAATGTGTGAAAACCAACATAAATTCTTGCACCATATGTTGCTCCTACTTCATTAATATAATTTTCAAAGTACCATTTACCTTTTGTTACTCCCATAGTTCCTGCATATGAAAGGTCTTGGTTGCCCCCACTTAATCCATATTGAGTTGCACCATTTGAAGGTAATTGTACGCTGCTATTAAATCCTGTAAAAAGTGGATTAAGCGTACAAAAATTATTGCTTGGAACATCCGTAGCTTGGTCATTTTGATTTATATTTTGTACCGAAAATCCATGTCCGCTACCTGCTGAGTTTGCACCCATGCTTGCAGCATTTTCAAATTTTAAATATGTGCCATTAGTTCCTACGGATATAGCACTTAAATCTTTAGGTTTCCAAATACCACTATCATCATCAAACTCACCAAAGTCTGTAGGTGCTGATGCAGTTCCATCTTGGATAAGAACTTCTGCCATGTAGCCATTAAAAGTTGCAAAACTGCTTTCATCTACAGTAGATTGACCAATGTGTTGTTTTTCAAAATTCATCCCTGTAGTATCATTTTGAGAAAAATTGTTTTTTGTACTAAAAGATGTTTCTTCAACACCATTAACATATAATCTTGTTCTGTTGTCGGCTGTGCCACTTGTCGTATCTATGGCTACAACTATATTGTACCAAGCAGAAGCATCACGAAAAACTCTGTTTGTTACTCTTAAAACAGTAGAGCCTGTTGCAATTCTTAAAGTATCATCTGTATCAAATCTAACAAAAAGCCTTCCTGATTCACTGTTAGTGTTTCCTTGTTCCCAAAGAAATTGAGTTGTGCCAAATGAAGTTCTTTTAATCCACATACTAACAGTGCCTTTGGTTCTATTGCCTGTTGTTCCAATAGTGTAATTAAAAAATTCTGAATTGACTCCTGATGTTTGTAGCTTTACAGAGTTATCAATATCATAAGACCCAGTAGATATACTTCCACGATTAGCTGTGCGTTGTAATACTTCCATAGATTATTAAGTTTGTGCCATGTTCTGTACTCTGCCAATCTCTTGCCAGACAGAACCGTTGTATCTAAAACTAAAGATATCAGTCTTGTTAGCTGTAGCAGTTACAGTAGGTGCTGTTGAAGCTGCGAACTCGAATATTGTATTCCACGATACTGTTCTTGGAGTACCATCTTGTGCTATTTCAACAGAAATAATTGCACCTTCTACTGCATTACTTGGCGCAGCCATAGTTACGTTACCTGAGTAACTGTTTGTATTTAATCCTAAAAACGAATTTGCAGCTGCTGCAGTATCCCATGCGACACTTGATGCATTAGATAGTGCTACTTGAGAAATGTTTGCAGACGTTTGACAAGTTACTACACCTGAAGTGTTAAGCGTACCATCAATGTCTGTGTTATCTAAGTTTGAAGTACCATCGACATCTATGTCTCCGGAGATATCTAAACTTGTAGCATCAACTTCACCTGCTACTGTAACAACACCACTAGCTACAGTTATTAAATCTGTATCTCCTGTGTGTCCAATAGTAGAACCATTAATAATAACATTATCAACTGTAAGAGTTGTAAGCGTACCAAGACTTGTAATGTTTGATTGAGCTGCACCTGTTACGGTAGCTGCTGTTCCTGATACATTACCTGTTACGTTTGCTACGAGTGTACCTACTGCATAACCTGTTGCACCTGTATTTACTGTAGTGCTTGGCTCTGTTTGTGTATCTACAAATAATCTAAATGTATTGTCATCAGATGCATCATAAAATAAACCTGCATATTTAGTTGTACTTGACTCTACATACTTACCAAAAAAACCAAAGTCTGTAGCATTACCACTATTATTATTAGCTAGTGATTGAAAATTAGAGTTAGATACTATTGAACCTGTTTGTGTTGTACTACCAGTAACTACTAAGTTTCCTGCAACTGTTAAATCATTTGCAATGGTTACATCGTTAGATAACTTAGCACCTGTAACTTGGTCGTCTGCAATATGTGCTGTATCAATACTACCGTCAGCTATTTGAGCTGAATCAATAGCATCGTCTGCTATCATAGAATTTACAATAACATCACTACCAATTACAAAGTCTAGTGTATTATCACTATCATCATAGGTTACTTCTATTCCAGTTTCTGTATTTGAACTAACCATAGCACCAACAGTATCTGAAATAGTTTCAGCAAGTGTTGTACCATTAACTGTAATAGCATCAGCTTCAAGTGTACCATCTACATCTACATTTCCTGAAATATCTAATGTAGCTGCTGATAATTCACCACCAATAGTTAAGTTTCCAGAGCTAGGATTATAACTTAATCCAGTATCTGTTTCTGCACCTTGAGTACCTGTAGCACCATCTACAAATAACGGATAAACTGTTTCGTCTGTAGAGTTATTAGCACTTACTGTAACTGCTGTAGCAACTGCTGCTGTACCTGTAATGTCACTTGAAGTTAATGCAAGTGTACCTGTTGTTGTAGGTAAAGTTACAGTAACATTTCCACTATAAGCTGCGTGAGCTGCTGCTTCTATTCTAGTATAATGAGCATTAGATGATTCACAATATAAATCAATTCTTGACTTAGAACCACCATTTTTAATTGCTATAGCACCTTGAGATATTGCTACTCCATTTGTAGAGCCACCAGCAATACCTAATGTTCCTGCAATCGTAGCATTAGTATCTGCTGTTAAAACACCAGTAACATCTAACGTACCTGCAATATCTATATTAGTATCAAGCATTGAACTAACAATAGAGTCAGCACCGATTACAAAGTCTAATGTATTATCTGAATCATCGTAAGTTACAGATATACCTGTTTCAGTGTTAGAGCCAACCATAGCTCCTACAGTATCACTAATTGTTTCTGCTAATGTTACACCAGCTATGGTAATTGCATCAGCTTCTAAAGTTCCGTCAATGTCTGCATCACCACTAATATCTAGGGTAGCAGCATCAAGTTCTCCAGAGATTGTGATGTTTCGTCCACCAGTAATATCTTTGTTAGAGTCTGTAATAATAGCTTTACTTGCTATAACAGTTCCATTAGTTATGCCATCTATAAGGTTTATATCGGCTGCACTAGCTGTTACACCATCAAGGATATTAAGTTCAGCAGCAGTAGATGTTACTCCGTCTAATATGTTTAGTTCTGCTGCAGTAGATGTAACTGTTGTACCATTAATAGCAAGGGTATCAATTTCAGCAGTGCCATCAATATACAAGTTTCTCCATTGTTGTGAAGAACTTCCTAAGTCATAAGTATCATCATCATCAGGTATAATATTAGAATCAACATCAGCACCAAAGACTACGTTATCAGTAGCTGCATCACCCATAGTGATTGTACCACCGTTAAAAGTTGTTGTGCCTGTAACTGTAAGATTACCACCAACACTTACGTTTCCGGTTGTGGTAATTGTATCGGTATAGGTATCTTTAAATCTTAAACTTGTTGTACCTAAGTCAATATCGCTGTCTGTAACAGGTACAATAGCACCATCGGCTATGTATAACTGTTGTACAGGACTACTAGATACTTGTACATAAAACTCAATATAGTTATTTGTTGTATCAATTAATACTTTGTTATTGGGAGCAGTTTCTCCTGCATCACCAATAAGACCAATCACTGGACCTTCAGCAGCAGTACCATCATGTGCGTGACCTGATGTGTTGCTAAAAGCATTTAAAATTTGATTGTATTCGTTATTGAATAGTGCAGCAGTTATTGTGTCTCCATCGGAAAACGAACTCTGTCTTATGTACCCTGCCATTTGTTTATCTCCTACCTGAAGGTATAAAATCTATATATAAACCATTTATCTTGTATGGTGGTTTTGTATCTTCTGTAACAACTGTAAAGTTATTACTTGTACCACTTCCTTGTACTGGTATTCTTATCATCGGTGCTGCAGTACCACCAAATACTGTTGCATTAAACACTGCATCTCCAAAGATTGCAGGTGGATTAACTGTACCAAAAGAAAAATCACTTGTTGGTTGTGGAATATCTTGACTGTTAAAGTCGTATTTAATTTGTAGTGCTGGAGTTACAACTCCTTCGGCTGAACAAGAAACTCTAACATAGTGTAAAGTTTTTAAAGTTCCTAAGTCTCCGTAGTCATAGTCTGGTGTGGCGTATCTAGCAAGTATGTTAGACCCATTAAAGTCGTTACCTGAATCGTGTACAAGCACATAGCCATCAGTATCACCGTGAAAATATTTTTCAACACCATCATCATTAAATCCAGCTCCTATACTGGTTACTTCTATTCCTTTTGTTTCTGACCACTCAAACCCGTTTGGTCTAAGTGTTCCTATAATTCCTTTTTGTTGTGCATTGATAACTGTAGTATCTGTGTAAAATAATCTATACTGAGACTTTTCTCTAATAACAACACTTGATATTACAAACTTGTTAATGTTTTCTGCTAACTGTGTAATAATAGGTTGTATAGCTTTACTAACTGTACCTAACTCAACGTCTCCAATCCTTGCAGTACCAGCAACCGTTCTTAATCCATCGGGTGCTAAGAAAATAAGGTCACCACCTATCTCTTGGATACTGTAACCTGATAGACACCCAATGTTTTTTGCCACTGGAACTACCACCGGTGTACCGTTTATATCTTGTAGCTTGAATATACTGTTTCTACAAAATATAAAAAGTTCTTGACGGAAACTTCTAATACCTACTATTTGGTCTGATAAAGTTATTGAACCTGCACCACTACCACTAAAACTTGTCGGGTCTAATAAAGAACTATAGAATACTGTACTTAAATTATCTTCAACACCTGCTGCAACTAAACGCTTGTCATGTATTGTTACATGTTGAGCTTTTTTAGTAGATGAGTGTGTTGGGTCTATTGTTCCTGAAAAAAAAGTTCTAGTGTTAATGTTAGCACCAGTACCTTCCATTCTAAAATAATATATTAAATTATTTGCATCAGCAATCATTAACATACCATAATCGTATGTTGGTCCTTCAAACAATGCAAAACTTACTTGTCCTTGTGATGTTCTTGATAGTGTACTACGACCTGTAAAGGCTGTATAGTTATCGCCACTACTAGCTACTGAACTTCTACTTACGTTCAACCAACTTGTGCCATCTTGACTAAAGAATATCCCTGTCGATGCACAAGCTATAACTCCATCACCGTAAGGTATAACTCCAAGAATAGTATCAGTACTACCACTGACTTGAGCTGCACTACCAGCTCCTAGTCTACTAAAACCATTAATACGTCTATAACCACCTTCGATAGAAACTTCAAAGTTACTAAGGTCTGTAGCTACACCGGGAGTTTTAAGTAAGTCAATCTGATTAGAAGCTTTGACTAAACCACCAGCACATGCAACTGTATAAGGTTGTGATGTTGCCATAAATTATTTTTTAATTAGGTTTGGCTGTTGGCATTTCGCCATTTTTGTAAGATGGTTGTCCGCCTTTATTTAAACCAACTCTACCACCTTTGTTTAAAGGTTGTGCAACTTTCATTGCAGCATTAGAAACAGCTTTTGCAGCTTTACCCGGAAGTGCTCCAGCTACAGCTCCTACTACTTTTGCTTGTGCCCTTACGGGGGCTGTTTTAATATTGTACGCTGCTTTACCTACACCTTTTAAAAATCTTTTCATTGTTTTCTCCTATTAAAAGTACTTTCTATCGTCTGTCATAGTACGAGGAGTAGGATTAATCAAATTAGATTTCATGCTCCTCAATGCTTTCTTGTAATCATCCATAGCAAAAGCTGCTTGTTGTGGAGATTCTTTGAACTGCCATACATAGTATCTTGTTTTAGCAGTTATAACATTCGTGTATTGTTCTGGGAATACAACGGTATCTCCATGAGCTGAAAGCTTTGTAGGCTTTTCAAACGCATAGAAGTGTACGTTGTAAACTTTATCAGGGATTGGACTTAAGCCAAACTTCCTGCCATCTGGTGATTTAATAACTCTGCAAGGCTCACCATAAGCCTGTGAATCTGCATCGTCTATGTTTTCGTTGTCTCTGTAATATCTTTTCCAATCAGCTAAGTTTAAAAACTGTAATCCTCTTGAGACAAAAGGAGATGATTCACCACTCACGTTAATGGTGGTTAAATAAAAATCGTCCCAGTCTATCGAAGCGTAATCGTCTTGAACGCTTGAGCTACTAGCTTTTAACTCGTACCATCTAGTACCAGCTACTGTAGCCACTGTCACGTTTCCATAGAATGGGTCAGTTCCACCACTTTCACCTACTGCAAAAAATGGTAACTGTGGTTCTTCATTTGCTATATCGAATATAGACTTGTTGATGGCATCCTTAGTAAACTGCTGAAGTCCTACAGCACTTGAAAAGTTTGCAGACGTAAGAGGTATCTCATTGAGTTCTCTTAGTACTTCGTTAGTTAAATCTAAATATGTTGTTGCCATTATTTACCTTTAGCTTTTAGTTTTGCTTTCTTACTTAAATCTTTAAAGTGAAATAGTTTTACACTTGTTTTTGTATGATTTGTATTAGTATGTAAATCTCCGTTAGGCATTTTATGAGTCTTGCCTTTCCATTCAGTTCCATCTCTTTTGTAATGAGGTACGCCTTTCATACTAATTAATCTTTGCTTTTTAAGCTTTCGTTGTAATCAGTTTTAGTCATGCATTGTTTTTCCATGTCTTGAATACTAGCATAACCACCTTTACCATACATCATGCGACCCATACTAGCTTGTTTTCTTTCAGGTTTTGTAGAACCATAAGCACGTTGTTTTCTTTTCATTCCATACATTTTCATAATTATTCCTTTAAAAGTGGAGGAGTCCGGAAACTCCCCCGTTAGACTGTTTCGTCAATACCTTAAAACTGTATATTAACCTGCTTGGGTTGTTGTTATACCGTCTTGGACTTTACATTGTCCATCAAGATACCAGTTAGTGCCATCAGACCATACATGAACAAAATCGCCATGTACTGCCTTGTTAGCTACAAATGAGATTGTATCTGCATCTGTAACAGTTGCTACACTTCCTGCTGCATCTTCCGGAGAAGATACGTTACCCACAATGATATTAGCACTGGATGCTGTAACTACGGTATGTGTACCAGTAGGTTCTGTTGCTCCAATGTAAAACCAGTACTCTAATCCTGCTGCTGGAGTAGGTAGAGTTTGAATTTTAGCTGCTGCTACATTTAAAACGTAACGTGTGCCAGATTCTGCTGCGGTAATGGTATTTGCTGCGGTAATTGCTTCAGTGTCTGAAGGTTTTTGGACCTTAGTCGCTAACTCACGAACATCAGATGTTCTTGCTGAGTTTCGACCAGTGTCTCTTATGTTTACTATTGCCATATTATTTACCTCTGTAAAATTTATGCGTTAAAAAAAGAGGAGGAGTCCTAAGACTCCCCCAAAGTTGGTATTAATCAATACCGTAGAAAGCACCTACAATTGCTTCATCTCTAAGTACTTTCGCACCATAGACATGAAGACCTCTCACGATATCACCGAAAGAACTAGGGTCTCTAAGGACCTCAGTTGAAGTGATAGCTTGAGCTGTAGCTGTAGATGAAATATGTCCAGCCAAACATTTACCAGCAGCATTAGATGGTGCAGCAATGTTGTTTGATTTATACATACTAAATCCACGTAGTTTTCCACTTGATACTAGTCCGTTTCTAATCGAACCTTGTCCACCATTGTAGTCTACTGACAACAATTTAGAACTAGATTGTCCTAGAACTTCATAGAAATCAGGACTTGCAACAAACCAACGACCTTCTTCAGGTACGTTCTGTTCGTCTAATAGTCTTGACATTCTACCCATAAGGTCTAGAGGGTCATGTTCGTTAGAATCAAAACCTATGTCTAGGTTACCTGTACCGTCAAAAGTTCCAGCAGCTAAATCAGTAGCGTTGTCAGAACCTAAAACGTGGTTAGGTGATGAAGCAGACAATCCAGCAAACATAACAGCTAAGACAGCAGCATCATATGAATCTTTCAATGCATATGCAGCAGAGCTTGAAGCTACTTCTTTGAAGTTGACGTGTGACATTTTGCTCTCAATATCATCTACGATGAATTTAAAAGCTTTAGCACTGTCAACAACCAAAGATGTTTCTTGGTCTGTTAGTTTAGTGGCAGTAGTATCGCTACCTCTTGTGTAATCTGACACAGAGATAACGGGTTCTTTGATAATCTTTACAGAGTCTCCGTAAGCAGTGATCTCACCGGCATAGTCGGTGTTAGTAATAGCTTCGATAACAGACGATTTTCTAAAAAAGTTTAAAACCTTTTTAGAGTAAACCGAAGGTAAAAAGAAACTATTAGTTTGTCCACTTACAGAGTTTGCAAAGTTAGCATTAGTATCAGTTCCGGGTTCAAAATATTGAGCCATGTTGATATTCTCCTAAGTTTTTAGTTAATAGTTAATTATTTTGCAATCCTGCCTTCTTGCATAGCTTGGCTTATCTCAGCTTCGTGCTTGTCAAATTCAGCTATAGACATTTTTGCAATTTCCCTTTCAGTCCAAATTTTCTCTTGCTGTGGTTCTACACTAGTTGTTTTAGTGGAAACCATATCAGCAGCAGATTTATTAGACTGTTTAGAACGTGACTTCTTCGGTGCAACATCCATACCAATATCTTTCTTAAACAAATCTAAAGCTCTTGAAGCTAGATCAGCATCGTCAGCATTGTTGTATACCCAATCTTGGATAGACTTTGGCTGCTCTTTAGCCCAACCATGAAAATCATCGCTGTTGCGAATATCTTCAAAATCAGGATGCTTATCCATCAATCGCTTTTCAGCATCTTTACGAAGTAGTTCTTGCTCACGAGCTTGTAGTCTTTCAAGCTTCTCTTTTAAGTCTTTAGATTTCTCTTCAGCCTGTAAATGAGAAACAGTTTCTACAACTTCGTAGACATCAGGATACTCTTCTCTAAACTTTTCTAAGTCTTCTTGAGATTTAGGAGCTACATAATTAGGTCTGTTTTCAGCAGCCTGTTCTAATAACTCTTGTTCTCTAGACTTAAATTCATTTAACTTAGAGTCATAATGTTTTTTCAAGTCGTCATAGCGTTTCTTGTAGTCTGGTCGCTTGTAAGGTTCGTCTTTTGGAGTCTCCTCTTGAGCTGCCTGTTCTACAGGTTCTTCTATATTAGCTTTTGTTTTTGCTCTGGGCTTTTCGAAAAAAACTCCATTTGCATCTTCAAAACCTACTTCATCTTCTGTATGCCATGATTTGTTCATGTTGTAAGGATTGGCATTTTCCTCTTGTACTTCTGTAGTCATATTCTTCTCCTACGGGGGCTTCGTTCACAAGGTAGCTCTATGTCGACTAGAGGGCTTGTATGTAAAGGTAGCCTTTCGGTTTATAAAATGATAGGGTGCTTATGACATAAGGTAGCCCTACCGTTAAGTTTGTTTAGCTTTGGACGTGTCTTCCAGTTCGGTTGTCAAGCATCATTTTAGATTTAATACTTTTAGATATTTCATCTTCATCTAATAATCCTTTACCACCATTATCTACAGTAGTTTTCACTACTCTAATATCCTGTTTAGTTGCAGGTTTTTCAACCTCCATTTCAACAGTATCTTCTTCAGGTTCTCCACCTTCAGCTAAACCTTGTCTATCATCTGCTTTCATTTCTGCATCTTTCATCATCGCCATTAAGTTGTCGGCTCCGATTTCTTCTACAGCTTTAGCAGTAAAGACAAATTCTCCATCAGATAACCTTGCGGGTATGCTGTCAGAGACTCCTGAACCCGGACCTTCAACAGGACCAGACCCAGCAAATTCTTGTGCAACGTCTATAACTTTGTCGAATATTTCGCTAAGTTGTTCGTTGCTTTGTAACTGTGACATTAGATAGTCTTCTTCTTCGCTATCTAATGCTTCGTCTAAAATAAAATCTAAGTATTCATCTTCCATCTCATCATCAGGAAGCATATCCTCTTCAGGCTCATCCATCATGGGTTCATCCATCATAGGTTCTTTAACCATAGGTTCTTCCATCATAGGTTCATCCATTTTGTTTTCTTCTACAGGCATATCATCTGCTAAAAGAGAACCACCAACCGCAAAAGCACCTCTGCCTTCTAATACATCAGCATAAGTAACTTCACCGTCTTTATTTAAATCTGGAAAGCTATCGTCTTTTAATAAACTCTTTTTTTTCATATTTCCTCTTTTCTATTTGCTGCTTCTTTAACCTGCTCCGGCAACTGCTCTAGGCGTACCAGAGAATTGATCTTCCCCTGCAACCGGAACATTTCCGATTCCGATGTTGCCACCGCCAGTGCCTGTAGGTCCAAGCTCTTGAGGTTCTGCAGGTGTTCCTGCAAGACTTCCCATACCTCCGGGTTGTTGACTATTGGGTTGAGCTTCCTCGCCAGTTGTTTGTCCAACATTTTGCATTCCTATGATTTGTGCCATGATAGCTGCTTCTTCAGGGTCGTTTAAAACTTCATCTG
>Ga0196899_1000065_pt1 | contig 51200 bp, 64 predicted proteins | sample VirMetDEL_Sep_01_FD_169095 | JGI IMG/M metagenome (GOLD analysis project Ga0196899, IMG submission 169095) | Aqueous microbial communities from the Delaware River and Bay under freshwater to marine salinity gradient to study organic matter... | ecosystem: Environmental > Aquatic > Marine >... | reverse complement strand
ACCTGAGGAATTAATAGTACTAAAGCTACCTGCGACTGCTGTACTACCCCCAATAACTGTATTATCAATTGTACCTGCGCTTATTGTTGCAGTGTCAGCTATAAGTGCGTCAATGTTAGCTGTACCATCAATATACAAGTTGCGCCACTCAGAGCCTACAGCACCTAAGTCATGCGTATTGTCAGCAGAAGGAAGCATAGCAGAAGCAATGTCTGCAGTAAATGTAACGGTGTCAGATGCAGCATTACCAAGAGTAGTATTACCGTTTACTGAAAAGTTTGATGTGATGGTAGCAGATTCGTGGACTGCTAGTGTATCAATGTAAGCAGTACCATCTAAGTACAGATCTTTAAACTCTAATGAAGATGTACCTAAGTCGATGTCGTTATCTGTGACAGGAACAATAACACCATCTTGTATGCGTATCTGCTCAACAGCAGCAGCGCTTACCTCTACGAATACACCTACACGATTGTTTGTTGTATCAATTACTACTTTATTGAGAGCATCCAAGTCTGCAATAAGAGGAACATACTCACCTTCACCTGAAGTACCATCGTGTTTATGACCACCAGATGCAGCAAAAGCATCACGGAGTGCGTTATACTCTGCGTTAATTGGGGCCGCACGAACTGTAGCGGTGGGGATGATGTCTGCTGTAGATTGTCTTACATAACCTGCCACGGTTTATCTCCTGTCTCCCAAGCCATATGTCATAGAAATAGCTTGTATTGTATGGCTTGCATTTTGATTGTCTGTAACGTAACTAATAGAAACAGACTTACCAGAACCAGATACATTAGTTAAAGCTTTAGGTGACGGGTTACCATCATATATATCACCTGAGCCGTAGATAGCTGTACCATAAATAGCTGCTGCACCTTCGGTAGAGAAACTATAAGTAGTAGGGTTTAAAGAATACACATCGTCATAGTCATAGTATAAACCTACAAAGACTTCTGTGTTACCCTCTGATTTTAGATACGTATCTATCTTATAAACGATCTTACGTACTTCTGGGTCTTCCATATAAAAGTAAGGTGTTTGGTATAAACTAAATATGTTACTGCCTTCAAAGCTAGTACCACGTTCCTGTCTGTGTACTTTACCTGAACCATCTCCATGTATTACGTGCTCAAACTGACCAACGTAACCTGAAGCAACACAGTTAGCTTCAATACCAATAAGCTGACTGTATTCAAATATACTTTGTTTATTTTGTGATTTACGAATAGCGCCTATCAAAGAGAGAGAGCTATCATTCTTAAAGAAGAACCTGAATTGAGACTTCTTACGTATAACAACAATACTAATATCTACAATAGTTTCTGATAAGTAGTAGTTGTCAAAAATGTCTTGAATCTCTTTAGATACTGGTGCAAGCTCAACGTCACCAATACGATCTGTACCTGAGATAGGTCTAATACCGTCTGGTCCTAAGAAGAGTAAGTCACCACCAAATTCAACAACAGAGTCAGGTGCTACACAACCTAGATTAGCAGTAACGTTCTGCAATAAAAAGTCTGCAGAGTTTGTACCAATTAGTTTTTTAATATTATTAGCACCAAATATAAATAAACTATCTCTAAACTTTTTAATTGCTGTAATCTTAAAACCTACATTAATAACACCTGCACCGTTAGCAGGGTCAAAGTCAGTAGCATTAAGGGGAGCGCTAAAAAATAAGTTAAACGGTTCTGATGGATCACCTGCTAGAAATATATGTGATGCAAACTCTTCTGAAAACTTAGGATCTGTAGGAGCATTAGCGTGTGTGATCTGAGTATAAGTAGTACCATCATATGTAGCTGCAGGGTTAATACCGTCTGTCAAAAGTAAAACTTGTGTTGACCAGTTATAGCTTGAAAAGCGTACACGATCTACTCCTACCATAGTAGGAGAACCAGAAGCAGTTACAGCGTCCCACGATGAAGTACTATTATTCCACTTATGTAAATAGTTATTACCTGAAGTAGGTCTTCTGCAAGCAAAAATACCATCGTGTAGGTTGCCGTTTACTTCTACACCTAATACAGCGCCTGTTCCAGGTACAGTACCGTAATCGTTTTGATACCCGCTAATACGACGATAGCCCCCCGATAAGGAAGGCTCGTAGTTAATCATGCGTAAAGCACTACCACTCAAGGCGTTTGCATGTGTTAGCGGATCAACGTTAGTTATAAGACCACCACTGCAAACTGTAATATTAGTTCTTAGGTCATCCATTAACGGGGTCTTTCAATTACAGTAGACCTTAAATATATCTCATCATCAAATAGAATGCGTTTCATACTGCGTATACCAAAGTCAAACTTTTGTTGGTGCATACCAGCAGACTGTGCATTACTTCTGAACTGCATCATGTAAGCCATAGCACCATCTAAGATAACGTGGTTGAAACGCTCAGGTATTACACAAGTATCGTTGTACTCTGTTAACGTAGAAGGAATACTCCAATAGGTGTACTCTACTTCGTAGTCGGAATCTGGGATAGGTGTTACACCAAAGGCATCACCAAATGTTTGATATACATGCTCAGGTGCTGTCATACCATTTGTCTGATCACCCTCATCATCTTTAGGGCGGTGGTTTGTAGTATAATCTTCATAAGTCAAAGGCTTTAAAACACGAGGTTGATTCTCTTGTGTTGAATGCTTCTTTAAATAAAATGTTTCCCAGTCTACCGTAGAGTAGTCAGCAGGGAAACTATATTGACGTGTACCTGCAGTTAATGTCTGCGTGTACGTATTCTTTAGGAAAGGCCACTCTTGACCATTCTGGTATATCTCACGTAAGCTACTATTTACAGCATCTTTAGCTGCAGCCTGAACGTTACGCACTGTAGTAAAGCCATCACCTGCTGTATCCAGAGGGACTTCATTCAAACGTCTAAGTAATTCGTTTGTAAGCTGTACGTATGTTGACATCTGTTTTCCTAAGGTGTGCGAAAGGGGCCACCCGAAAGCAGCCCCTAAAGTTTAGTTACGCAAGTGCGTCACGAGCTACTTCGTTAGCAGACGTGTCACCCATGTCAGTGCAGTCGATCAGAACTGCCCATACACGGAACTTACCTGAACTAACTGCCCCACCTGAAAGTGAAGCAATAGTTACGTCAATGTTGTCATCAGCAACAGCCATTACAGGCTGATATGCTGCAGGGTTCTGCGCTACTACTGCTGCTGCAGATGTAGCATCAAATCCATCAACAAATACATCAGCGTCAACCATACCTAAGTCTACTGTAAAAGTAGAACCATCAGTAGCAGTATCAACTTCAATACCTGCGTTCAAGACCATAGTACCTTTAGGTACAGCAATTACAGGAATGACATCAGACGCTGCAAGAGCAGAACCTTTGTCAGACAACGCTGTTGCCCAATTTAAGGTAGTTTGAACCATGTAAGGGTTACGTCCACGTTGGGAGTTGCCAGCGGCTGAACGAAGAGTATTATCACCAAGTGCCATATCTCATTCCCCCTTATAGACCAGATGTGTAGATTGCATTAACCAACGCTTCTGGACGTAGAATTTTGCGCCCGTAAAGGTGCATACCACGTACAATGTCAGCAAATGAATCTGGATCACGATAAGTCTCAGTCTTATTAATCTGCTCAGCAGTTGCTGCTGCAGAAGAATGACCAGCAACCAGCACACCGTAGTGAGCAGAACCTGTAGATGTGGTAGAGGTTGGACCGTTACCTACTTCAGGAAGGTTGTTAGACATGTAGACTTTGAAGCCGTGAATGTTGTTGAAGATCAAACCGTTCTGCAACCCTGATCCACCGAAGTCTGCATTCAGAAGACGTGAATCTTCGTCTTTAAGCAGTTCTGCGAATACCGGATCTAGGACCAGCCATCTTCCGTTAGTGTCAACGTTTTGTTGATCCAGCTTACGTGACATCCGTGCGATAACTTGCATAGGTGTAGCGTTAGCTGTAGTAGTGTTCAATGCGTCAGCACCTGTACGGGGCTTAACTACGATTGAGTTACCTGCTGAACCACTGTTAAAGTCAGAAGCGTCAAGCTTCATATTTGCAAGTAGTTCGTCAGAACCAGCAGTTGAAACAGCTTTAGTGCCGTTTACAGTTGTGTTCGCAGCATTGGGTTTGCCGTGAATAGCTGATTGCTTGAAGCCAGCCATATAACCAAGAACATCTTGGTCAAACTGGTCAGCCAAACGATAAGCTGCACGATCACTTGCAAGGCTTTGAAAATTGACGTGACTATGACTTTCCTCAATATCGTCAACCTTAAAAGCAAAATAGTTCGCTTTGTCAACGTTTAGTGAAAATTCCTCATCGTCAAGGTCTTGTGGTGTGATAGTCGTGCCACGGGCATACGACTTCACTGTGATTTCAGGTTCTTTGATAATCTTAACGGAATCACCCATGTTAGCAATCTCTCCAAAATAATCAGAGTTAGTGATTGCTTCTACAATTGAGGCCTTGCGGAAAGCAAGTTGTACCTGTTTGCTGTAGATTACGGGGCTAAAGTTACCGTTGGGTAGATTACCATAACCTGACGCTGTTGCGAAAGCCATGATATAATCCTCCATAGATAGTTAGGCTTATTAAAGTTATAAGCATTAACATCAGGTAAGAGGCTAATCTTTTTAGGGTGCGACTCACATACACATGGCCTTGTAATATGTAAGACGGGCCTATACTTGATCAGGTAGGTCTTAACTTATTTGTCTTCGCTTAGGGGTAAAAGCATAAGCAGGGTAGCTGAAACGTCTATCAGGGCATACTTATGCTTTTGTTAACATACACAGTTATAACATATAGTTTGTGTATTGTCAATACTTAATTAACGTGCTCCACCAGAAACATCATAAATAAACTTACCGCTGCGGATAGCTTCCATGATTTCGTCTGACTTGGTTTCGTACTCTTGTGTACTCATACGTTGAACTTCAGACTCACGCAGATGTCCTGCAGGGTTGTCATTGTCTGGTTTGGTAGTACGTTTAGTTCTTACTTGAGAAGCAGCATCCTTAGAGTTTTGCCGTCTTCCTTTAGTGTCCATACCTTTATCTACTTTGAATAGATCAATAACACGGATCACTGATTGTGGATCATCTTGATTCTCATAGAGTGCATCCTGCACCCACTTGGGTTGTTCTGCTGCCCAATCATGGAAGTCATCACTCCCACGTAGATCATCAAAGTCTCCATGCATAGCACGGATTTCATTCTCTGCTTTAGTGCGCTGGGCATCTGCGTTGATCTTGTCAATCTGCTGCAGACGTTCATCAGCATACTTAAACTTTTCTTGGGCTTTCTTTTCAGCAATTGTTTCTACAATGCCAGCAATCTCAGGGTACTTCTTAGCCCAAGCATCAATACTTTCATCTGAAGTAGGAGCACGTACCTTACCTGTCTTCTGAGCGTTTTCAAGCTGGGCTTTAAGTTCTTTTAACTCTTCTGCTTGCTTGTTAAGATGACTACGTAAATCACTGTAGCGTTTCTTATATGTACGCTCTTCACCTGATAGTTCTTCTTTCTCAGGTTTAGCTTCTGGTTCTTCTACTTTTTGCTCTACTTCTTCAGTACGAGCTTTCATTAAAGCTTCTAGTTCTTCTTCCTCTTTTTTAATCTTATCTTCTAGAGGGGTAGGTCTATTTGGATTTACAAGACCTGCTGTCTTTTTAGTTTCTACTTCTGCTAGTTCAGGCATAATTGTTTCCTTTATGTTGGGGCCAGCCTAAGCTGGGTAGCCTTATAGTTATTAAACAGTTTTTAGTTTTCTACCCTTTAGCTTGTAAATAGCTCTAGAGATAGGTACACCTACAGCAAGCATAAGTTTGCCTACATAGTCAGGTTTATAGTTTTCTGGTTCCATTACATGAGCAATGTGATTTGCCCAGCGCCGTGTAAATGGTACACACCAGTATTTAAGATATAGGTTAGATAAGAAGGTTTCTTTTTCTATCCAAGCTACCATAGGTTTAGCCCATGTGTGATAGCCTTCTAGTAACTCTGGATCTTCTAGTGCAACACGATCACCAAACGCTTCGTCTAAACGCCAGATGTCTTCGTCTAGGTAACCGTAGCGATATATTAAGTCACACAGTATTTTATCGCTTGACTTATCATTGTCATCACTATCTGTACCTGAGTTGCCTACGTTACTTACATTAGTTCCTACAGTTGTATCAGCTTCAAATGCATCCCAATCAAAGTCATCATCATCTTCAGAATCAAATGTGTATTTAGTCCCACCAGACTCTGTAGTAGACGTAGTATAACCAACACCTGAACCTGTAGTACCTGCTACTAGTCTATCGTCATCATCGTCATCTCTACCAGAAACAGTTGTAGCACCTGTGATAAGAGCAGTCTCAGCTTCTTCTGAACCACCATAGAAAGCACCCAAGCCACCATCATATGTATCTTTATAGAAGTCAGACTTTTTCTCTGGGTCAAGTACTTTAACTTTTTCAACTATTTTACGTTGTTGGTCTAGTATATCCTGTGATGCTTTTGTTCCAGAAGCAATAGGTCCAGCATCTTCTTTAGTAAATCCTAACATGTCTTTACTATCAATATTCATAATATTGTAATTAGCATTTACTCTAGCTGTATTTAATATACTTAAAGTACCTGTATCTAAAGAAGAACCATCAGGGTTTTTATCACTGTCAACCATACCCATAACATTAGTTACAACTTTTTCAGCTATCTTTTTATTTTCTCTTCGTGCCAATTCAGTCAAAGCAATAGCACCTGCAGGACCGCCAATTGCACCACCAACAAGACCTATTAAAGACTTTTCAAGTAAAGACAGATCACCTGCATTTGTTTTTAGCTGATTATAATTAGAGTAGTTTTCGTACATGTCTGTAGTCCACTCCTCTACAGGAGTGTTTCTCCATGTAGGGTCAGACTCCTGCTTCGGCTTATCATCATCGTCATCATCTCTAGGTGCTTGTGTAGCTCGTGCTTGTTCCTCTGCAGGGGTTGCACCCATCAAAACAAAACCAGGGGGTATTCTCTTCATGGGTCTACCATTAAAGAAGAACACAATCATCTTCTGATTTGTTTTAGGGTTAATATATGTCTTAGATTCAAAGCCTCCAAACAAAGCACCTGTACCACCGTAGCCGCCATAACCACCGCCTACAGGTTGAGGTACTACAATATCACCTTCAGCGTAACCCTTTACAGCACCACCATAGGCAAAGCCTTCTGGTTTTACTTCTTGATCTTCAGTTTCGTCAACATCCAGTTCATCATCTCTGAAAGGTAACTCATCACCTTCTTTAATCCGTTCAAAACCTTGTGCGGCAGCTTCTTGTAACTCATTAAAAAATTCCTCTCCGAAGTATCTAACCGTTTGTGCATTTACTACAAACTCACCTTCACTGACACGAATGTCAATATCATCACGTACCTCACTAGGTTTAGCACCTATAGGAGCAGTGTTCCCACTAACAGGATCTTTCTGCTCATTCATTATAAGGTCCGTCTCCATCTGAGCTTTGTTGTCATCAAGCATTTACTTCTTCCCTTAAATATATGAGCCTACGTAATGCAGCTATTTCACCCTGAGCACGATACATACCTTCCATAGTACTCTCCTGCTCTAACCTGCGCTGGGCTATGTCTATCTTCTTGTTGATAGTCTCAACAAAGTCATCCCACAAAGGTTTGTCGTTTACTAACTTCTTAATAGACATTAGCCAGTAAATCCTTGCTCACCAGGAGTGGGTACTGTACCTGTGCCTATGTTACCCCCACCAGCGCCTGTTGTGTCACTCACGCCTACTCCTGCTTGCTCTGGGGCTGCACCTGGATTGGGTGGTGCGGGTGGACCTTGTGGTCCTGCCTCTTCAGGTTGGGGTGGTGGTGTTGTAAACTTCTTGAGGATCTCAGCTTGTATAGCTGCGTCACCCAAAGAGTTAGTAACTTTATCAGGATCAAGATCCATAGACTTAGCAATCTCACGAATAATGTAGTCACTCTTAACGAATGGCATGAGTGCTGGATTAGATGCTACACCCATGAACTGCATCAAGCGCTGTGAGCGTACCTCGTTAGCCATCAAGCTTTCTGTACCTGATGCCTTAACTTCTAAGTCACCCTTGATTTCTTTATCAAAGTCAAACTGCATGTTGAAACCAAAGAATGCACGTCCTAGTGGGGCAATCAAATAGTCATCGACATTCTTGACAACATTTCGTATACTACCATTAGCTGCAGACATAAGCATAGAAATGCCAGAAGCAGTTCGCCCCACTCCTGATACACCTGTCTGACCGTGTGCAAAACTTGGGAAGCCTGTACTCTCATCAGCTAATACCCTTGCCTTATCAAAGAGTTGCATGTTCTCGCCAGCAACGTTGGGGAACTTTGTCCCAAAAATGCCTTGTCCTGGTGCTCCCCCCTGTCTGCGAAACACCTTGCCAGGGTACACAGATAAGTCCTGCCCTGGGACCAGATTTGTTTCATCAACTTCAATGATTAAGTTACCACTGAGTGCAGCATTATCTATCGCCATACGCATGAAACCATTCATCAGTGTCTGCGTATCGTCCATGTTTTCAGCAATACCTACACCAAAGAAGCTGTATGGGTTTAACTCATAAGGTACAGCATAGTAAGGAATACGTGCAGGTTTGAATGGGTTGAGTACCAAGCGTAGTACTTCTCCGTTACAAATCCATACGTTTACACTTAGCTGCTCTGAATCTTTCAACTCACGAGGAATGCGTACACCATTCTCTTCTAGGATGTCTGTGTCTACATAACCCCAGAACTCTAGTACTTCATAACGTTCAGGTGCAGTGTTTGACACACTGTCATCTTCCATGTCCTGTTCCCAATACTTCTTATCGTAGGACTCACCTGCAGCAATAGCATTGTCAATTGATTCGTTACGGAAGAAAGGGCGAGACTTCAAGCTACGCATCTGTGAGCGTGTCATACGGTGACGCTCTACTACGTACTCAGCCTCATCCATGTTATACGCATCTGGGTCAGGATAGAAGTTCCATATAGATACGTGACTTGTAGACGGTACAGTTTTGATAACAGGGTCATACTCACCTGTCTCTCCATCCCAATTAGGGTACTCTTTATCTATAGCAAACGGGCCTTTCATAATACCCGTTCCAAATAGTGCCATCTCAAAAGCAGTATGGCGAAGCTGTTTATTAGCTCCGCTCTCTTCTAACTGGTCATGTATTTTCTTTTCCATCTTCTTAGCTGCTACCATAGCAGGATGGAATGTTACTGTATCTTGAGTTGTGCCTGGACCTTCTACGATCTTCTCACCTACAGCCTCAAGTTTATTCTTTAGTGGACCCATGCGTTTCATGCGGTCATACATAGTCTCGCCAGGCTTGAGCTTTTCATCAGGGTCAAACAAGAAGCTAACCTTAGGCTCTTCCTCAAAGGCAGAACGCAAAGGATCTATGGCTTGTTCAGCCTGAGGGTTTATACTTATATGCATAGCTTCAGCTACGCCCTCAGGTAACGTTGTAGGGTTTACTGTGAGTGGAAACCGTGAGCTACCAAAAAGTACATCTACAATCTGACCATACGCTGCTAGTGTTTTAGTCTTAGTAACCTTAACAAACACACGAGACTTTTCAGTTTCTGTGAATTGTACATCACTACCGTACAAACCTCTGTAGTTACGATATGCACGTAACCACCGACTTTCATCTACGTACCGTGCATCCTCTGCACGTTTGAAGCGAGACTCTACATAAGACACTACGCTAGAGGCATCTAACTCCTCACCGTCCTGTATAACGGCTACGTCATCTGTTTCAAATAAATCGTCTTGTTCCATATGTTTTAGTATCCAAAGGTTGAATCTGAAGCTTGAAAGCCAGATCTATGTGAAGCAGGATTATAGTCCCACAAAGAACTTCTTGGTCTTGTCATTATACCATACCGTATTGCATCGTACAAGTGGTCTTCTGCATTTGTGTCTACATCTTCTGGGTTTCTCTTGTCCAAAGGAATAGACGGTAGCTGAGCTATAGAATGAGTACAGGTTGAAAAGAACACCAGCCTTGGCTCCTGAGTATACTCATCAACCTGTAAACGGCGGTGTAGCTCGTTTTTACCTGCAACCCTTGAGCCTCGTGAACGGTCCGAAGGCCTCCACCTACATCCCTTTTGGTTCATCTGCTCAGCCAAGGAAGGGCCAGTGTCGCCTCTTTTGTGCCACAGGGAACTATCCAACACGCCGTACCTTATACTTCCATCACCACTCTCGGCTTCAAGTATCATATCCGCTAAATCAGTAGCTGTAACTTTAGAACAATAAAGCTCTCTGTAAACAACAAGCTGTTCATTGGGTGATACAGCAAACCAGACAACGCCTGTGAAACTTCCGTAGCCGTAGTCGCAAGCTCTAAACTTAGTCCAACTTGCGGGAATTTTAAAAGGCTCCACGACATGTACGGCTCTGTTCCACTCAGGAAAGGCTGCGCCTTCGTTAACATCCCAATTACCCTCTAGTAGTTGCTTACGTTGATGCTCAGGTAATGACAAAAGCATTGCTTCATAGTCACCACTCTCAGCTAGATACGGGTTGTCAAAGAGGCTGGCAGGTATAAACCTTCTTTTAAACAGGGGTTCACCAGCTTTACTATGCCCTGACGGGAAGCGTAATACCTCACCAGTCTCTATGTTCGTTGCCCAGAAAGGCGTATTAGGTGCCGCTGGATCAATGAACATCTTCTTTACCCAAGCATGTCCGATCCCACCTGGGTTAGTCGTAGCTCGCATGTACAAACCTAAGTCTTTGTTTGCACTACGTAAACGTGAACGCATGTAGTCCCAAGCAAAGGGTGACTGCCACTGCGTCAACTCGTCAAACGCTACATAGTTGAACGCCTGTCCTTGGTAGCGCATAACGTCTGTATCTCTATCCAAGTACGACATCCAAAGTGTACCGCCTCTTGGTGTAGTCCATTGGCTCTTACGCTCAGACCACTTAATTCCTGGTATAGCCTTAGGGTACAACTCTTGGCTTTTCTGTATGAGTTCCCTAAGTTCCTCTGTCGTGTGACGTACAAGTAGACCACTAAAGTCTGGACTGTTCATGTTACGCAGAGGGTCAGCTAATGTAGCGTAACTCTTACCGCCACCCGCTGCTCCACCATATAAAACTTCACGTTCACTAGAAGCTAGATACTGCGTCTGAGGTCCAGGGTTTGGCCTGAAGACAATGTTCTGTGCTTCCTCTACCTCATACTCAGGTGGCTTAACCTGCGCTGGGCTGGGTGTCACTACTGTCGGTTCCTTCTTCGTCTTCGTAGATGAAGTAGCCTGTGTAGTTTTTTTCAAGCGCTTCGACTTGTTGTAACGCTTTTTGGAGCCGCTTGGCATAGTAGCGCTTAATTGCAGCAAGACGCTTTCTTTTTCTTTCGACATCTATTCTCTTCTTCAGGCCATCGTGAGTTATGCTTTTACCTGACTGAGTAGTCAGCCACGCTGATACTTGTCTTAAAGAGTACTGCTTCAAGTGCTTCTTAGCTAACTCTAACAGTTCTAACTCTCTAGGTATAGGGTTCAGCCATTCCTCATCTTCAGGGTCCACCTCATAGCCGAAGGGTACGTAGTTGCTAGTACGTGGTATGCGTTGCCAAAGCTTTACCTTAAAAGGTACTTTGGGTAGCATCCAGTACTCACTTTGGAGTGGGCGCTCTTTACGTAGCCTCAGAAGCATCTGCATTCTTGGGCGGTAATATAAACAAACCACCGCTTGACTCTACTGCTACCTTCTCAGTTTTAACAATACCTGCACGATCTAAGATCTGACCTGCAGCTACCATGCGTTCCTTAACGCCTAGCTGGGTAGGATCGTCCAAAGCACTGGCGTATGCAACTGCAGCCTTAGGGCCAACTCTTGACATATATGATTTAGTTGCGTCAAATATTTCATCTTTCAATGACTCCACAATAGATGTAGTAGATGACTCAGGGTTATAACCTGCAAGCTTCTTGGCGAGTACAACATCCCCTGCTGCCTCTTCAAAGAGAACCTCTAAGAACTTACTTTGTTTTTCCGTAAGGTTTCGTTTCATTTTATCTTCCTGTGGGCTTTGGTTTTGGCTGCAATCTTCTTAGGCTGAGCCACATGCTGCTTACCTGCCTTAGTGCCTTTTCGTTTAGCTCTGGTTGTAGCGGCATACTCACTATCGCTAAGAGACTTAATAGCCTTATCAGGTAGATACCGCTCACCAGTTTTAGCACTAGGCTTGCCACTCTTAGTGCGCCACTTCTGTTTCGTCCATGACTTTAGACTTTTCTGTGATTTAGCGAGGGCCATTACTTATAACCCCCGCCCTTAGCTTTGTACTGCTTAGCAACCATTTGGGCTTTCCTGGCGCTCCATTGTCCGGGCTTTCCACCTTTCCCGCCAGCTTTGACGGAAGCAACCAAGCGCTTACGCATAGTAGGCTTAGTATAATTACCCGCTGCATTAACCGTAGACTTTTTGCCTGACTTCGCCACGACTGATCCCCATATCGTGCAGTTCTTTGTCACTCAAATTCATGAGTATCCAATAGTCTGCTCTGCGTTGTTGGTTCTCTTGGAACCGCTTTAATATACGTTTAAACATTGCACTATCTCCTTTTGCTTATGTGCTGTGGAGATAGTTATATCATATTTTATGTTAGCGTACTACATACAAGTTTGCAATCCCGTTATGCAATTAGCGATTAGGATCAAAGAACTCCTCTGCAGCTACAATAACGGTAAGCGTATCTGCTGTACCCGCTGCTACAATTATCTTGTCTTCAGCGTGTAAGAACAAAGGTTTGTCTACAGTAAACACAGATTCAGCACCTTTACCTGCAACTGCATGTGCTGTAAACAAAGTAAACGTAGTATTCGCTGCCTTCTCGTAGTACTTAATAGTGTAGTTTCTATTACTAGAATCACTGTTTGTAATCATCAAGTGCTCTAGGTGTGATGAAAAGTGATCAGGTACAACGTAACAATCCGTGTCAGATGTACCTGTCAGAGCAGTAGCGTGTGTTACAAACTTAGATCCATTATTAAGTACAGGCATCTAGTGTTACTTCTTGTTCTTACGGTTGTCAGTTTGTGCTTTGACCATACCACCTAAGTTGTACGTCATTACCTTACCGCCCTTAGCGTAACCTTTTTTCTTTTTCATCATGCCGCCATTTTTCATAGCTGGCTTAGGTTGCTGAGCTTGCATCATATTCTGTTGACGCTGCATGTCAGCCTGAGTAGGGTTGTACGAACCTGTCATACCACCCATAGCGTAACCTTTTTTCTTAACCTTGCCACCATCTTTCATGTAGCCCATTTTGTTACGTACAGTCTTGGGTAACTTCTTTACACCCTTCTCTGAAGCACTAGGTTTCTTCAATGCCCCACCTGCAGCGTAGCCCTTCTTTTTCTTTCCCATCATCATGTCAGTCTTCCTCGTTATACAGATTGTTAAACACTCGTTGCGTATCCCATATGTAATCTACGTCTTGCTTAGAGTGATATGTGTGCTGGTTAGGCTTGAAGTCTGGTGCTCCCTCGCCTGTCTCAAACCACGCTGGGTGAGTTACTCTCACTCTGTTATTGGGTAACGCAACGATGTTACCTGTATATGGACCCGCATCAAGTAATTCTAATACGTGACTCTGTTTATGCTGTGCTGGATCGTCAGCTACCTCGTTATCCGTGTAGTCTACTGTGAAGTAGTACTTAGCCGGGTAGAACTCTCCGTCTACCTTAGCTATCCACGGCGCTGGGCTTGCACGTTCTAACTTATATACACTATGTGTGTGAGACATACAGTCCCACGGCTGAGCTAAGTACGGGGGTAACTCGTTAGGCCACTCAGCCAGAGGTGTATCCGCAACCAACGCAGTGAGCGGCATCCTAGCCCACATAGCCCCACCGTGGACGTTTTCTTCGTCTTCTGTGAAGTCTGACTCGCAGCCTGTAAAAATGACTTGAAAGCTGAGCGTTCTGTTTGGCATGGTAGTAACACCAATGACCATGCAGTGAAGATACTCTCCATGATAATCCTCTAAGTTCTTCGTGTATTCACGGCGTACCCACGCTTTGAAATACGGTATGCTACTCGTTAAGTACGGCATATAAGTTAAGCTATAATAAAGTTAACTATCTGACCGTCAGGCTTACGCAGCTTATTAGGGTCAGGGTTATAGGCGTACATCTGATTGACTAACTTCAAGTCTTCTACTGGTGTATCAGGTGTGACTAAGTTAGGCTGCTCTGGCTTATACTCTTCATTGTTCCTACTAGACCTATCTTTGTCAGCCTTCTCAAAGACTATGTTCTCGTGAGTCTGAAAAGGAAAGCTAGGTAAAGGAAAGTGAGATATTAAAGTCAATGCTTGCTCTTCTCTTGTTTTTTCTGAAGATAGCGTTTCTTCTTCAGTTTCTGTATTGGACGTTTACGTTTAGGTAGCTTCTTAGTGCTAGTCGATTTCAATCACAGGTTCCTTAGTACCAAAGGATCTCTCGTAAGTCAAATCATTGCTGTACTCTTCAGCCCACCTGTTCTCTGTAAACGTAGCGAACTCTATCAAAGCCTCTAAGTCTATGTCCATAGAGTTCATATAAGTCTTCATATCTACAACGTCTTGCTGTAGTACCTCAATAGTGTGGGCCTGTTTGGATACCCACCACACAGCAGCTACAAGTTGTATAGCCATCGCTGCTACAAGTGCTACAGGGAGTTTAAGATCACTCATAGCTACTACCAAGCCTTACATGACCAGTAACGTGCAGTGAACTTGTCCTTCGCTGTGTCACAACTATGTCTGGCTCTGAAGTTTTTACGTGCACCTGGGTTATCTTTACGGATAGGCATGTCAGGATCACCAAAGCGTACAACTTTTACCTGATCACCCTTCTTAGCTAACACGGCTGACTTCTTAGCTTCACCCGATAGTCGCTTCGGTTTGTTGTAACCTGGATAAGTTTCACCACGGTACTTTAACTTCCCGCTAGGCAACCGCTCTACATCTTTAGTTGTAGCCATTATTCACCATACTCTCGTTTTCTCTCAGGGTCAAGCACTTCATGTGCCTGTAAGTGTCCCTCTAAGTACATCGCACGTTCAACGTGGTCTAACGTGTAGTGCTCACCAGTACGCTGATATATGGCTTCACGTACATAGAACACATCCGACTTAGGTATATGAACTTTATGTAAAGCACGAGGGTTGTTATCAGCTATAGCTTCGTAAAAGTCTTCTATTACGGTTTCACTTGCATATAGTTGTACTGGTTTTTTACGCATTGTCAAGAGTTATTTCATGTAAAAGACGTATTACAGAGATAAATGTACAAATGTAGGGAGTGTAGGAGGGGAGACACATGATGGAAGAGACAACACTAGCTATATATGTACAAATATTCTCCGTAATACGCTATAGTAGTAACTTTATAGTTATACGTTATGTAGTTACTTAGAGGATAGTAACATATAAGTAGTTACATGTCAAGGGTTAAATTAAAGAATGTTTACTTTTGTGTAGTTTAACTCTAAGTTTAACTATCTTAGGTTCATATTTCTTTTGTTTTAACTCTAATGTTTAACTTAGGGCTGCTACTGCTACGCAGTTTTACACATTTTTACCCCCATGTCAATCCCTAATCGTACAAACTGCAATAAAAAGTGATTATATTGTAACAATTGTAACATAACGTGATTAAGATTAGCTTGTGTGTACGTCTTTGTGTACGACTCTTTTGAAAAACCCCGTGTGTTGCAGAGTATGTATATATAACGGGGTAACCCCCTGGTGGCCCTCGCCCCTCCCCTCGCAACTTTAGGTTGAACTGGACACTTTTTAGTTGCATTAAGCTAAGCAGCTCGCCTTTAAAGTGTATTTTATGCTGTGCTAAGCTAGTAAACCATTGAAAACATTAGCAAAAGAGACTGATAAGCTATCAGTGACGGCGTGAAAAGAGCAATAAAGTGTTATAATATAACATAGCAATGCGAAAAAAGCATAAGTGATGCACAACCTAAAGATGTAAAAACCTTTGTATATTTATAGTGTATATACCCAAAAATACCCCTACCCCCCAAAAAAGTTACACACATTGCAATTTTTTGCTTGCGTCCGTCTTCATCATTTGCAAGTATGAGTTATCGAAAGCGACAAGAAACAAATCGCAAGCAACGTAGGTTCTTCAAAGTGTTTCAGCGTCCTTCTGACAGATACGGTGAAAAGCCCTATCAAATAAGACAGACTAAAATTAGAACTTGACTAACAGACTAAAATAAAACAGACTGAATACACAGAACAATGGGCCAGATGGTGATAATAGCCCACACCAAAGATAGAACGAAAGATTGCTACAGCGTTGGGCTTTGCAACCCATTACTATAAGTCAGTGGACTCTGACGTGCGACTAAATGATCCGCTTAAAGAACGGACTATTGAAGAAACCCGATAGGCGCATTGCGTCTTTGAGCAAGGGTGGATAGCAAATAATTGTTGATGCGATAACGTCAAGCTCAACTCAAGAACGGTAAAATACATCAGTCCGTCTACTGGATGTCTTGGATGTCTTTTGTTTGGACACAGCCAGGATAACTGCGGCCAACCGCAGCTTATGCTTGACATATGGTTTTGGCTGTGTCACTACTAAATACATTCAACAGTGAGGTGACACTTATGACTAAGATAGATACGCTTGGAATGTTTCACACGCCTAAAGATATGCGTGAACTAGAAGCATGGATAAACAAAGCTCGTGATCCTATGGTATTGACAGGTGCAATGATGATGTATAATCTCATGGCTAAGGTACACAATGACATGATAGATCAAGAGGTGACACTATGACACAATACACACGCAACATACTTGCTTGCTTCAAACAAGCTACACAAGATGAGATCGATCACGGTCTGACTTGGTACGCAGACGCTAAGGAATTGGCGCAAGAGATAGCAGACAAGTATGAACTGCCATTGCACATTGTTATTGGTGTGATTGCTGCACTAAGCCCTACCAATGATTGGGCAATGAACGTGCGTAACGCTGACAAGATGTGCCGCATATTTACTGAGGGCGGTTATGTTGAGGATACTAAGCCTAGCACTTACCCTAAGATGCGAGACAAGGCTTGGTTTATTCTACAATCTATGCCGCACAATATGGAAGACGTTTCTTTCATACTCAATGGCCCTAAGATAACCGATTTTGCTAACTGTATTAATGGCAATGATGTATGCGTAATAGACGGTCATGCATGGTGCATCGCTAACAAGGACAGACGCACCATGCAGAAAGTACCTAACATAGGCAAAAAGCTTCGTGCTGAATTGCAAGAAGCCTACCGTAGGGCTGGCAAAAAGCACGGCATGACAGCCTACGAGATGCAAGCTGCGACATGGGTTGCATGGAAACGTATTCACAATGTTTAGGCTTGACAGCCTAGACTAACTTAACTAACCTTAACTTATCTTAACTGTCTTAGAAAGGACATATCATGTTTGTATTATTCGCTACTAAGCCTCTCAATGATGGCACTCAAGGGTTCCGCTTCAACTTCGCTGGACTCAAGGGCTTAACTCGCAAGCGTAAACACGCAAGCCGTGGCTTCAAAGTCACACGCAATGACTGCATGACTGCGCTACACATTGGCAAGCGTACTGTCTACGTAGAGCACAAGCCTAACCGTAACACTGAGCGTAAGCTACGCCACTTTGCAGGGTGATGTCAGATGACTAAGCTAGACTTCAACAATATTGTGGTGCGTCATAACGGGCGCACCATATCCATCGCTCAGCACTGGACACGTACCGCTGAGGGTGACTTTATAAACGCACAAGAGATAGCAGACATTGATGATCTACATCACTGTGAAGACTATGACCCTATCAGGTTTGATGATACAGTTGACGGTCTAATCAATGCACTGCAAGCAATCAAGAAGGAGATAGAACAATGAAGTTTGATAAACCCACAGCCCGTAAGATCCGTGAAGCCATGCAGGAAGCGTTAGAGAACGCAGGTATACATGGTGTATCTATTAACGTAGGAAACTGCTCATTCACTGACGGTGAAGCTACCTACAAAGTAAAGGTATTGATTGATGGAGCTAAGTCTAAGGATGAGCAAGCTCTTGAGCAGATGGCTTCACTCATGGGATTTGACACAAGCAAGATTGCATCACTGCAAGGCATGAAAGTGTCACTTGTAAGCTACAACTCTAGAGCACGTAAGCGTCCGTGGGTAGTGCAGGACTTGACAACTGCACAGAAGTATATTATTGACGATGACACAGCCAAGCGTTTGTTTGGAGCAGAAGAAAAGGTATCATAGCCATGAATGTACTATCACTATTTGACGGGATGTCATGTGGACAGCTTGCCCTTGAAAGGGCAGGCATTCCAATCGATAATTATTTTGCAGCGGAGATTGACAAGTACGCAATCAAGGTAACACAAGCTAACTTTCCAGAGACAGTTCAGCTAGGTGATGTGACTGCCATAGATCCTGACAGTCTGCCAGATATTGATATACTTATCGGTGGCTCACCGTGTCAGGGCTTTAGCTTTGCAGGTAAGCAACTTAACTTTGATGATCCACGCAGTAAGTTATTCTGGGAATATGTGCGGCTACTCAAGGCACTCAAGCCTAAGTATTTCTTGCTAGAGAACGTGCGTATGAAGAAAGAAAGTATGGACGTTATCACTGAGGCGCTGGGCGTAGATCCTGTAGCTATCAACAGCAACCTAGTGTCTGCTCAGAACCGCTACCGTTTATACTGGACAAACATTCCCTTTGATGTACCAACAGAAGACAAGGGTATTGTACTCAGAGATATACTTGAGCCTGAGGTAGAAGAAAAGTATTACGCAGGTAAGAAGCTACGTGAGAGCTACATGGGTGGCAACCAGCTTAACCCTAAGTACAAGAGCCAATGCAATACTATCTATCCTACTGATGGTAAGTTTGCTACACTCTGTGCAGGTACTCACGGCTATTCGTTTGGCTACGTGCCAGCGCCATCACCTGACGGTCTTATCTTAGTAGGTGATGCAGGTATAAGTGATAAGTACAGCTACGTAAACAGAGTGTATCACCCTGACGGTAAAGGCCCATCGCTAGTGTCTTCTGATGGTGGACACTTACAACCTAAGATATTACAGAAGGGTAGAGGATTTAACAAAGGAGGACTCAAAGCACAGGACGGTAAGACACCTACAATAAGCACATCATCGTGGCAACACAACAATCATCTTACCTACGATGAAGGTATGACATGGCGCAAGCTAACACCGCTAGAGTGCGAGCGTTTACAAACTGTGCCAGAGGGTTACACTGACCACGTATCAAATACGCAGCGGTACAAAATGCTTGGCAATGGATGGACCGTTGACGTAGTATCACACATAATGAAAGGACTAACACAATGATGCAAAATATAGATATTTTTTTGGATAATATGAAACGTTTTACTCAAGAACATCAAAGCACTTGGGAAGAACGAAAGATACAAAAGCTTGAACAGCAAGTCGTTAGACTGAAAGAAAAACTTGAGGAGATGACACAATGAACTTAACAATCAACACAAAGGCTTTCCCTGACGTAGATCCTGGAATGTTACAAGAAATGCTTGGAGTATTACCCTATTGGGTAGGTGAGTACATCATCTATGGCTACATGAAAGGCATAGACATCATTGACTTTATGACTGAACGCTATGGTTTCGGTAGGCTTTATCAATTCAAAGGTGAGGTTTTAGAAGATGGTACATACAAGAATGCAGAAGATCCTGACTTACCTTACATCGGAAAGTTACTCACGCCTGATGGCCCTGCATACTTCTATCAGTACGCTATGCTTGCGCTGCCGTTACCTAATGGTGAGTACTTCGTAACACGGATGGACTAACTCTATGCTGATCTTACTTATGACACCTATGCTTGCATACTTCCTGATGCTACTCACCGTAGTTATCCTTGCGAGTATAGGTATAGACGTAAGAGATCTTGACACGGCTAATCTTTTCGTGATATACATACAGATATTAACAATACTTATCGTACTACGATGGCTAAAGAGAAAGGTATATACAGATGAGTAAATGGACTACAGCACTGGCAGAACGTGGAATCGACTGCTCAAAGTGGAACCGTAAAGGGTTTGAGAAAGTACCTGCTGATGTGTGGGAAGATTTACTCTACGAGATTAACAAGGCAGACCTAGAGTATGCCGATAACTTCAGAGCCTATCGCTTCAAGGATGGGCTACACTCACCGCCATACAAGAAGGCCGCAGCTAAAGGTTGCTGTGGTGTAGCTGAGTGGTGGGTTAAATCAAGAGCAGGTGATGTATGGCGCATCGGCTGTAACTATGGACACTAAAGGAGACACTAACATGGACTACGTATTACCTATCAATGACTACAGCATTGACCTACAGAAAGAGATAGACGATGCAGAATGGCTTGGCGAGTTTGATCGTGCAGACAACGTGCAGCGTGAGCTAGATGATGTCAGGCGTATGATTGACAACGGTGAACTTTACTACCCAATGTTCTAATGGAGAAGAGACAATGATTATTGAAGACCAAACAGTAGAAGTAAAAGTATGGGATCATAACGATGCGGTGATCTTTGTATATGAAAGTGTACACGAGAAGACAGGTGAAGTACATGAGTCGGGCATTGATGTGTGGCGTAGCTACAAGCAAGTAGTCACAGCTATTCCAGTAGACTTTATTTATGACGAAGACTTATCTGATGATGCTAAACTAGAGAAGGTACGCAATGCAGCAGATGCATTGAGCCAACTGTACTCCCATGCAGGAGACTACGAGATGGGTGTATCTTACTACATCAACCACGATCCATACATCAACAGCTAGTATGGTAGCAGGTTCACAAATAGTAATACCCTTCCTCATAGCCTATGTAGGTGGGTTCATCTACTTCATGTGGAAGGGTATAGACGATGATGATACGTAAGTATATCAAACGAGTGCTCACTGCCTTCAGTGTACTAATCAATGTACTTGTAGGCGGTAGCAACAATCAAACGTTCAGCGCCAGGAATTGGCAATGGAAGAGAGACAATAGGCTTAACGTAGTGTGGTTTATTGATACTGTAATAGGGAAAGGACACTGTTCAGAATGCTGGGTATACTGGAAGACAAGAAAGAAATGGTGAAGAAACCTACAGAAGACTCAAGGCTTAGCACTTTGATTGACTACTACCTTGATAGTAAGTCTTACCGTAACCTCTCACCTACGTCACAGAAGGAGTACTACCTTAACTTAAAAGTTGTGCGTAGGGATCTAGGTGGTGTTCTACTTAGGAACATGTCCACTACACAGGTAGAAGCTGCGTATGATGAGTGGATCAAGAATGGTATACCTAGAGCTAACAAGCTTGCGGCTATACTGTCCATCGTACTTAACAAAGCCATAGGTCTAGGCATACGTATAGTCAATCCAGTACCGCACATGGATCGTGTACCTAACCCACCTCGCAAGGTTACGTGGGAGCCTGAGCAAGTAAAGGCTTTCCTGCTTACCGCTTACAGTGAGTGGACAGGATACTCTATTGGGTTGATTGTACACATGGCATATGAGTGGGGCCAGCGTGTAGGTGACATGCGTTTACTTACATGGGGTGCATTAGATCTAGAGAACAGCCGCATGGACTTAACGCAGAGCAAGCGAGGTGCAGACGTACACTTACCTATCAGTGATGGGCTTAGGAGTATTCTTGTAGAGCAGAAAGAACGGTTTGGCTTTCAGGAATACGTAGCACCCCGAACAAAGAAGATCAACAACGTGCATAGCCCTTACGCTAAGGCTAAGCTACACATGTATGTTAATCAGATCAAAGAACAGGCAGGTCTACCTAAAGAGTTAACCGCTATGGACATGCGCCGTACTGCTATCACTGAGATGGTAGAGGCAGGTGTTGACATCACGCAGATCAAACAAGTCAGTGGACACGTCAACATCCAAAGCCTTACGCCTTACATCAAGCACACCTTTACTGGTGCATCAGAAGCACTAGCCCAGCGCAGTGCATTCAAGGAGAAAGAATGACTATCTGGCAGCAACACAGGCAGTACGCAGAAGAGATGGCAATTAACGGGCCGCATCGTGGTGACTGTCCGTTTTGCAACAGCAAGAATACTTTTACTGCATCGATGGAGATGGGTGTCTTGAAGTACAACTGCTTCAAGTTAGCCTGTGATGTTGGCGGTAGGTTCGACACAGACATGACACGAGCAGAGTTGGAGAGTTACTTCGTGAAACCATTACTAGAATCATCCAGTGATAACAAAGAGTTACAGCCCTTTGTTTATCCAGAACATATCACTACAGAGGGCAATGCTACCATGCGTAGGTTCAAGCAGCGATGGCCTGTCTTAGCTGGTGAGTCATTAATGTATGACGTGAAAGATAAACGTGCGGTGTTTCCTATCGTACACAATGGTACTGTTGTTGATGCTATTGGACGTGCTCTTGATGGTGCTATACCAAAGTGGTACAGGTATGGTGGTAGTGCAGACTATTATGTACGCTCTATGTCTGACCGTAACAGTGTCTACGTTGTGGTAGAGGATGTCATCAGTGCTATCACTGTGGCTAAGAAGCTACCCAATTCGGTTGGGTTTGCTATACTTGGGACTAGCTTGACAGATAAACACTTAGAGTATATACAAGACAACGCAACAAAGGTTATCGTTGCGCTTGACCCTGATGCCTTACAGAAGACGTTGAGCTACAAGAAAGAGATAGAGATGTGGACAGGTCTACCTAGCTATGCGTTGTACTTACAGGATGACTTGAAGTACGAGAGGCCTGAGGACTTAGATGAACTGAGGAAGCTGGCCTATGAAGAACAAGACAAACCCTATGGCTAAAGATTTAAGACAGCCTAAGTATAAACCTCAGGTTATACCTGACAAGAAGAAACCTAAACCATTACGTAAAGAGAAACATAAAGGAGTTAGAGATGACTTTACTGAAAGAACTTAGTGTAAATCCTAGAACAGGTAAGCCAAAGTATTATCAAGAAGGTAACACTTCTGACATACAAAAGGATCGTAACAACAAGAGCAACCCAAGAAACAATCCACAGCGTATGTTTGTAAACGGTAAATACATTCCGAAGAAACACCCGTTGTATAAACCAGGTCACTACAAATCTTTTGGTGACGCAGCGTTCAGTGCCTTACAGAAAGACAAACAAATCCTTGAGGGTTACGTGTACGCTATCCGTAACAAGGCTTGGCCTGACTGGGTTAAGATTGGCAAGGCAGTAGACGCAGAGGATAGACTCAATGGCTATCAAACAAGCTCACCTATGCGTGACTATGAGTTGATCCATTCAGTTTACTTTGATGATCGTAACAAGGCTGAGCGTGACGCACACAAGGTAGCTGAGCGTAAAGGTGAACGTAAAGGTGAATGGTTTAAGATAACAGAAGATCAGGCACTAGAAGTATTACGGGAGTTGACACTTGATTAAAGTAACATACATAGATCACATGGGTACTGACTTGACAGTAGCTAATGCTGCTCGTGTAAGCTTTGGTAAGCAGAGTGAGATGGATACGAGTGATGTATGGGGGCCACCTAAGTTGAAAGACAAGGACGCTAAGCTTATTCGTTATCTTGCAGAGCACAAACACATCAGCCCCTTTGGGCATTGCTTTGCTAGTTTCCACATCAAGGCACCAGTCTTTGTAGCTAGACAGTTAGTCAAGCATAAGTTTCTACGTTGGAATGAAGTATCAAGACGATACGTAGACAAGGAGCCTGAGTTCTATGTGCCTAGATCTTGGCGTGGGCGCAGCGAAGATAAGAAGCAAGGTAGTAGTGGCGAGTGGTATGATGAGGATGCTGATCGTATTATTAGCGACTTGCATCATAGGGCTTTAAAAGATTACCAAAGGTTGTTGTTAGAAAATGTATGTCCTGAGCAAGCACGTATGGTACTGCCACAGAGTATGATGACTGAGTGGTACTGGTCAGGTAGCTTAGATGCCTTTGCTGACATGTGTAACTTACGTTGTAAGGGTGACACACAAGCAGAGACTCAGTATGTAGCTTGGGATATTAACTACGAGATGTCTAAGCTGTTCCCCGTATCGTGGAAAGCATTAAGGGAGAGCGTATGATGAGAGGTAATATTAGTGGTGCAATCAAGGCGTCTGCCATAGTCGCATTTATAATAGCAGGTCTACCTGTATTAATTGCTATGACATATGACGAGTTCCCACGTTACTGTAAGCAGACTATCTTGCTACCATGTATAGGAGTAAAGGATGAGTGAAATAAAAGTAACAGAAGTAGAAGAGCATGAGGATGGCAGTGCTACACTACAAGTAGAGTGTGACCCTGAGACATTCGCAGCGGTATTTAACGTAGGATTTATAACATTAGTAGAAGCTGGTTTAGAATCAGAGTCAAACAGAGTAAAAAAGAAATGGCAGAAATGTGTAAGCTGTGGTGGCCCAGCGCAGAATGACATGTGTGGCTTTTGTTTAGAAGAGGAGTAGTACTATGAGCATGGCTGGAACAATAGAAGATATGAGATGGGAGATCAAACAATTAAAGAAAGAAAATGATTTACTATCAAAGCAGTTAAGAAAGAAAGACCAAGAGTTATCAGACCTCAAGAATAACATACGAGAGTTTGATGATGATGAACGGAAGAGAGCTATAGAGAGGAACAAAGCTAATGGAATTAGCACTGATTAGAACTTTGATGGACAAGGACTTTTATGAGAACCATAAAGGTATCCGCACTCCTGACAAGCTCTTTACTAAAGAGGTTCGTAAGATCAAGAACACCTTAGACTACGCTATGCAGCAGTACGATAAGACCATTACACCTGCTGAACTTGAAGCGCTGTTCTTTACACGTAACGTTCTTACTACATCCAACAAAGATATGTACAAGGATCTATTCAAGAAGATAGGACATGAGCAGTCTCTATCAAAGGACATTGCACAAGAAGTATTAGCTAAGTTATTCCAGCAGCTAGTAGGAGAAGAGATAGCTAAGCTAGGCTTCCAGTATGTCAATGGATCAGAGAATACCTTAGAGCCTATGCGTAAGCTACTGTCCGACTATCAAGATGACTTTATGCCTAACCTCAAGGTTGATTGGGGTGACATCTCTATTGATAGTTTACTAGAGGCCAATGACATTCAGTCTAAGTGGCAATTCAACATCCCATCCCTACGCAACCGTGTAGAGGGTATCAGCGGTGGTCACTTAGTGATTGTAGGTGCAAGGCCTAACACAGGTAAGACCAGCTTCCACGCCTCTCTTATCGCCTCTGAGGGTGGGTTCGCCAGGCAGGGTGCCAAGTGTATCATCCTGTGTAACGAGGAGCACTACTCTCGTGTAGGTGCTAGGTATCTCAGTGCAGCTACGGACATGTCAATGGAAGAAGTCAAGGGTAACTACGCCCTAGCTAACACACGATACAAACCAGTGCATGACAACATCAAGATCTATGACAGCACAGGTAAGGACATGTCTTGGGTTGAAGCTATCGTCAAGGCATACAAGCCTGACATCTTGGTGCTAGACATGGGTGATAAATTTGCAACACGTAATACAGATAAGTCAGATGTGTACTTGAAAGAGGCAGCGATACATGCTAGGAACATTTCTAAGCAGTATGACTGTGCAATCATATGGATGTCACAGCTATCAGCAGTAGCGGAAGGTAAGGTGTACGTGGATCAATCAATGTTAGAAGGTAGTAAAACAGGTAAGGCTGCAGAGGCAGACCTGATGGTGTTGATCTCTAAGAACCCTGAGTTAAACGAAGGTAAGATACACACAGCTACTATAGATCCTAATGATGTAAGTACAAACAATCAAACCCAGCGCCACTTGAACATAGCTAAGAACAAGCTACGTGGTGGATGGCATGGTGTTGTACACTGTGAGTTGGATGGAGCAAGAGCGAGGTACATGGCTTAATGAAACGAGTATTAGACGTAGAGAATAGTATAACATTACGTAACGGTAAGATCTTTAACGATCCGTTTGAACCTGCCAATACTCTTACAGAGGTAGGCGTGTTGTGCTTAGAAACAGGCGATAAGGATCTGCTTTGCTTTGATCACTCAGAGCGTAACGACACTACGAAAAACAAATGCAAACTACAGAGATGGTTAGACTCTACAACCCTACTTATAGGTCACAACTTACAGTATGACTTGTCATGGCTGTGGGCTACAGGTTTCAAGTATGACGGTGACATCTATGACACCATGCTCGCTGAGTATATCTTACAGCGTGGGCAGAAGCAACCGCTAAGCCTAGAGCAGTGCGCTATCCGTAGGAACCTAGATCATCAGAAGGATGACACACTCAAAGAGTACTACAAGAAAGGATACAATACAAATGAAATCCCGTTGGATAAACTTAGTCACTACCTTGAGTGTGACTTGCGTACTACTGGTGAACTGTACGAAGCAGCCGAAAGAGACTACGCAGAGCCTACCTCAGATTCCCTCAACCGTATCAAAGGTATTACCTTCAACACCTGCCGCACTTTGGCACGAATGTACATGTCAGGAATCAGGGTGGATAGAGCCGCCCTCCAACACGTCAGGACTGAGTTCCAAGCAGAGAAATCCGATATTGAGCAGAGACTGTCTACAAAAGTGCGAGCGTTAATGGGGGCTACCCCTATAAACTTGAACAGTCCAGAGCAACTATCTCAGGTTATCTTCAGTCGCAGGATACACAACAAAAAAGAATGGTCTGACTTGTTTGAGTACGCTGACAATGCAGCAGACTACAAGAGTATCATAGAAGCTAACAGTGACTTGATGCGTAAGACAGTTGCGCTACACTGTGGTACATGTAATGGTACAGGTAAAACATTTAAGACTAAGAAAGACGGTACACCTTTTAAGAAAGGTAATGCCTGTCCTGACTGTGGCGGTAAAGGCTACAGACTTAAAGAGACTAAAGAGATGGCTGGCTTAGGGTTCAACCCACCACCCGCACGTAAATGGATTAGCTACAACGGCTTCGCTACAGGAAAGGATAAACTAGATGCGCTTATTGCAACAGCTAACAATCACAACATGGAATCAGCAAAGGACTTCCTTGAAGATGTTAAAAGGCTTTCTGCTATTAGTAGTTATCTGTCTAGCTTTGTCGATGGTATTTCCACCCACACTAAACAAGACGGACTACTCCATGTTACCCTTACCCAGCATATCACCAATACAGGTAGATTTTCTGGACGGAATCCCAACATGCAAAACATGCCAAGAGGCGGCACCTTCCCTATTAAACGAGTGTTCGTGTCTAGGTTTCCCGAAGGCTCCATAATTGAGGCTGACTTTGCACAGCTTGAGTTCCGTGTCGCAGCGTTCCTGTCACAGGACAAGGTGGCTATTGAAGAGATCAACACAGGGTTTGACGTACACGCATACACTGCTAAGGTTATCAGTGATGCAGGTCAACCAACAGGTAGGCAGGACGCTAAGGCTCACACCTTTGCTCCACTCTTCGGTGCTACTGGATATGGTAGAAGTAAGGCAGAGGCTGCATACTACGAGCACTTCAATAAGAAGTACAAAGGTATAGCAGAGTGGCACAAGAAGCTAGGTGATGAGGCCATCAGGTTCAACAAGATCACCAACGTCAGTGGCAGACAGTATGCTTTCCCTGAGGTTACACGTAGGCCTAACGGTACACCGTCACACTTCACGATGATCAAGAACTACCCTGTGCAGGGCTTTGCTACGGGTGATGTAGTACCTGTCGTACTCAACGAGATGGACGCTAGACTAAATAGTTTTCAGTCATGCATAGTGAATAGTGTACATGACTCAATGGTTATAGACGTACATCCTAATGAGAAAGATCAAGTATTACAAATAATTACAGACATAAATGAATGTTTGGATTCACTAATTGAGCAAGCCTACAACGTAAAGATGAATGTGCCACTACTATTAGAAGCTAAGATAGGTCCGAATTGGCTTGACACAAAGGACGTTTAGTGGTATAACATGGCTTCTAACTAAAATTGAAAAGGATAATACATGAACAATATAGTTCCACTCAGTGTAGAAAACATGAACCTCGCAGATGCAATGGGGTTCTCAGCTAGTACTAACACATCTAATTCAGTAGATCTTTATCGTGTAACTACTGGAGTTATTCAAGAAGTAGTTGAAGGTAAGGTTGCTAACTCTCCTGTGTTTAAGATTAAGAAAGGCGACGAACAGTTCCTTGCACGTAGCTTGGATGTTCGCTTCTTTGTTGAGCGTCAGCGTTGGCAGAAATGGGATAGCTCTATCAATATGTTCCAACGATCTGTGATGGCTAACAACCTGAACATGGACTTGAAAGATACTCAAGGTACGTTTAACTTAGGGCGTCCGTCAGGTTACATCAAAGACTTTGCTGCACTACCTAAAGATCAGCAAGACTTTATTCGTAGTGTTAATCGTTACAAGGTGCTCATGGGTATGGCTGTGTTCAAGGATGCCTTCGTTGAGGGTGGTGATCCTGTGCTAGAGCACAACGGAGAAGTACCTTTTGTGTATGATGTTAAGAACCGTGAGAGCTTACAGTCTATTGATGCTACCATTACCAAGCTTATGAGCAAGCGTATCTCACCAGTAGAAAACCTTATCACTCTAACACCAGAAGAACGCACTATGCCTAACGGTACTAAGTTTGCTGTAGTGTCAGCTTCCTTGGGTGCTACTGTAGGTTTCTCTGATGGGGATAACGATGTACTGCAGAACTTCATGGACTACGTACAGCGTAGCAATGAGTATATCCTCAAGAAGTGGGAAGAGCAGAACGTAGAGCGTATCTCTGATGAGGATAGTGCAATCGTAGCTAACATCGTAGACGTGCAGGACTTTGAGTAATGCAGCATGTAGCGGAGATAGCAGTACACTCTTTTCTTCGTGATGTCCTAGACGGTAAGGCTTCTATGCCAGCACCAGTTATCGCAGAGGTAGCTGCTGATGTGCAGGAAGCTCTTACTAAACAGTTCCAGGATGACGCAAAGAAACGTGAGTTTAAACTAAGGATGTCCAACATTGGGCGTCCTACCTGTCAGTTGTGGATGCAGAAGAACCACCCTGATGTAGCGGAAGCTAAGCCTGTGTCTTTCAAGATTAACATGTTGATAGGCGATATAGTAGAGGCTGTGTTCAAGGGTATCCTTCGTGGTGCTAAGGTACACTTCCAAGGTAACGACAGGGTTACACTAGACTTAGGTAACGGTAAGGAGATTAGCGGAGAGTACGACATGGTGCTTGACGGTAAGGTAGATGATATTAAGTCTGCCTCTCCTTGGTCATACGAGAATAAGTTTAATGACTTCCATACCCTCAACAGTGATGACACGTTTGGTTATGTGTCACAGCTTGTAGGTTACGCTAAGGCAGCAGACAAAGGAGTCGGTGGCTGGTGGGTAATTAACAAAGTTAACGGTGACTTTAAGTATGTCTCCGCTAGTGAGGCTGATACAGATCACGTACTAGAAAAGATAGAGGAAACCTATGACTACATAGACAAAGACAAACCCTTTGAGCGCTGCTTTGAGGCTGTGCCTGAGACATACAGAGGCAAGGCTAGTGGTAACATGAAGCTATGCAAGACGTGTGGATGGTGTGACTACAAGAACAAATGCTGGCCTGACTTACAGGCTCTGCCTTCTAAAGTTTACAAAGGTGGTAAGACACCCCCAACAGTAGAGTATGTATCAATTGCCAGTGAAGAAACAGAGAAGACATAATTCTAGACGATACCGCAGCGGTCTTGAAAGAGAAGTAGCTGAGTATCTAAAGGATAAGCAAAGTAAAGTCAGGTACGAGGTTCTAAAGATTGAATGGGAAGACTTGAGATATAGAACTTATACGCCTGACTTTATGCTAGACAATGGTATCATCATTGAGACTAAGGGTATCTTTGATAGTGAGGACAGACGTAAGCACTTAGAGGTACGTAAGCAACACCCTGAGCTAGACATAAGGTTTGTGTTTAGTAACTCTATGGCTAAGCTTTACAAGGGATCAAAGACTAGGTACTGCAATTGGTGTGACAAGAATGGTTTCATATGGGCGCACCGTGTGATACCCGAAGAATGGCTCAAAGAAAAGGGTAGAGTTATTAAAGCTAAGACGATAACCCTAAAGGAGAAGATAAAGAAATGACACGCACAATAGAAGAAGATGAAGTTGCACTGATACTATCACCTGTAGAGTTTGACAAAAAAGGGGATTGGACAGGAGAGTTAGCTACAGGTTTAATCGTAGGTGAAAACAATAAGATGTGCGTAGAGGATCTAGCCTACCTCATTCACTTAGCTACACTCATGGGTGCTTTCTTACAGATGGCACAGGATGATGAAGACTTATATCGTGAGGTAGAAGATTACAGAAATGAAGTAATGGGTCTTGACAATGACGTAAAAGAGATGTATGAAGAGGTAGAAGGGACAGACGGTAAGGTTGTGAAACTTACTAGGTTTACTAAGACTTTAGGGAATGCTTAACATGACAGATCCAGTAACGAAACCTATCCACTACAATCAGGCAGGGATAGAATGTATTGAAGCTATACGTGCTATGACAAGCTCAATGCATGGCACAAGTGCATACATGGCAGGTAATGTATTGAAGTATATGTGGCGTCACGAGTATAAGAATGGTTTAGAAGACTTAGAGAAAGCGAAGGTGTATCTAGGTTGGCTCATTGATAACTACAAGGAGAGACATAAATGAGAAAGAAGTTTAGTGTTACCTTCACTCTTGAAGTAGAAGAAGATGGTAATATCTTATCGCTTGTAGAGGATGCACATACAGAAGACTTATATGATCTAATACACAATACGTTCCACGACATAGATGATGTAGAGATAGATAAATTAAATGTAAAGGAGAGATGGTAGTATGATCAGTCAAGAAGATATTGATGCTTTCAAAAGGTTTAACGATGTTGATTACTTGCTAAACGAGTATCAAGAAATGGCAGCATCCACTGCTATCTACAAAGTAGAACATCAAGTTATCTACCCTGCGCTGGGCTTAGCAGCAGAGGCAGGTGAGGTAGCTAACAAAGTAAAGAAGATCTTACGGGATGGTAGCTTTGATCGTGAAGGTATTTCGGACGAGATAGGTGACTGCCTGTGGTACATAGCAGCACTGTGCCGTGACTTAAATGTAGACCTTTCAGACATAGCTAGGAATAATTTAAAGAAGTTAAAAGATCGACAAGAAAGAGGAACTATAAAAGGTAATGGGGATAAACGATAATGGATAATTACTTACCGACTGACTATCAGTCATTCATTCACAAGTCTAGGTACGCTAAATACTTTGATAACAAAGGGCGTGAGTCTTGGAGTGAAACAGTAGAGCGCTACATGAATAACGTTGTACGCCCTAAGGCAGGGCATGATAGCTACGTAGATCAGATGCGTGACGCTATTCTAAGCTTAGATGTTATGCCATCTATGCGAGCTATGATGACTGCTGGCCCTGCTCTAGCTCGTGATAATACTGCAGGGTATAACTGTAGTTACCTACCCGTAGATGACCCTAAGTCCTTCGACGAGGCTATGTTTATCCTCTTGTGCGGTACTGGTGTTGGCTTCAGTGTTGAGCGTCAGTTTGTTAGTAAACTCCCTGAAGTCCCTGAGTTGTTCGACAGTGAAACTACAATCGTTGTCAAAGACAGTAAGGAAGGTTGGGCTAAAGCTTTCAGACAATTGTTGGCACTCCTCTGGGCTGGTGAAATCCCTCAGTGGGACATAGGTTTGGTACGTCCTGCAGGGTCTAGACTTAAAACGTTTGGCGGTAGAGCTAGTGGCCCAGCGCCTTTAGTTGAACTGTTTAACTTTGCTATTGCAACATTCAAGAACGCACAAGGACGTAGGCTATCTAGCATTGAGTGTCACGACTTGATGTGCTTCATTGGTCAGATCGTTGTAGTAGGTGGTGTACGCCGTAGTGCTATGATTAGTTTGTCTAACCTAAGTGAGGACAGTGGTGGGAGACTGCAGCGCATCGTGCGTTAGCGAATAACTCTGTAAGCTACACTGAGAAGCCTGACATGGAAACGTTCATGCGTGAGTGGCAAGCCCTAGTAGAAAGCAAGTCAGGAGAACGTGGTGTATTCAATCGTCAGGCAAGTAAAGTACAGGCTGCAAAGAATGGTAGACGTGACCCTCACCATGAGTTTGGGACTAACCCGTGCAGCGAGATTATCTTGCGTCCGTACCAGTTCTGTAATCTTACGGAAGTTGTTGTACGTGCCACAGATACTATTGAAAACTTGGAAGGCAAGGTACGCATCGCAACAATCCTTGGAACAATCCAGTCGGCCTACACAAAGTTTCCATACTTGCGTAAGGTGTGGAGCAAGAACACCGAAGAAGAGCGTCTGTTGGGTGTGTCGCTTACAGGAATAATGGACAACCCCTTAATGACACATGAGAATAGAGGATTGGAGAAAACACTTGAGCACCTACGTTCCCTTGCTGTGGCTACTAATGCTGAATGGGCTGACCGTCTTGGTATACCTGTGGCTGCTGCGATTACATGCGTCAAACCTTCGGGTACGGTATCACAATTGGTGGATTCAGCCTCTGGGATACATGCTCGCCATAGTCCCTATTATATCCGTACTGTCCGTGGTGATAACAAAGATCCACTAACACAGCTTATGAAGGATCAAGGTATTCCTAATGAGCCATGCGTTATGAAGGGTGATACAACTACTGTGTTCAGCTTCCCACAGAAGTCACCTGCAGGTGCGGTAACACGTAATGATATGACAGCCCTAGAGCAACTAGATCTTTGGCTTACCTATCAGCGTCATTGGTGTGAGCACAAACCTAGCGTGACTATATCAGTGCGTGACTATGAGTGGATGCATGTAGGTGCGTTTGTGTATGAGCACTTTGACGAGATGTCAGGTGTGTCTTTCTTGCCACACTCAGATCATACTTATCAGCAAGCTCCATATCAGGATTGCACAAAGGAAGAGTATGAAGTATTATTAAGTTCTATGCCAGAGAAGATTAATTGGAGTAAGCTCTCTGACTATGAACAAGAAGACAACACTGTTGCAATGCAGACTATGGCTTGTACTGGTGATGTATGTGAAGTAGTAGATCTAACTTAAACCCAAAGGAGAAGTAAAATGACAGGTATTGAATTTATGGCAGTAGCAACTATCGGTATGGTAGCTATCGGAGAAGTAGTTAACTTAGCAGCGGAGCACGGACCAGCTTTGATTGATCAAGTGAAGAGTTGGTTCTAGTATGTATGCTTTACTGCTAGTTATGATGTTTGAAGGTAAGGTACAGGTACATGCCTTTAATGGTTTGTTCATGGACCGTGCGTCTTGTAGTGAGGTAGGTTCTAAAATGGAAACACGCTTAGAAGATTCAAAACCAGGGCCATCAGCTACAGCTAAAACATACTGTTTCCAGATACCAGAGAGTGCATAATGTGAACATAGAAGAAGAAGCTAAAAAGCACACACGAGCTAGGCAGGAAGAGTTCTACGATAAGTTAGTTACCTTATTGATACCTGCCCAGCGTCACATATCTACTAGCCTGTATGAATCTAAATCAAAAGATAGAGCACTGCAAAGTATAGAAGATGCTATCTTATTAGCTAGACATGCAGCGGAAGTAACTAAACTTAAATAAAAAAGGGGGCTGTCGTGGCCCCCTCTTCTTTTCTTAGTTACCCTTCTTTAGGTAATTGAGATGATCTATGTATGAGTTGTACATGTTTAACTCTCTGAAGTTGAACTCTCTTACATCTGTAGAGGAGACACCGTTACGCTTCATGTACTTGAGGGCTTCTGCTTGTTGCTCTTTAGTACCCTTAGTGTAAGCCTTAAAGCGTAACCGATCCATGAAACCGGGATTCTCATAATAGTCTAGCATGTTTCGTGTTTCTTTACGAGCTTGTTGAAGCTCATATTTAACCCTGTCTCTACGATACTGCAGCAAGCTTGCACCTGCAGGTAAACCCTTCCCCTCAGTAAATCGTTCATCCTTTAAAAGTCTAGACATTCTAGGCTCTAGCATAGGAGCAATTGACTCATTAAAGATCCTGTCGTACATAGGGATCTTACCACGTTGGTCTGCTGTCCATGTCTGTAGTTCAGACAGCGAGTATACTTTCTCTGCTGCTGTTCTGCCTTTCTTGATGTTGATACCTAGTATCCTAGCCAATGGATTAGCGTCATATACGTCACCCTTACGTGTAGCTACTCGTAGTTTTTCACCAGTGATAGTATCTGTTTCACCTATCAATACCTCTAGGATATTGTCAAAGTATTTAGATGCGCTTTGCGTAAACACTGCGCCACCCTTAGCTTGTCTAACGTCCTTGGCTGTATCAGTGTCAGTCAGGAAGCCAACCATTCTGTTAGCTGCATCAAGAGGACGTGTGAAGCCAGCAGCGATATTACCTGTTGACTTGTACAAAGCCTCAAAGCCTCTGCTTCTGTTGCCACCCTCTGCGTTGAACATCATGTCCATAATATTGTACATGTCGTTTGCAAACTGTGCATCTCGTGCAACCTGACCAATGGCAAGCTGGTTACCTATCTCTTGGTAAAGCTCTTTAGGTACAGGCTCACCTTTACGTTTAAGGTTTGCAGCCCTACCCATAGCTAAGAAGGCTGACATAGGGAATACGTTACGTACATCTATGATAGTACCGCCGCCTGTGTTAATCTCATTGAAAGCTAGGCCTTGCTTCTCTTGCTTCTCTGAGTACAGCATAGCCATACCTAATCCTGATGTACCTACTAAAGCTCTGGACATAGCCTCAATAGACTGGATGTCTCCATCCTTAGCTATGCGTGATGCAGCAGGTAGCAATGATGCTGGACCCCACTGATAAGCTGTAGCTACAACGTTATTCATAAATCTACCGAAAGGTATGATAGTTCCCAAACCTGGGGTGTTAGAAGCTTTCTCTACAAACTTAGCTATCTCTCCGAAGGCTTGATCTTTTGTCGTGTAGTCTTTGGAAAAGACAGACCGTAGTGTCGTGTCAATAGCAGCACCAATAACGTCATCGTCTATCTCCTCTAGTCTACCTTCTTTGAGAATTGTCTTGAGTGATACTTCTTTCTTTAACTGTAGGTACTTGTCTAGTTCAGTCATAAACATCTGTGACTTAGTGAATGTATCTTGAATACGCACACCCGTAATATTCATAGATGCGTTTGTTAGTCTTTCTACATTCTTGTACACAGGATCGTTAGGGTCCATTCCAAAACGCTTAGCGCTTCGCTCTACTCCCCCTGCTACTGTTTCAAACAGCAAACCTTGAATATCTGACTGCCCTGTTTCATCTTTGATCTCTTTCATCATCTTCATGTAAGCATCATGCGTTGTGAAAGGGTCAGCAAAGTTCTTCATCTTTTGAGTTTGTATTTGACGATAGACTTTAGCCTGTCGGAATAGTTTATCTGCACCTACTTTGTCGCCTATACCGTAACGCCCTGCAGCGCCAACCATAAGAAGACCAGATGACATAGTGTCAGCTACAACTTGACCAGTAAAAAACTGCCCGAAGCCCATGACGTTTGCGGCTGTAGTAGCAGGAGATGAAACCAACATACGTTTCCATACGTTCTGACCGTAAGAAAAACGCTTAGCTTTTCTAGCTAAGGCAAACTCAGACTCAAGTGTGTCACGTAGTTCTTTACTGTTTAGTGTTTCTTTAAGTATCTCGTTACCAGCAACGACACCACCGTCTATAGTGCGTCTAACCTGAGACATAACTGCAAGCTTACGTCCTGCTCTGGATACATCTGCTGCAATAATCTCGCCAATCTCCACACCTAAGTCAGCAGCCTCACCTAGTGTTACACCTACACGACTTCTGAACAATCCAGAGATCTCTTGTAGTTCTTCTTCTGGCATGAACCTTAACAGGTTAGTCATAATGTCAGACACCTTAGTGTCCCTACGAATCTTTATACCTTTATCCCTAAAGACTTCTACAACACCACCCTTATTACCATCACCTAACATAATTTGACGTAAGAGAGTTTCAGGTATAGCGGTATTCTCTTCTAAGACTTCCTCACCTGCTTTGACTTTTTCATCCCATCTTTTGATACCATCCTTGATAGCGTTAGATGCTCTATCCTGATCCTTAACGTCAGGTAGCAAAGGCTTACCTACAGTCTCACGTTTTAGTCTACGCTTCTCTGCCTTGAGTTGGTTTATCTTTCTAGTTCTAGCTGTCTTCTGACCCTTGGTTGCTGCTGGCATAGCCTCTGCAGCTTTAATGTCTTTGTCTAGTGAAGCAATCTTAGCTCTGTCTACTAGCTCAGTTGACTTCTCTGCACGTCCTGCTATCTGTGCTTCTTGTACAGCATCACCTAAGCCTGACGCACCACCAAACTTACCAAAGGCGTAATGCAAGCCACCCCCTACACCGCCCAGCGCAAGAGATAAACCTGTTTGTAACTCACTGTATTCTTCTTGAGCACCTACATCTAGGTAAATATGTTGGATAGCATTATCCTGTATACCTGCTACAAGTGCATCAATAGCTGTAGTCTGTAGTACAGCCCTCTTGCCAGCCTTCTTTAGTTCATCTTTAGCTACACCTGATGCAGCATTTTGTGCAGCCCGAAGTCTAACTTCTGCCTTGGCTTTCTTTGCAGCCTTACGTGCTGCCATAGAGACTTCTTTGCTAGACGCACTCTTAGCTATCATCTTCTGAGCCATTAGAGTACCAGCCTCAATACCAGCATTCTCAGCGGCTTGCTTAGTAGCACCACTCTGTGCTGCACGTTTAGCGGCCTGACTTGCTGCTTGCTTAATTGCAGCCTTACCTGTTTGTGTTACACCTAATGCAGCCGCCTTACCGAAACCACCAGTAAGCGCACCCACATAGTTTGTAGGGTCTGACGCTGCAGCAAACACGTAGTCTTTCACACCGTCTAACGCACCGTATATACCGTCATTGACAAACACATTACCTAAGCTGTCGTACAAGTTGTACGCCTGTGCAGCCATAGCCTTAGTGTTCTCATCAGCCTTACTTATAAAGCGTACCTCACCTGCAGTAGACACAGCGTTAGTATTAAAGAAACGCATGTGGTCAACAAAGTCTTCTACTAGAGTTTCCTCACTTATATCCATATAGTCAGCGCCTTTGTTGGCTGACATGTAGTCACGTATGGTGTTAAGGTTTTCGTATCTATACAGGTCTTTCTTCTTTAACTTCTGACCCTCAGGTACAGGACTATCAAAGACTTCCTCTTCATTGTCTAACACAGTGGAGCTATGCTTGTGCATAGGTGGCTCTACTTTTGCAAAGCCACCCTCTCCTAATCCATACTTCTTAAATATATCTACTTGGTTTGTCATTCATAACCGCCTAACTCTCTGAGAGTTTTTCCTTTAGCTATACTTCTTACTGTCTTTGCGTAGTTAGGGTCTGTAGCGTAGCCTGACCTACCTAATGCAGCAATCTGTTCTTCTAATGTAGTAGCTGTAAGGAAAGGTTTGTAGCGTGGGTTCTCTTGTAAAAAAGTACCGTAGCCTTGTACACTATCAGCTAAACTATTATATGCTTTAAAGGTGTCTTGGATCTTAACTCTTTGACCGTTGACAACTTCATGTGTAGTAAAGTCAATACCTTCACCGCCATGTGCTTTGATACCAAAGAAGCTATTACCTTTTACTTTACTACCCCACCCTGTTTCCACCGCACTTTGTGCAATGATAACACGCTCATCAATACCTAACTCTTGAGATAGCTGTTTAGCTAAAGGTTGTATTGCACTTATAAAAGCTGCTTTACTTTCAAACGGTCCTGTGTGTACAGGCGCTTGTGGTTTCTCTACTAAAGAAGTATCTGTAGATCTTGTGGAAAAATCTATAGTGTTTCCTGTGCTTCCCCTCTGTGAGAAGTCAATTGCATTTCCCATGTTTAAACCCCTAACGCTTAGGAAGTACCCTACCGTCAGCAGGATTAATAAAATACTCGCCTTTTTTAAGATTCTCATATGCTTCTTCTGCCTCGTCTGAACTCATTGTTTTTAAATCCAATGGATTAGACTCAGTATAACGTATTGTTTCTGTTGTGTCAACAGTTACTTTACGTGTTCCGTCAGCATTATGTGTATTCCCAAACAGTTCATCCCATTGGCTAGGCTTTAAGTTATCGGGTACAGGCATCTCACCTGAGAGTATCTTATCTCTGGTTGCACCATCCATACCTGAGCCTCTAAACTCAGCAAACAAACCCTCTGCTGGTCTTGGTGGTACACCTAAAGCTACACCTCTACCTTTATCTGTTTCTTTTACATAGTGTAGTTTACCATCAAAGGTTCCGTCTGGGATGTCATCACCTGAAAAGAATACCTTTTCTGGATCTACCTCAGGTTCCGCTTCTGGTAGAGGCTGACCCCCTACAGCTATAGAAGACTGACTAAGAAGTCCCTGCTTTTGTAGGTTAGCTACTAGGGCAGCTACATCATCATCATCTACAACCCTACCGTTAATCTTCATACGAGAGACTTCATCACCTTCACCTAATGTAATCTCTACAATTCTGCCCTCATTGTCCTTTGTTTTAACAGTACTACCAACGCTAATACCTTCTAGGTCAAGCAAGCCATCTACAATGTATCTTTCCAAGTCATCTTGGCTTTGGTAATTCATGTATGTAGCTTGATACAAATCATCACCCATTAGACCTTGTAGGTTAATAGATGTATCCTCTAAGAAACGTTTACCAAACTGCTGAGCATACGCATCAATCACACCTGATCTTTGACGTGCGATAATCCTAGCTTTTTCTTGCATGTAGTCTGCCTCTGCAGGAAACTGTCTACGAAGCTGAGACTCTACAGCCTGAGATAATTCACCCGCATCATCATAGGCCTCTCTAAAAGCTGGACCTACAGTCACAGGATTGTAATCCTTGGAAGGGCTAAAAGAGAAGTAAGTTCCGGGGTCCATACTCTCATAGGCTTCTTGTCTAGCTACCTCATTGATGTCCATCATAGAGTAGCCTTCGTAGTACGCATCTTTATCCAGTCTAGCCCTTGCTGAATCTTTAAGACCCATGCCCAGCGCAGACTTTAGGAAGCCCTGATCTTTAGCTTGGTAACTACCTAGTGATGGTGAAGCTAAACCAATAGAGTTAGCGTAGTGTTCAGCAGGGTCCATAGCTTGTGCGGAAAACTCATCAGGCATATCAATGAAAGCATCTAGCTCACTATCACTAAATGTGTACGAACCACCAGCGCTGGGCCTCTTCTGTGCTTCTTTCTGTAGCGACTGTGAGAACTCAAACAGAGCCTTTGGCCCTGCTGCAATAGCTGCATTGATGTGCTTGTCTTTTGCGCCTAGCTTTCTAAGCATATTGATTTCTGTTTTAGCTAAGTTGACTAAGGCTCTACGTTTACCTACAACAGATTTATTACGTTCAGCTAGTTCACGCTGTTGATCTTCATAGTCCTCTGCATCTTGGACACGCTTCTGAATAGCCTTAGCTTGGTCATCCATAAACGCCGTGGCAAATGCTTTAAAGTTAAAACCCATAGTTATGCACCTCTCGCCATAAGACCTGCACCCTCAGGCGGCATTGGCTCTTCAGCAGGTTCTGTTACTTGTTGTAGCTCTTCAGCCTCTGGTACTTCTTCCTGTGGTACAGCCTCTTCAGGCATAGCTTCCTCAGGTACTTCTTGCTCTAAAAAGTCTGCCATGTTCTGTAACATAGCTGTACCTTCATCCTGTGTATCTGCTTGTTTAACTGCAGCCTGTAGAAGCATAGTAATCTTAGCGTTCTCTTTTTCTTGCTTCTCTTTCTTGTAGTCTTTATTAGACATCTTGTATTCTATATCATAGCTTCTAGCTAAAGCAGCAAAGTATTCAGTCAACGCAGGAGCAACAAGTATACCTACATCTAAACTATGTACACCTCGCATAACGTTTGACATATACAAAGTTTTTACTAGAGGGTTAATAGCAATACCTGACTCTATGGCTACCATGAAGTCATCAATAATCTCTTCATCAGTCAACCGCTGCATGTAGTACTTTAAAGCTTCGTCTACAGAGGCAATCTCTGGGGGTCTTTCCCACTGACGCTCACCTATCTTGTGTGTCGTAAGGGATGAACCTGGAATAGGTTTGCTATATTCTAATACTGCCATTTTATTTTCCTACTTAGTAAATCCTGCACCAAAGTACAGACCTACGATTGCTGATACTATATGTGTGTCTAAAGGTGTGATTACAAAACCCTGTGCTGTACGCCACTGTACGGATTCTGCAGGGCCAAACAACCAGTTCCAGAAACCCCCCGTTGCTTCTGTGTACCCTACGATTACACCAACCTCAGGATACCATACTGCTACTAGCTTTGGCAAGACAATAATGCTGAACACTGCAGATAAAGCTATAATACGCCTAGTCCAAGCAAAGTGTTTATCGTTCTTCCCTGCGTTCCTAGCTTCGTTAACTTGGTCTGCTCTGAACTGCGCAGTCTGCAACATCATCTTTTGTTGCTCCTGCTTGTTCTTCATGTTCTGCCCCCAGATAGACATGACGCCACCAAGGATAGTGGAGAAGAGCATCGTTATGAGTTCTAAAGGTAAGCCAAACATATCAGGACCACGTATCAGGTTTGCCTAAGTTGATATTTATCTGTGTTTCGTAGGGTTTGTCTTGCTCTTTAAGGCTTTCTTGTTTAGCGTAGCCTACCATAGACGCTGCCTGTACAGGTGATACATCAGCAAGCATAGCCAAAGCTTCTTTTTTATTACCCTTTTTAACTGCTTCGTAATAAGCTATTCTTTTAGGGCCTGGATTAAAGTCAAACGTATCTTCAATAACAACATTTCCTTTGTCGTTTACGTCAAAATTAAATACACCTATACTTCTAGCCATGCGTAAGTCAGGATCAATAACACCACTTAAAGGGCTGTACTTATTTACTTCCATTTCATCAAAACCAAAGTCTTCATACGTAGTATAAGACCTACCGTCTTGTATGGCTGCGTTTACTGCAGAACGTAACGCCTTCATGTCAGATTTATTTAAAGACTTTTCTGTTCTTTTACCACCAGGGTTAGTCAGATTACCCGCAAAGAACCTAAACTCGCTAGTACCTAAACCTAAATTACCTAGAAGATTACCTAGCCCTGAAAGTATGCTACCGTCTTTTACTTCTGGCATACCTGTCTCTTCGTCTATGTTAGAGGTACGTTGTTCACGTATTATAGCCTCTGTAGTGTCAGGCCCAACAACACCGTCAGCCATTAGTCCTTTATCTTTTTGGAACTCTCTGATAGCTTTACGGGTACGTTTACCCATCTTACCGTCTATCTCCCCTACATCATAACCTAGATCTGAAAGCTTTGTTTGTATGGCAGTAGTATCTAACTTAATGTCACGAATGCTTCCTATGTTTAAGTTAGGCATAAACTCATCTAAAGGATTAGCTATAAAACGAGAATCATCAGGCGCAGCCGCTGAAGGGTCTATATCATCTAACACAGTTGTAATTATTGGTTCTAGAGGTTTCTCAGTTTGTAGTGCTCTTTGTGTGTTCTTACCTGCAATACCGTCTACAGACAGACCCTCATCTTTTTGAAAAGACTTGATAGCAGCCCGTGTCTTTGAACCCATCTTACCATCTATACCACCTACATCATACCCACGAGAGTTAAGGTGTATCTGTATGTCTTTAACTGACATATCAAAACCTTGGCCTGTTATAGGCTGTTCAGATAAAGGTATTTCTTCTAGAGGGCGTCTATTCATTGCAACCCTTACATCAAACAAAAGATCGTCTAATGTATTGTCTTCTTCTATACCTGCAACCCTTACGTTAGCTCTACCGCCATCCGTTAAAGGCGCACCTTTGTTAAGTTTAGCTAACTGCATAGCTGTAGTCTTGTACTTACCGTTCAGGTTTCTAGCATCTGTCTGTAAAGTAGAAAGAGGTATGTCTACGCCTTGCTCAGGTGTATCATCATAGTCAGCCATTGCAGCAATAAACTTAGATGTAGCCTCACTTCCTGACGGGATAGCTACTTCATCATCGTCATCCTGTTCTGGTCTAAGTCGAGGGCGTGGGCTAGTAGTGGGAGCACCTAAACCAGATGGTCTGGCTTGAGGTCTTACTACATCCTCTTGCTCATTAGAGCCAAAGAGATCAGACAGTATGTTTTTTATTACTTGGTCAAAGCTAGACATATAAGTAAACCTTTATAGTTTTTTGGTGATGAACGCTGTTACAACACTAGACAAGAAGTTACCTGCAGCAGAACTATAGGCTGCATCCTCTGCGCCATCTGCTTGTATATTTGCTTTAGCTAACTCGTGCTCACGATCCATTTGTTTCTCAGAGCTAGTCCATGCGAAGTCTAACAAGTCACGCTCCTGTTGCCACAACTCAGCTAGACCCTGCATAGTCAGGTTGTTAGCTGCCATAACTTCAGCCATGTTAGCCTCATTAAGTGCAGCCGTATTAGCTGTAGCAATAGTCTGTCTCCACACAGTATTAGCTTGTGCAATAACCAGTTCATTCTGTGCGTTAAACATATCACGCTGGTTATCTAGCTCAGCTTGGAACTTAGTCATAGAGTTTTCTTCACCAGCGTTGAACTGCTCCATAGCATTCTCTTGTGCAGTATTGAACTGACTGATCTGCGTTGACATGCTGTCAAAGAACTGATTAACTTGGTTGATACTCTCAGCGTTAAACTGTAGCTGAGCATTCTCTGCAGCTTGGTCTGACAGTACGCTCTGCACAAGAGACTGTGCTTCAAACATAACTGCTTGCTGTTCGTTATCTAGGTTAGCCATGTCCATCTGCAGGAAGGCCTGAGCTTGTTGTGCTGCAGCCTGTTGACGGTTGTTTAGGTTAGCCATATCAACGTTAGCCATAGACGCTACGTCAGCCATAAGCTTAGCTTGTTTGTTTGACAGGTTAGCTAAGTCTACGGACATAGCCATCTCTGAGTTCTTGAGCACTCGTGTTTGCTCAGCACTGAAGTTTAAGTTAGCTATCTCAGCAATACGCTCTGCCTTGATAACGTTTACCTGCTGTTTATTCGTAAGCTCCTGCCCCTTCATTGCAGCTTCAATCTGTGCATTAGCTAAAGCAGTCTGCTGACGATTAGACATCTCAGTCATATCAACTTCTAGCTTATTGCTCATGTTGAAGATAGCTGTTTGCTGTTCGTTATTGAGTTCTATCTCACGTTCAGCTACAGCGTTAGACACGTTGAACAAAGCAGTCTGTTGCTTGTTATCTAAGACACGGCCTTCCATAGCTGCACGAGCTACAGCATCTTGGATAAACGCTTGCTGCCTCATGGTAGCGTCTTGCATGTTAGTCTCAAACGCCTGTGTACTCTCTAGTACAGCCATCTGTTGCTCGTTAGTCAACTCTTGGCCCATCATGGCAGCTTTAACTTGTAAGTTAGACAAGGCTGTCTGCTGTGAGTTAGACAGGTTAGCCATCTCTACTTCTAAGTTCTGTGTAGATTTAAGTATAGAGGTTTGCTGTCTGTTTGTCAAGTTAATATCGTTGACTGCAGCATAACGTGCAGCATTAGCAATCGCTACGTTAGCACTAATGTCAAGCTCTTGGCCTAACAGTGCAGCCTTGAATTGTGCAGTAGCAAGTACAGCTTCTTGTTCGTTAGATAAGTTCTTTAACTGGAGATTAGCATTGTTCATGCTGTTCTGAATACGTGTAGCCTGTTCGTTTGACAAGTTAGCTAACTCAAAGTTCTGTGCTGCAGCAGCATTAGCTAGAGCTACGGCTTGCTCATTACGGACATTCTCCATATCCATAGCTTGAAATGTAGCTGCATCCTGTTGAGCTATAGGGATAGCACTTTCTAGTGAAGCCTGGATAATTGCAGCAGCAGCCATAGAACTATTGCCTAACCCACGAGCATTCATAGCTGCATTAGCTTTACGTAAAGCTCCAGCCGCCCATGCGGGTGTCCCATCATCAAAGGACTTCATAAGTTTTTCCATCTGGAACTGCACAGTAGATGCAGCACTTACTTCACCCTTGACTGCTTTAGCGGCTAACTGTTGAGTGAAGGTAGCAGTTGCAGCCTTAGCGGTAGACGCTTCGTTTAAAGCTTCTAGAGTTTTACCTGCTACGATTACTTCTTCACTGTTAATGATATTATTTACATCAACAATCTCTTCATCACCTACAGCAGTTTCTTCTGCAGTAATCTCAGGTACAAACTCAGACTTCTTTTCTTCTGCTGTAGCGTATTCATTAAAGTTAGCGGCATCTTCTACTTTACTTTTCTCTACTTCCGCTACTTCACTAGGTGGTAGGTTGTAGTCTACTTCAGCTTCTGCCTTAGGAGTTTCAGTTTCAAACTTAGCTGGGTCAACCTCTCCAACTTCGCCTTCAAACTCTGCGGCTTCCGATTTTGTATACTCATCAAATAAAGCTGCAGTCGGTACTTCACCTGCATCTAATGTCCTCTTGACCTCAGGGATTTCACGTATAATGTCTAGCGTTTCTGCATCTAAGTCTAGCTGGGCTAGATCTTCAGGTAGCATCGTTTCTGCTTTCATTAAAGCATCACTGGATGGTGTACCTGTAGCTGCAGCAAAGTCTTCTAGTGCAGTCTTAACTTTATCCTGTGACATAACAGCAGTATATGTTTCTGCACGAGACTTAATAGCGTCTTGCTCAATACGAGCGTGTACCCCAGCTACTGCATCATTATATTCTTTAATTGCATCAGCATCAGGCTCTTGAAAAAATAAACCTAGAAAGCCACCCCAATTACCCTCAGGTGGGCTAGGCATAGGGTACTTAGAAGCTTTCTCTTCTTCAGTCAAACCACTTAAATAAGCTAAGGTAGCTTTAACTGCAGGGTCTTCCACTGCATCTGCAGCCTGTGCTTGCTTAACTAAGAGTGAAGCGGCTGTAGCTACCTGTCCAGTATCTTCATCAATAAGCTGATCGTCTTCTACTTTCAAGCCATACACAGTAGGCTTCTGCAATACAGAGCTAGGGGTAGTAATAGCTTTACCTAGAGCTTCACTCGTAGAAGGTATGTCTGTAGTTTCAAACTGCTTTTGTTTAGTGGCTACGTCAGCCCCTGTTTGTGTAACTAATTCATCAGCATTTTCTACGTCAGTAAGAAGCTGGTTATAATTATTAGTTTCCCTGTATATTTTACTATCTTTAGCCTGATTAAGACCTTGAGCAAACATACTAGCTATATCTGGTGCACTATTAGCCACGGCAGCACTATAAGTTGAGTACTCTATAGATTGACCATTAGGGTACTTTATTAAAAACTTCTTGTTAATTCCCTCTGATCCTAGAGGTTCTATCTCGTAATCACTAGGGTCTTCTGGAATATTGCCACTAGCCACTAAAGACTTAAAATCATCAACCTCAAAAGGCTTAAAATCTCCTACATAAGAATCAAAATCACTAGTAAAAGGTCCAACCTCTTCTAGTATCTGTTCGTAAGAAGCATTAGGTAGTCTATTTGTTGCTGGATCAATAGAAGAACCCTCAGGCATCTCAACATTAGTCAGAGCTTTCTGTGCTTCTGTAAGCTGACCCATAGCGTCACTATAGGATTGCTGTGCAGTGTCTAAGTCTATAGAGGGCTGAGTAGTTTCAGGTGAAGCTGTACCTACAGATAATACTTCAGATCCTTCAGGTGCAGGTATAGCATCTGGTCCCATATCTAAAGCTATCTGAATAGCTCTAGCTTCCTCAGGTGACTTTACATCTCTCTGAGCTTGACGGGCTACAGCTTGATCATATGTAAATTTATAACTAGGTGTAGTAGCTTTAGAAGAATCTATAGAAGCATTAGGGTCTAATAAATTACCTGTTTCTCCTGTAAAATTACTATTTTCTATTGTTCCAACGTCAGTAGATACATTAGGTGTTATTCTAGACACAGCAGTATATTCATTAGGATCTTTAACTTTTTCTACAAGATCACCTTGAGCAAACCCCATGCCAGACAAAGGGCCACCCTCTACACGTTGCTTAGCTATCTCAGCGTAACGGCCTATCTTAGATGCTGCACTAGGGCTAGACGCAAGAAACGCATCCATCTCATCCTTCTGCGCTGGGCCTGTGAAGCCCATCTCTTTGAGGAGTTGATGGGTCTGCTGATTAGTAAAGCCTTTGAACGTTTTCATTTATCTAGTTCCTATCCATACAAAACCGAAGAGAGCACCTGAGCAGACTAAAAAGAGTACGATACCTGCAGTCCATTCCATTATAGTTCTCTGTATTTCAATCTTTCTGTGTTCGTGTTCTTTTTTTTGTTTTCTGAGATCTGCTTCTATTTCAAGTATCTCTTGCCACTTAGACGGGCCATAGTAAACTGAAATAAAATCTTTTAATTCTTTACGCATAGCTGCAGCCTTCTCTTTAGCTGCAAATATTTCCATCGCTTGAGCTTCTACGCCACCACCTAAAGCCTTATACCACGGTGGTTGTTGTGCTTGCCTATCAGCAAAATCTAAGTCAGCCAATGCGCCAGACCACTTAGCTAAAGTACCACCCATGTCTTGTATATCTTTGCCTACCTGTATGCCTTTCTTAATGGCATTGAAGGCAGCGGTAGCACCTGCAATAGCAGTTACTGGATCTATCATAAGCATCTCCCCAGAGCTTAGATTATGTGTTTACTTAAAAGACATCCATACTGCTGTAGCTATAAAAGTTAACACGGCTACTGTACCAAGTTTAACTGTAGTAGCCCATATGCTTTTCTTAGTCATTCTCCATGCATCAATTAAACTACGCATGTCACGTATATCATTTGCTGCACTTTCGTCTTGTAACCCCAGAGAGCGTAAAGCTTCTGCTGCACCTTTTTTAGCTGCCCGATCCAGCATAGCTTCTAGTTCTTCTGGGGTTACTGACATAGTTAAGCTGCCTCTTCTTCTTGTGGCTCTTCTGTTTCTACAGAATTGGATAACATGTTTATGAATGCTTCACGTCCGATAGCAAGTTGATCTAGATTAAACCTAGCGTTAGCTAACTTGCGGTCTAGGTCTTGAACATGATTGAGCATAGTTTTTTGCTCGTCTGTCAAGTCCTCAATAAAGTATTCTTTTTCGTTGATAGTGATAGGGGTTTTTTCATTTTTTCCCATGATCATTTTCCTTATTTGTTATAGTTATGCATTCAAGATGCTACGTTATTATATCTCAATAAAAGATATTTGTCAAGAGGCTGTGTAACCGTTGCCTGAAGTAATAGCAGCATTTGCCGCTGTCATATCTTCGTCAGTCCAAAAGTCTTTAGCAACCATTAACTGAAGATGCTCTACGTTACGGTCAACTGTGTCCTGACGGTCTGCCGCTTCCATGTCGTCATCTTGGTTTCCAGCAACGATGTCGTTGATTAGATCAACGGAGTGACCCATTGCTGTGTAGTGTTGTGCGATTTCTTCCGCAGTTGGTGTATCAGTCATGTCTTTCTCCTTTTCTGACTTTTACGATTAAGCGTTTTCTAGGGCAGTGATCCGTGCCTCTAGTTCTTTGATCGTAGCGACCAAGAGTGGCACTAGCTTGCTTTGGTCAATGCCTTGGTATTTTGGATTACCGTCTGCATCGACTGCATCTTTTGTGCCTGTGATTGCTTCTGGCACAACTGACTGAACTTCGTGTGCTAAGAAGCCATCCCAAACAGCACCATCTGTGTCACTAATCCATTCAAATCTTTTTGGCTGTAGCTGCACTAATCTTGCAGTGGCTCCCTCAAGGTTGACCACGTTTTCTTTTAACCGATAATCGGACGTAGTGTTGTAAGATACAGAAGAAGTACTGGCCTGTGTTACACCTCCAATATTACTTCCATTTCTATGAAAGTTAATATAACCTTCTCCATTTGCTGCACTACTTGTTTTACCAATTGTTATATATGCGCCATTAGAATACTTCTGAAGAGTGATACCTGTGGTATTTGCAGTATCAAATACAGTAGTTGCTACAGCCATACTGCCACTACTGGGAATATAAACCCTAGGATTACCATCCCCATCAGACAGTACGATGTTGTTGCTTGAGGTGCGGATGTCCAAGCCGCCTTGGTTGCCGTCATAACGCCCAAGGATGGTGTTATTGTATCCAGTTGTTACATTACCCCCTGCAAACTGACCAACAAACGTGTTTTTAATGGCTGTAGTTGCTGAAAGCCCTGCCTGATTGCCAATCATCGTATTGTTTGCACTAGCGTCAATAAAACTGTTTCCAGTATACCCCGCATGATAACCAACTAAGGTGTTACCATTTCCTGCACCTGATTGGGAATACCCAGCTTGATACCCAACTGCAGTGTTATTGATTGCGGTGGTGTTGGAGTAAAGAGCAGCTACACCTATCCCCGTATTAGAACTGCCTGTGGTAGTATTTCCCAACGCACCTGTTGCAAAAGCCGCATTAGAACTGCCTGTGGTGTTACTTTGAAGTGCCGCTAAGAAACCATTTTGCTGACCAAAGGCACTGTTGTAATTACCTGTGGTGTTATTATAAGCAGCATTTACTCCAAAAGCGTCTATACGTCCTGACGTGTTATTATAAGCAGCGTTAGAACCTACCGCAGTATTGCCTGATGTTGTATTGACAAGTAAAGCATTTGAGCCAATGGCTGTTAAACTATTACCAGTAATGTTTGCGCCTAAAGAACTGCCCCCCACAGAAGTATTGCTAACTCCTGTAGTATTAGCGTCCATAGACTGATAGCCAACTGCGGTGTTGTTGCTTGCGGTGGTGTTGGAAAGGAGTGCTTGTGCGCCAAAAGCTGTGTTAGAGCTGCCTGTGGTATTAGAATACATAGCATGATACCCAAGACCAACATTATCACTGCCAGTGGAATTGCTAAACATGGCTCTGCGACCAACCGCAGTGTTGCTATTGGCTGTCGTATTTGATTGTAAGGCAGAAAGGCCAATAGCCGTGTTGTAGTTACCTGTCGTATTGCTATCAAGAGCCTGATAGCCAATAGCTGTTATGTCTGAACCAGTAGTGTTTGCATACCCAGCTTGATACCCCAATGCTGTGTTGTTGCTTGCGGTGGTGTTGGAGAATAAAGCCTCTGTACCCATAGCCACATTTGCTGTGCCAGTAGTATTTGTGTGCAAGGACAAGTAACCAAAAGCATTATTGTTATTAGCGGTGGTATTATTAGCTAAAGAGTTATCTCCATAAGCAGAGTTTCTTACACCAGTAGTGTTATCGTACAGTGACTGATAACCAACGGCAGTGTTGTTGGATGCGGTGGTGTTATTTTCTAACGCTTCAGCCCCGACTGCGGTATTGTATGCACCTGTTGTTGTTGATGCCAAACCTTCACGGCCAACTGCGGTGTTCGCTCCACCTGTTGTTGCAGAAAGACCCGCTTGATAGCCGATCCAAGTGTTTGACCCGGGAGTTCCTCCAGATTGAGTATAACCTGCTTTATAGCCAAACGCTGTTACAATTTGTTCTGTGTTGCTATACGCAGCTTGATACCCGACAGCAGTGCTGCTGCTGGCGGTGGTGTTGTTTTGTAGTGCTGCTTTGCCGACAGCGGTATTGTAGTTACCAGTAGTAGTTCCAGATAAACTAGCGTAACCTAGTGCAGTGTTTTCTACTCCAGTAGTCATGGCATCCGCTGCAAAGTTACCCAAAGCTACATTTTCTGCACCTGTTGTATTAAGATAAAGCGCCCGATACCCAACTGCAGTGTTGTTGCTGGCGGTGGTGTTGGCTGTGAGTGCTTGTTTACCCACGGCTACGTTATAACTACCTGTCGAGGTATCTCCCATAGAAAGGTGGCCGATTGAAACATTATCAGCACCAGTTGTGTTATTAGGTAAAGCAATAGTACCTAAAGCTGTGTTTCCTGCACCTGTTGTATTGTCCTCTAAAGCACGATACCCAACGGCCACGTTGTTGTCGGCGGTGGTGTTGGAGCGTAGAGCCTGAGCGCCTACTGCCGTGTTGTTCGCCCCAGAGGTGTTACCCAAAAGGGTTTCATAACCACCAGCAAAGTTCAAATTACCTGTGTTATTTTTTAGTGCAGTATAGCCGATTGCAGTCACACCAGAGTGTGTATCACCTGTATATAAAGCCTGATAACCAACGGCAGTGTTGTAGCTGGCGGTGGTGTTGTTAGTTAATGCACCGTTACCCAAAGCCGTGTTATAACTGCCTGTTGTATTAGAAATCAGCGAAAAAGAACCAATGGCTGAATTAAATCCACCAGATGTATTTGCATACAAAGCCTGTTTACCGAATGCCGCATTTGCAGTGCCTGTGTTCGCCGCATACAAAGTATATGAACCGACTGCTGTTGTATCGGCGGCAACGCTTGTATATCCAGCAAAACTTCCAATAAACGTACCTGCACCATTGCTCGTATTCGCATACCCAGCCTGATACCCAACGGCTGTGTTGTTGCTGGCGGTGGTGTTAAGACGCATAGACTCCATACCCAAAGACACATTAAAAGAGCCAGTGGTATTATCAGCCAATGCACCAGAACCCACAGCAACGTTACTTGCGCCTGTTGAATTGTCAAACATGGATGCTCGACCAATTGATGTGTTGTTAGATGCGGTGGTGTTGTTAAACAGCGCAGATTGTCCGACAGCGGTATTTAAAGCACCAGTAGTATTACTATACCCCGCCTGATACCCAACAGCCGTGTTGTTGGATGCGGTGGTGTTGTTCTGCAAGGCGGCACGGCCCAAGGCAACATTGTACGACCCTGTTGTGTTCTGGAACATTGACGCATTACCCAAAGCGGTATTGTCAAAACCAGTAGTATTGTTGCCCATTGCGTCAGCCGCAAAAGCCGCATTAGCATAACCTGTAGTATTGTCTAGTAAAGTTTGATAGCCAAATGCAGTGTTGTAAGCTCCTGTGGTGGTGGAGTAAGCCGCCTGATAACCTGTGGCAGTATTGTAGCTGGCGGTGGTGTTGGAGTAGAGAGCGGCTTGCCCTAACCCAACATTATTTGCGCCTGTTGTGTTGCTTCTTACCGAACTCGTCCCCAATGCAGTATTACTGCCGCCTGAACTGTTAAGTAAAAGTGCATCTGCGCCAACTGCTACATTGTTATCGCCCGTTGTTATTGCCGTACCAGCAGCATCTCCAACAGCTACGTTGTAAGTACCACCAGCCTCAACACTATCCAACGCAGTAT
>Ga0196899_1000062_pt1 | contig 52017 bp, 74 predicted proteins | sample VirMetDEL_Sep_01_FD_169095 | JGI IMG/M metagenome (GOLD analysis project Ga0196899, IMG submission 169095) | Aqueous microbial communities from the Delaware River and Bay under freshwater to marine salinity gradient to study organic matter... | ecosystem: Environmental > Aquatic > Marine >... | reverse complement strand
TGTCTGTGCCGTTGTAGTTCCAAGCGTTATTACTAGAAACTCCGTAGTAGAAGCCGCAAGTAGGATTAAACTCGAAGGTAGGCTCAGGTAGCGGCCCGTCAAAGTCGTAATTTTTGGGCATCATCGATGGGAGGTGTGCACCTGGCTGTATCTCGTTTACCACAATATTGGGTAGGGAATAAAAATAAGGATTTTCAACAGTGGTGAGCTGTTGGCCTGTTGTGCTGTCTGCCATTGGGTACTTCACCCCATACATAGGAGGTAAACCCGTCAAGCCTTCTACGTCTTGGTTGTTCTCAGAAAGTATAGCCTGGGTAACGCTGTCATCGCCCTGCTTGTAGCTTAGCGTTAGCGTATCTCCAAAGGGGTATATTTTCTTTACCCTTATCTCTTCCGGGTTTATCTTGTCGCTCCAATCCTCCGAGCTAGTCAGGGGTCGCTGATAATATCCATCGTACTGTGTTCTGGCAAAGCTGGCGGCATGGCCCGCCCCATAGCTGTCAGAGGTAAAGTAGGACATTCTAGGCTCAAAATAGAACTGCTTAGAAATCACCTCAAATCGGCCCGTCAGATTAAACTGGTGAAAGACACCGCGCAAAAAGTCTTTGACGGGCTTCTTGTGTAAGCACGTCTCTACCTGTATCTCAGCCCCCATATAGGCCGCTGTGTCTAACCACCCCTTAATGCTGCTTTGGGCATTTACTTCTACGTTGGTGTCCTGAGTATTGGAGGCAATAAAAAACTGTTCCCCGGCTGAGTAAAGCTGTTTAGGTAGCTTCGCTCTGTGGTTTATTACTTGGGTTCCGCTAATGGCATACTGCCACTGTAATAGGTTATGCTGCCCCTTCCCAAAAGTGACTATATTTAGCGTGTAAGAGCCTGAAGTATTGGAGATGGTATACTCTATTTCAAACTCATAGAAGCCGTCTATGGGCGCTGTAAAATAGTGCCCTGCGGCATCCCACATGCTAGACGGATCGCTTACCACCGTCCCGTATGGTATTTTATTTAATCCGACAGGGGGCGCTCCAGTTAAGGCGCTGTTTAGGGTATATTCAAATTCGTAATTACTTACGTTTGTTGTGCGCTCCCATTGATCGCCAACGCCAAACATATAATGCATCCTCCGAAACGCCTCAGAGTCGTAAAAGGTGCTATTTATCTTATATCCCAAGTGGCTCTCAAATATCTTATTGAAGATGTGGGTATAGGTGATATGTGGTCGCAAATCCTCATGCTGCTGGTAGTACTTTTGGGGGTTGTTGGCAACGGGTCTGCCATACATCACCGGGGCGAAGGTGGCGGTAGCTGCTGATGTCCCGAAGTTATGTGACCATGAGCTTAATACGGTCGATGTGTCAGTCGATGTGCCGCCCATATCTATGTCTGTAAGTAATACCCCCTCTAGCTGGCTTAAAGGATCTCTTGCGCCTCCATAGAGGTCTAGGAAATACTGTTTTGGCCTTGTCCAGCTTCGCAGCGTTTCCGTAGGCTTACACTTCCCCGCAAATACGGGTTGCCCGTCTACGTCGATGATAATATCGAGCATGGCATCCGGTGTGCTTCCAAACTCCCAGAAGTCCGATAGTATCGTACTATTAGTCTTTGTAGCTGGAAGGACTAGCTGCTTGATACCTCCGTCTAGCTTAGTTCCTGTGAGCCTTGAGTCTACGGATAGGAACTTATCGACGGATACGTTAAGCTCGATGGGTAGCCCCTCTATCTGCTCGAAGTCGCAAAGTGTGCGGTTTATGTATACGTTAGTTCTTGGCATGGTTTAATTTCTCAGCCCCTCAATCCTATTTGAATACTCCGCCTCGAAGTCTAGCGTGTATGTCTGCCCCAAGTCATCGTCTGGCGTGAACTCCGCCTTAGTCACCACGATAGATATATACGCCCCATCCTTTTCCAGCCTCACAGCCGGAGATAGTGCCAACTGTCGTAACCACTCCATTTCTTCCTGAGTGACCACCATCTTGAAGGCTATCCCCTGAGTACCTACCTTTTGAAGCACCTGCACACCGCTTTCGTGAGCCGTGTTAGCGCTTGTTTTTGGTGTGGCGTAGTTAGTCCCATCAAAGCGGGTAGTTTCGTTCTTATATCGGCTTACAAGCAGGCTGTCGATGCCTCCTAGCTGGTTGACAAAGTGTATTCTGTAAATAGGATTACACGCCTGAACATAGTACGTACGTTGTACGGAAACCTGGGTAGGGCCGCTATCCTGGACAATAATATCGTATTTCTTAATGCCGTTGGACTCCATTGGCACGGCTGCACCAGACACGAAGCGCCCAGCAGCGCCCACCGCGTCAATATTGACAGGGCCGATACCCACAATACCTATTTTCCCAGTGTTGTTTTCCCCTACCGTTGTGCCAGTAATAAAAAATTCCCTGGTAGCGGCTGGCGTGGTGTCCAGTACTCCGGTATAAAATTGCACCTGTACTCGGTAGCAGCTATTAGCATCATGGACAAGTAGGAATTCATTCGTACTATAATCCACAACTGACAAGTCAGGCTTATTGGTAAAGAAGCTGTGAGGGTTGGTAGTGTTCGCATCATAGCTATCCATGTTTTGAGTCTTCGATAGATCTCGGTAAGCATTAACACTGGTAATCGCTGAGCTTGACACGGTGGCTACATCTTGATATGTGTCATCCGCTCCGGTGGCCCTGACGCTGGTAGCCTCTAGTTTGTAGTCTATGCCGTAGGCATCCGATACACCGCTAGTATAGGTGTCTAATGCGGGGAATAGATTCAAGTTATCGAAGAACGCCTGAAGCCTCCCTGAAACGTCTACATTAAAAGTGTAGGTAAGTGTGGCTAGACTGTTGTATTCATGCTGAAGCTCATTGCTAGTATGAATGACTGTTCCCGTACCTATCTTATAGCCGTAGACAGTAGTTTTGATCTTTGGGGGTAGCTCTCCGGTGGAGACTGTTACGTCAACTTCGAAGTCGTTAGCGTTGGCGATGTAGGCCGCTATTAAATCCCCAGTATTAGGTTCGCTTGCTATGGATATTGCCATTTAGTTTAGTTCGTTTTCCACCTTCTCCAATTCATCTAATAGCGCGAGGCAAATAGCGTCGAAGCTTACGAGCTCCGTTTGTAGTTCTATTTGTCCTTCATTCTCCATTATCGCCAGATCTGAAAACCTGGTATTTCTTCCATTTGATGCAAATTTCTTGCCACCAGGCGAGGGGAATCCCTGCTTTCTCCAAGTGGCAACGATGGCGAAGTACCGCCCTGTTACCTCTTTCTCAGATGCTCCCGGCATTACCTTCCGCTTCAGCCATCCTTCGATAGCTTTTTGGCGCTCTGATTTGCGGCTGTTGCCTTGCCCTCTGCCTCTCTTCCTATTTCTACGTGCTGGGCGTATTCTGGATGCCGGTACACCATCATTTAGATAGCGCCCGTATGGCTCATATTCACCAACTACTTGCAGTATATCCCCTTCGGCTATTTCGATCTGCGCTTCCAGAGATTTGAGAAGCTTACCTGTATCCACATGGCCCTGCTGCTTCAGTTCTTCCGCTTGCTTGCGTAGCACCAGGTTCTTTACCTTTCCCATGTGGTCAGGGTCGGAGAGGATATGTAGGAAGGTGGCTAGGTTCATTCGTCCTTAAAGTCAATGGTGTGTAATGCGTCATCCTCCGGCATATCATCCACCGGAACGAGGGTAATGCTGGTGATGGTCACCGCGTCTTTCTCTGCCTTATCCCAGTCCACGCGCTTCATGATCTCCGCCATTATCCGGCCCTCTATGTAGCCCTTCGGGGGGCATTGCCCTGGCTCTTTTGCGTTGTCGGTGTATCGTTGCATTTGCTAACAATTTACTAAAAATCTTTCCAATATCGTGCCGAAGGCTAATAATCTTTGTATTTACGGGTGATGGGGAAATTATTTGTACTTTTTTTGGCTAATTATTAACAAAAATTTGTAAAGTTAAAAAAATTGTGTATATTCGTAATAAGTTAAACATTAAGCAAAAGAATTATGAAAGATTTAGCACAAAGAATCGAGAATTTTGTAGTAAGATATGACTTAGTGTCTCTAATAAGAAAAGACGCACTATTGTATCTTGCATTATTTCATAAAATAGATGATGCTTTTGATAATGACGATGATAAAGAGGTTGATAGACTAATGGCAGAGCAGGATGAGATAAATGAGAGGATGAGGGACTCAATACAAGATATAGCACCAATTGAATTACCCTTGTCTGCATTAAAAAACTTTGTAGCAACTTGTGTGGATGTTATTTCGAAGCAAACAAAATAGTAACCACTTAGGCTATAAAAAAAGCCCCGGTATAGTGTTTATACCGGGGCTTTCCTATTTTGCTAACGTCAGCAAATCAGATAACGACAGTCCTATTGCTCGCCCTCGGCTTGAATAGCCCCGTATAAACCGCATACCGTAAGGCGTCCAGCGCGTGATCGTTCCCATCGTTCGGCTTCTCAGGCTTTATGATTTCACCGTTCTTATCCGTAGCCCACTTATACCGCCTACGCTCATATAGTAGATTTTCGCTCGATGCTACTACGTGCCAGCGGTACTGCTTCAGCTTCTTGATACCAGAGCGCACACTATCCTTCCCCTTCTGCGCTGGCTTACACCCTCGATACCCTGCGTTATATATCTCCTGTATCTGCCCAGGGTTTGCGCTGTCTGCGTATATGGTAGCGTTCTTCTCCACTCCAAGCTGTGGAAACTCCGATATGAGGTCGCTGACGAGCTTTAGGCGCTTGTAATACAGCTCCTCTATGTAGATGTCCAGATCATTAACGCCCACCCTTACAAGCGTCATGGGGTCGTTATATCCAAAGTCCAGCCCGTAGAATATTTGTTTGCATCGTTCTACCGGGAAGCTGTCTATTATCTCAGGTTGCGATGGGTAGATAAGTCCGGTAATCTTCCCGTACTCGCCTAGGCCGTAGACTTGCCATAGTTCCGGGTCGGTATCTCTGGTGTACTCGATCTCCTCTACCAGTGTATTGTCTATGTATGGATTGTCTTTGTAGGTGGAAACAAATACCTGTATATCTTTCTTCGTGTACTGGCGCTTTTGCTCTAGCTCAGTATTGATCCATATATCTTCATCGTCTGGGTTGAAGTCCAAGAACGCCCGATGGGTAGTCCTGAATATAAGCTGCTGCCAGTCGTTTTTAAAGTCTATTTCGTTGGCCTCAACAACATAGAGTATAGCCCGCTTTCGGGATCGCACTTTCTGCTGTTGGTCGATGCTGAAAAACTCTACCTTTCGCCCTTGGTAATCAAAGGTTAGCTCGCTTTTGTTTTCCTTTGCTATGTGCCTACATCCCATCATGTCAAGGGCTTCAATGAAGTCCCGGTATGCAGATGCCTTTAGCGAGGGTAGCGTTTTACGCACGAACGACCATACGCCCGTCTGGGGTAGGTCGCTGTTGTATTGCTGCTTTAGTGTTTCTGGATATAGTAGCCACGTAGCGGCAAGCTGCGCACCGGAAAACGTTTTACTGGAACGTGTACCGCCCCGGCTTACGATTATCCGTTTTTTTGCGCTTGCATATCTCTTAAAAACCTTTGTTAGTGTTACCTTGCGCGCATCCTCATTTACTGCTGTTATCGTCATCGTCTGGCGCTTGTAAGAATATGATTGGCGGTAGCTCCTGCCCGTCCTTTCCTGAGTGTTCTAGTCCTTGCGTTGGCCTTCCTATTGTATGCTCTAATATCTCCTTTACCTTTCCCCAGTCGCCTTTGCTCAACGCCAGATAAAACTGATTAGCTACAATCCGCATGATAACGGGCTTCTTTTCGTCTTTGTGTACCTGCTTCAGTTCGTTCAGCGTGTACCATGCCATTTCACCAAAAGCCGTGCGAATATCATCACCCGAAAAACCCTTTTCCTTTAGGACTGTGTATATCTTTTTGGGCCTCCCTTTTGGGTTGCCTGACTGGCCCTTTTTCCATTCATGTGGCTTTACGTTTTCTGGCTTTGGCATCGCTGTTTTTTCGCTGTTTTATCGTATTAAACTCAGGAACTCAGCACGCGCCTTATGGTCATCTTTAAATGCTCCTAATAGCTTGCTGGTGCTAGTCCATGTATCGTGTTTCTTTACGCCTCGCATACACATACATAGGTGCTGTGCCTTTAGGTGTACAGCTACGCCTTTTGCGTCTAGCTCCTTCATTAACCTTTCTGCTACCTGTGCGGTGATCCTTTCCTGATTCTGGAATCTATTCGCGTACAGGTCAACACATCTAGCCAATTTTGATAGGCCCACTATTTTGGTATTTGGTATATATGCGACATCAGCAGTACCAAAGAAAGGCGCTATATGATGTTCACATAAGGAGTAAAAAGGAATATTCCTTTGCACAATCATATTATCACAACCCTCAGAATCGAAGGTAGTAAACTTGAATGGCTGTGGGGTAGTAAATTCTTTTAGGAATTTGATATACCTTTTTGGCGTATCTCTCAATCCTTCCCGCTTTACATCTTCCCCCAAGTACTGTAAAATCCTAATGACGTTATCTTCGATAGGTTCCTCTTTCTGTTCCCAGGGAAATTCTAGCCACGTCCTGCGTAAATGCGTCTCCACCGTCTTATCAAATAGCGCAATAAATGGCTTGCCATATTTAGCATACCTTTCCTTTGTTGCTCCGCTATCTATAAGGTCATCAATAATTATGTCAGCCTCTTCTGGTGTATCTACCGGGTTAAGCATTGCGCTAATATATGAGCCACCGCGTGGAACGCCATAGTATTTTTTTGTCCTGTCAAGGTGCTTGATCTTTTCCTTTATTTCGTACCAGGTTATTAAAGTACGTTCCATATCTTATGATTTTGAACTGAAAGTTTCCATTTACCGTTTTCTTGGCAAAGTTTAATGCAGTGCTTTAGGTTTTCGCTGTTTATATTGAATCCGTCTGAGTGTGGGCTTATCCAGTAGTGTTGAGCCTCAACGCTAGGATTAGGAATTTCCTGCCCTTTGTGCCTTACATACCGAAGCTCCGTTACCCCATCAGGAAAGTTCTTTTTAACTACATGCTCCGCCACCTTTGGACTAACACAAATGAAGTCTAAGCCTTTTGGTGCTGGCTTCAATCCGCTTGTTTCTATCGCTTGGTAATAACCCTTTTCTTTAAAGAATGTAACTATTTCCTCCGTTAGCTGGTCAAGCGGCTCACCTCCCGTCCATGTTATTTCCTTGCATTGTGGCGCATTGTCTGTAAGCCACTCTAAAAGCTCTGTAAGCTCATAGTCCCTGCCACTCTCGAACTCAGTGTCACATCTAATACCAGAAGCGTAGCAAGCGAATTTAGCACTGCAACCCGTAAGCCTAATAAATACGGTTGGCGTTCCTATCCTGGCCCCCTCGCCCTGTAACGAGTAAAATATTTCAGCTATTTTTAGTTTCATAAGTTGCACTGCATTTTCTAGTTTCCTCTATCCTACATTGTATCAATTTACACCCCGTTCCCTTTAGTTGGGTAGGGGCTATTTCATCCGTGAAGTATTGGGCTATATTCTCAGCCGTTGGATTGAACGGAACAACATAAAGGCTTTCATTTGAAATCTCTGCCAATGCTGGTAGCATCGGGTCTTTATCCCATATCAAAAACCTGTGATCGAAGTTTTCTTCTAACCATTCGCATAGGTGGCTTTTGATGACCCCAAAGTCCATCACCCTACCAATACTATCAAGCTCATTAGCCGCTATCTTTAGGTGAAAGCGATAGTTGTGACCATGTAGATATTTGCACTTGTTTTCGTGTCCTACTACACGGTGGCCGCAGCTTATATCGTGGTATCTTTCTGCTGTTATACCCATCCTTTTGCCTTTGCTTCAAAATATCCCTTTGCCCTTAATTCAGATGCGGGGTTATCTCTTTTGCCTCTCCCCCATTCGTTTAATGTCATGTCTCCATTATAGTCCGTCAGCGTGTCATTTATTACTACATCTAAACAGCCCATAGCGTTAGCCAATTTCCACGTTTCGGCTTTGGTTAGATACATTAGCGGTGTATGAATGCGAAAGTCACCAGCCCCATATCCAAGACTTATTACGTTTTGCATTGCGTCTATCGTTGTCCTTCTGCAATCCGGGTAGCCACTGTAATCGGTTTGACAAACGCCCGTCACAATATCGTTAATGCCATTCCCCGCTGCGTAGCTTGCCGCTATTGACAGAAATAGTATGTTCCTGCCAGCAGTAAAAGACGCGGGTAGACTTTCGTTTATTGTGCTGTTTTGATTGTGGTCAGTGTGTTGGGTTAAGCTGCTTGGCGCTAGCAGCCCTTTAACGTCTAGCACGGTATATTTTACCCCCGCCTCATCGGCTATCTTTTGGGCCTGTTTAAGCTCTTGTGAGTGCATCTGCCCATAGTTGAACCCTATCGCCTCAACCTTACCAAAGTACCTTAGCGCCCAATATAGGCACGTTGTAGAATCTTGTCCGCCACTAAGGAGAACCAAAGCCCCTTTGTTTTTATAGATTTCTTTCTGCATACTCCTGAAATTTTATCCACTCCTTAAAATTATGTATTGCTACCTCTTTGCCTTTTAGCCTTTTGCCTTCCGGTACTTGTATTTTATCAAATCCACTGCCATTAAACATATATATGAATCCGCCCCTATTGCCGTATATCCAAGCTGTGCTATCTACTGAATAAAAGGGGTATCTATGTAACCCGTTTATATTGGTAAATCCCAAGCCATGCACCTTGCAATTTTCTTCCCTTGCCATTCTCAGCAGCTTAGAAAATACAGGGTATTCGTTTCGCTTTATCTCTCCGCTAACTATGCCGCCTATAGCTACATAAGGGTAATTTTTAATCATCCATTTCCAATAATCCAACCCCCTGCTTTTATGCCATACTGGTATTGTTTTCCTAGCCGTCTTTCTTTCTATTTTTAGCCTTATTTTCTCTGTTTCCTTTAGCCCGATGACAGAATCAAGGTCAAGCTCAAAGAAGTTTTGTATTTTATGTGTATTTATGAAGTCAATATATCTGTCTACATATTCATTCCAGTTTATCCCCTTTTTTGTATTCTCCATAAACGTAAATGCCCCGCTGTCCAGAAGAAAATCCCAATGATTGTGTATGTATGGTATCATCCATTCTTTTATGTAAAAAAATGATTCTAGCACACATATTTTATTAGCGAAATCGTTATTGGCGTTCGCTATCTTTTCTTCTGCGTGTGTCCCTGCTATGAATAGTTTCATCCTTACATCTTTAGCTGAAACAGTCCCCGTATTTGGGGCTGCCAAAAATACCTTCATAGCCTCTTTACCCTCTTTTGTGTTCCAGACATACCCCCCCCCCAGAATTTGCTAGTGCGGTGTACAATTTCATAGCTGTGCGGTGTGGCTAAGTAGCATTTCATAAACTATCTTTTCCTTACTCCCTCCAATATTTTTAAAAGCTTCCGTAATCTGTTTAAAATCCTCATCAGAGTATTCAAGGACTATTTTATTTAGCTGCTCTTTTTCTGTATCGCTATCATCCTCTTTAAAAAAATCGTCCATGTTTACCTCGTCCGTGGACCACATAGGCACATCATGCCCCCAATCTTCCAAAGGCTTATCATCCCACTCGTTAGCAAGTGCTTCGTTATCCCATTCACCAAAATTCGTATTATCCTTAATCACAAATTCTGGCTTTTCCTCTTCGGTAAACTCAGAAGCGACCGACACCCAATCAGCAGGTATTTCCTTAAATCCCAAATGCTGCAAAGCACGTAACCGCATATTCCCCCCCAAAATAACATAGTCAGCATCTACCACTATTGGACGATGCCGCATCATCTTAGGGAAGTCCTCAATAGACTTACATAGCTGCTTAAATTTGTGATCCCGTATTACGCGCGGGTTGTTAGGATTAGGCTTTAGCCTACTTAGTTTTATTGTCTCTCTCATATCATCCCCTCAATTAAGTCCTAATACTCTTTAATCCAGGCCAAACGAGACAGCACCAGCGAGGCGACAAAGCCAAAGCCGATAGAAAACTCATTCCCTGGGGTGTCCTCTCCAAATACCAGCTCGCTCAGCAGATCTGCTCCAATGGTGAAGACAAATACAAAAACGAATACCAAAAGCATTTTTAATACTGCCTTTTTCGTATTGTCCATGCTGGCAGGGAATAATCGATCTAGCAGGGCGCGCTTTTCCGGCTGCGGATCTTGGAACTCTGTCAATACAAATTTTTTATATTCCATAGCTTAAAATAAATATGTTTCAGGTGTAAAATTATACCATTGAAAGGCGACGATAAACAGCAGTACCTTGAATACATACTGAGTAATGACGGCCCCTATTAAGTTTCTTTTGTGTCGATAGTAGTTGAGATATTCGGGATGGGTTAGATAGCTGAAGTTTCCAGGAACAGCCCACGCGTACCTGAAGATAAAGTCTGGGAAAGCGGTGCTACCTAGATGTGTGAGCATTTGCAGCTTCCCTCTCAGGATATAGTTTCGGAACTGTACCAGGTTTACCAGGATATCGAAGGAGATCCAAAAGATCATATACCGATAACAGGCAAGCTTAAAAGCCCCTGCGGTGTATTCGGCTTCGAAACCGTAGTCATAAAATGATAGTAGAATAATGAAGGCTAGGCGAAAGGTGGCCCTAAAGGTATGGTCTAGCCCACCTGACTTCCTCCAATCTCTGCTTCCATCATATAGAGCAAACAGCACCACAAAAGCCCAAAATAATCCCCACGTAGTCATACTATCTCACTTTTACGAAAATTTTAGCAATTAATATACCATTTTTGTATAAAAATTTGCATAGTTTTCGTAATAGTGTTATTATTGTGCAGCCAACAACATGAAAACGAGAAGAGGAATTGAAATAAGTAAAGTTGAGTGATTCATTATTAGGATTAGACGGTTGCGTATAGGAGCGTAACCGTTTTTTTTATTTGTGGAGATATGAGCAAGCGGAAGAAAAGAAAATTTAGCATCCTTTATCCGGTCAAGCCAACGCCTAGAAGGTGGACAGCCGAGGGCTTCTATAATAGCCCTAGCGACTGCAAGCGCCAATTCATGCGAGATCTGAAGGTTAGTACAGATGAAAGGGTTAGGCTACGGGTTAAGTTGCATCCTCAGAAACAAATTATATTCATGGACTGTGTCTTTGATATAGGCAACCCAGAGTTTTGGCCTGACGATGCAGAAACGTTCCGCCAATGGGCACTTGAAACGGTGGAAAAGGGATTGATAGTTACACCTTACCAGCAAGCTCCTGTTATCTCAGAGGAAACACAAAAGCAGATTGAGCAGACAATGGAGGCTATTGAGAAAGGAAATGTAAATAAATTGGAGATTAAAGAATAATATCATGAAAAGCGCGATTTATGTAATACTCATGCTTATAGCAAGGGGGCTTTTTTTGCTTTTTATCATACTGGCAATTTTAAAGCTATGTGCTATTGGACTTCCTTCTAAATGGGGCTGGTTAGAAATTTTTTACCCACTTATTGCGTGGGCTGGGTTGGTATTAATTAGCACCTTTATGCTTACCAAAGAATGAACTTCGATCTAACCATCATCGCAGGGGGTGACAGCCTCCGAGGATTCGATTTCTCCCAGATACCGGGCGAAAAGTGGGCTATCAACTGGGCGGCAAAACACATGATAGATTTAGGTGTAAAGCCCGATAGGCTGATACACTTCGATAAGTTTCAGCAGGGATACCCTACCAACATCCCAACCGAAACGATAGTACCTCACTTTGGGGAATGGTTCAACAGAGGGGAGGCTATAAACCGCGCGCCTAGATGCGTTGCCAATTTGAATAGCTCGATGATCTTTGCCGTTAATGTGGCATTGAATAAGGGCTATCGAAATATCGTAGTGCTGGGGGCTGACCAATCCGGCTGTCGCCATTGGTACGATCCAATAGAAACAGAATTAACATGGAACTTCGAGTTATTTGATAAGTTCCTGCAAATACTGGCAGGGCATTTGAAAAGTAGGCCGGGGGAACTGGTGACGTTGGTAGAAACAGCCTCTAAGCGATGGCCGAGGGGAAGAAAGATAAGTATGGATCAATACAAAGATATTATAGGATATGTCAAGTAAAACACCAAAAAAAATAGACGGGATCAAACAGCAGATAGAGGACGTTAAAGCAAATATTACTCTACTATCAGGCTGGCAGCAAGCCCACAATAACGGGGAGCTTTTCGGCTATGGCTTACCTGGTCAACAATACGTAATGCACATCAGCCCAGAGACTGGCGGATATGATATGCTGGGCAGGATGATTGAAGCACAACTGAACCAGGCGGGGGCAGATCTTATCCGGCTGCGAGGGGCAGAGAAAGCTAACCTAAATTGATATGCAGGGCGTGAATATATCCGGCATGGTGAATGATGTGTTTTTTAGCCTTTTGGGGCTGGCAATATTTCACCTGTCTAATATGAAAGCCTTTGCAGATGTTTTCGAGGGCTTTGCGCTATGCTATGGCGCTAACGATCCAAGCAGGTTTGCGATAGGTGTCTGCATGGTTATTGCACTTATTGAGGTTTCGGCCTGTCACTCGATTTACATGTATCACTTTGAGAGAAATAAAAAGCCATGAGCAAGAAACTGCCAGACATCGCCCATAGCCTACTAGCGCAAAGCAAGGTATTGAAGCGAAAGGGTAAAAAGATACAGATCACTACCTTTAAGGGGCGGAAGGTCTGCGAGAATTAAGGATTGTGTGTGTTTTTCATTTGAGTTGTTCTGAGGCCGGGGCTAATTCCCTGGCCTTTTTGCATTAAAAAAGCCCCACCCTGTGAAAGATGGAGCTTATAAGTTAAACGTAAGCAAATGCGTTAGCACTTGATTGTTACAAAGGTAGGGAACTGAAGCGAAAAAAAGAAATTTGCAGATAAATACACAAAAACTTAACAAATTTTTGCAAAAGTGTATATGATGTGTTTAATTGCATTCAAGTTAAACATTAAGCAATAATAGTTATGCCTTACATTACAACAGAACAAGTAAAAGAAAAACGCCAAGCCATTAAAAAAGCATTCCCTGAGTTTAAATTTTCTATCACCAAAGACAACCATTCCGGCATTCGTATTTGCATCATGGCAGGGCCATCCTGGTTTGCTGAAGACGGTGCGCATGAGCAGCTAAACGCTCATTGCATCAGCGATTACAGTGAGGATAAAAGAGCTAACAAATTTCTTCAGGATCTTACGGAAATAGCTAAAGAGGGGCATAAGATTGTTGAGAGAGATACTGACTACGGTAATTGGCCTAATTTTTACGTATGGCTAGAAGTAGCTAAATGGGATAAGCCGTACAAGGTGGTAGAGAGTAAAAAGGAGGAAAAAAAGCCAACACTCGAAGTAAAGGAAACTGAGCAAGATATGGTAAAATTTGAGGCAGGGAAGTCATATACATACGGGTACGTTGGCGATAGCACCATCAAGGTAAAAGTAAACATCGTTCGCAGGACGGAAAAATCTATCTGGTTCACCGTTCGCAATAGCGAGGAAGTGAAGCGAGCAAAGATCAATATTTATGAAGGTGAGGAAAATTTTGCCCCCGATAGTACTGGGTATAGCATGGCCCCCAGGTGCTACGCTAGCAAGTTGATGGAAGAAGAAGTACAGGAAGTTATTGAGTTAACCCCAGATAATTGCGAAGAAATGAGCGCTGAGCAGTTCGAGGAAAAAGCTACCCAAGTAATTGAGCAAGCCAAGGAGATTGAGACAGCAGAAAAGCCAGCTACGGAGCCTGCTTTTTCAATGATCTTTGGAGGCATTGAGAGAAAGAAAATTGATACGGACGGAATGCTATTGCACAAGCACCTGGAAATAGCTACCCGCGCTCACAACGGTACAAGTTTCTCCCCTGAGAGAAGGGGGAAGCAGTACATTAAGGATTACAGTGAGCTATTGGCGGAAGATCTGGAAACGGTAAGGAAGTATGATGGGGATGCTGTACGATACCGAGAGAAGTTTGAGCGCCTTTTTGTCGATTGGATGCACAGTAAGGCAAACTGTATCAGCTCAATGATTACTGGCCCATCAAAGTTTCCGACAGGCTACGCAAACAAGCGGAACAACTGGGAGAGAAATAAGGCGAATGCGCTTGAAGATTGGAGGGATCGCGCCCTGAAGGGCATAAAAAAAGCACACCGGAAAGCGAATGCACCCGACCCTATACAGGCGGCAAAGGCTAGGTATGAGGAACTGAATGAAAGGGCTAATACCCCATCGAAGGAAGAAGAAAGAGAGGATGGTATACGGGTAGTTGATAATGTGGCCGAAAATCGCTTACAGGTATTCTTCCCAGGTAAGCCAGATCCAGATACTAGAACAAAGCTGAAGAAAAATGGGTTCCGGTGGGCGCCCTCCAATGGATGCTGGCAAGCATACCTAAATAGCAGAAGCCGAGAAAAATTATCACATATAATTTAATGTTTAACACTTAATTAATTCGCCTACTGATTTATAAAAGTCAGTAGGCTTTTTGTGTGCAATCACATCTATTTGGCTGTGGTTGGGGGAGATTGTATGTATGAGCGTATAGTTACTTTCCAGGACAAAAAGTGTTCCCTACTGTAAACCAGTAATTTATATCTAAAAGGTACAAACAAGGCACAAAAAAAGCGATAGACCCTCGCAGTCCATCGCTTCAACACCTCAACAACACGGAGATTAGAAGAACTACCAATCAGTCAAAGCCTCGCTAACCCTTGCGCGATAAGAGTCATCGAAGCCAGCCAGGTAACGCTCTGTTACCCGTATATCGGAATGCCCCAGGGAGTCGGATATAAAAGCAATGGGAACACCCGCCCTTTTCATGACTGTTGCGAAAGTATGTCGGGCGGTGTATGTGGTGATGTGTTCCCGGATGCCAATCCTACGAGCTATCTGGTTTATATATTTGTTCGTTTGCTTGATAAATTGCTTTGCTGTTTTCAGCATCTTTTCTTCATCCATCGACACCTTCAAGACCGGAAAGATATATCCCTGGCTTTCGGGATCTCCCCAACGATAGAGTATATCTGTCACTTGCTGAGAAAGGGAGATAACGATGGGCTTAGCATTTCCTCGCTTGGTTCTCTTTGTCTTTTGGCGTCTTATCACAATCGAGCTTTTTCTGATATTGTCTTTTTTTAGTCTGAGTATGTCTATAAAGTTAGCACCATTACAGAGGTATGACAATACCCAAAAGTCCCTATAAAAAGCCTCTTTTTCATTTTCTGGATCGTAGCTAACAATAGCCTTCACCTGGTCAATTGTAAGCGCCTTCTTTATATTGGCCCCTACTGGCGGCTTATACCCTCGCTTGCCAAATGGGTAGCGGCTAGATTCCATGTCGCCTGAAGCTATGGCATTATTTACTATTGCCCTGGCGGCTCTTATATACATGCCGATGGTAGCTTCAGCCCTGCCCCTGCCTTTCATCCAAGCTTCATATCGTTCAAAGTATTGAGGGGAAAGTTTATTTATGGGAATAGCTTTGGGGCTGAATAGGGAGAACGATGCTAGGGCATTGCCGTAGCTGATAGCTGATCCTGTGCGCCCTGCTTTATTTAAGTTATCAATGTATTCCTTAAATAAGGTATTGAAGTATTTAACCTTTTTTTTCTTTTCTTTATTTCCGATAAGTTGTGCCCTGAAGCTATCCCATGAAAATTCACTCATGCTTTCGGCTATCTTCCTGGCTTTTGATGCTTGGTTATCAAAAATGTCTCGAAGGCGCTTATATTCTCCCCTAGGGCGTGTCATCATCACCTTACCGAAATCGGCCTCTGTCAAATAGTGACCAGTAGCATAATAACGGGGATGCCCTGAGTAGGTAACCCGTATTTTTACAGGATATGTTTTATCATTTTTCTGTCTGCGCTTGTCTAGCGTGATGGAAACCGTTGCTTTATCGTATATCATAATATAGAATATTTGGCTTTCAATTTGGGCCTATAGCTCAGTTGGTTAGAGCAACTGACTTATAATCAGTAGGCAGAAAAATCATTTCCTTTCCGATAACTCTTTGTTTATCAGCCAATAACCCTTAAAAAACATCTTTTTTAATCTTCCCTTATTTTTGATGTGCCTAATCTTTTGACACTATTTGAGGCGAGATAAACTATATGTTCGCCTTTTTGGCTAGAGTTTGTGTAAGGTCATTGTAATTTTTCAGAAGCTTCGTGTAATCCTCCCGGTGTGCTTGAATCTTTCCCTCTGCGATCCATATCTGTTTTTGGTAGTGATCAACAATGAACCCCCGGACGCGTTCCATTTCCTTCTCCCCCATCTTTTCCAGTATCTCAGCCAATTTTAGCCCCTGATCTGTATAGGGTGCGACTTCTGTGTCCCACCTTTCGTGATATTTGCGCCCGATGAACTCTTTACCTGAAATGTTCCTAGCGAGGCTATACACGCTATTATACTTCTGCGTGGTATTCTCTGCATCGGATTCCTCGGCTACGAACTGGGCGAAAGAGTTTTTGTTGTTGTAGTGTTTGTCGATCCAGCTAGAAATAGCATTTCCCTGGTGGAATTTCTTTTCCATTTGCTTTGAAATAAGGTTAACTGTCATGGTTTTTGGAGTATTTTAACAAAAATTTGCAAAAGTTTGTAGGAAATAGTACATTTGTCTTACAAACTTTACACAAAGTAAGGGTATCGGACTTAAATAGTCCATACCCAAAAACACCTAAGAATCGTTCTTTTATAATTTGTTCAAGATATGCAAGTTTTCGAATAAACTGCAAATACTTGGTATTGTTTTTACAAAAGCTAAAAAGATTATGTCCAAAAACATTTATCAACGCATCAATGCTGTGATGCAGGATATGCCAGCCTTTGAACTGGATGGTAAGAATCCTCAACAGGGGTTTCAGTTTGTAAGTATCAAAAATATTTACAATACGCTACGCAGTCTGATGGTTAAGCACGGGGTTGTTTCCTTTCCCTCCGGTGTCATCGACAAAAAGATGAATGTAATCACCATTAATAAGGGGAATTACACAAAGAATATGTACTACTGTGAGGCTACCGTAGCCTTCACCTTTACCTGCGAGGATGGGAGTAGCTTTACCGCAATCTCCGAAGGGGGAGCTTCTGACTACTCCGACAAAGCCCAAGGCCAGGCGATGACCAACGCGCACAAAAACTGCCTCAAAGCCGTGTTTATGATCGCTGAGGGAGATCCCGATGCGAATAGCAACGGGCTTAATGATGAGGTAGCCAAACCTATGAAACCAGTAGAGCCAAACCCGGCACAACTTACGGGAATGGAAGCGGAGTTTAAGGCTGCGAAGGATAACGAAGAAGTAAGCGCCATTATGCGCAAGTACCTATCTATGAAAGCAAACCAGCGATATATCACGGCAGCTAAAGCGGCCCGTGCAAGGTTTGCACAAAAGCAAGCATCATGAAAAGTAACAGACACCTATTTTTAGAACAAAGAGAGGCGGAAGCCCTCGCAAAAACACTAGATTATGGGTTCCTTAACAATTACTTCAAGGGAGCTTTCCAAGGAGGAAGTTCTAAAGATAGCAGAAATGTTAATCGCAGCAACACCGAAAGAAAAAAGATCCAAATCGGCTACCGAAGCACTCAAAGCCCAGGTTTTGGCGAAGATTGGTAGTGACAATACTCCCGTATATAGAGGTAAGGAGAGTTACGGGCATAATCCTCGATGGATGGAGCTTAGCAATGAGCTTTGGAATATAGAGGGAGATATGAAGCTGGCTGCAAAGAGCGATAAACCCATATTTGATAAGGAAGGTGTAGAAGTCCCAGCAGCGAAGCCAAATAATAAAAGCGCTTCAATTAAAATTTCCTGGTAATATTTTTTTACCTAAAATCTATTTGCACAAATATTGCAAAAGTTTTGTATATTTTTTGCTACATTTGTGTATATAATACTAAACACCATGAAAACAATATTAACTTTAGTCTTTGCTTTTGTATTCGTAGTGGGGTGTCAGGGGCAATATCCTGAGCATGAAGTGACGGATACTAGCCTCTGCACCACCCCGCTACCTGTGATGGATAGCGCAATTGTAGTTATCTACTACCATTCCCTAGATGATGGGCAACGCGCCAATATTGTCAGAAGTGAGGTAGTAGCCTCGCATAATAAGTTTAAGTCTATCCGGGAAATGAAGATATACACCTTTGGTAGCCAGTCGGGGGAGATGATCCACCGATATACCAGGGGTATATTGAAGCAAATTAAAGCTGCTAATTACCAAGACTTCCCTTGTGGTTTCTATAAGCTGGAAGTCATGAAGGGGAACGACACTTTATTCTGGATGCACTTTATTAAGTGCAATCCAAGCTATTTGAAAAATTGACTTCTGACGTTCTTTCCTGTTGGGTGATCCTGACAAGTTCTTTAAAATACCGTCAGCCGGGCAAAGTACCAATGTGGATTATTAGTATCGCCCGGTGTGATACACTAGGCAGGGGTAGAATTTAGACTCCGCCCCTGCCATTTTAAACCTATAAGTTATGCTATGACTAACGCAGAGAAAAAACAATATTATGACCTACGAGAAACGTGGGGAAAATTGACCAATGCAGGGCGCAAGGTTCCTGCTGAGATCCTGGATAGACTCAGGGAATTGACTGCTATCAAAAACGGAAAGTAAAAATTTTCAATATGGACTACGCAATCGAAACACTCTTAAAGGAATACCACTTGGTACGTAAGTGCCTGAGTGAATGGGAGTCTAAAGAATACCCTAGGGCGAAGGCCCTGAGGGCTAAGCGACTGAGAGAATTAGACAGGGCATTAATCGCATTAGGCCATGATAAGCATATTTCACAGAGGGCAGGAGCTTCTTCTTAACCCATATTTTGCAAAGGCCCAAGGATTGCGTAGGGGTCAGGAGGTTGAAAGCCAAGGGGAGTTTATACGCATCTTTAAGGCCCACAACCGATTCCAACTAATCCACCAGGAACAGCTTCGAAATGGGCAGGAAAAGCAAACACACGAAAGCGATTGAAACGCTAATTAGACAACGGGAGATATTACGGGCCATACGCCCAGAGACACCTGAGGAAAAGGCCGAGATCGCCTATCAAATACGATGTATCAATGAATCTATTAAAAAACTAAAATCATGAAATTTATCGCTGGCATCATCATTTTTGGCATCATCCTAGGGATGGTGCTTATTGGAAAGCTGACAGTTAGAAAGCATGATTAACATTTATTTGCAAATTATTGTAAAAAAATGGCACAAAAATTGTAAAAATGCAGTAGATTAGGTATAATTACGTATCAGTTCTTTTTAGAAACCAAGTCGAGCTTTTGATGGAGTAACGCCCCGGATAAATAAGACACAACATACAAAATACACCCTTGACGGGCGGCATTAGTAGGCGTTACAGGAGCAATCCTGCCGGGAATCAACCCGGATTACTATTTGCCCGTCAAGGGATTTTTTTACCCTGACTTTTAGAAAGCAAAAGTAGCATGGGTGTGGTATGTCTAAATTTTAGGTAAAAATTAAATAAAAAAAGTGATGGAAATTAGCGCAGAGTTTAAGGGTATATGGATGACGAGGGAACTGGTTCTATCAGACTTGAATATCTATGAAGAAAAATTATTGTCCATTATATGGGCATTAGACAAGATTGGAACAAGGGGATGCGATGCAGGGAATAAGTACCTGGCTAAATTTATGAAGGGAGTAAAACCAACCCGAATAAGCAATATTCTGTCATCACTTATCAAGCAGGGCCACCTTAAAAGAACAGTAGTATATAAGCCAGGCAGCAAGGAGATAGATAAGCGATATTTGAAGGTTATTAGCCCCCTCCTACTTACGATGGATCGCGTTAATTCAGACCCTTACCTAAGCAGTATTTCAGGGGAAAAGCAACAGCCTACCCCCTTCACTGAGAATGAATACCCTATTCACTCAGAGAAAAACACCCATTCACTGAGAGTGAATACCCCCTTCACTGAGAGTGAAAGATATAATATAGCTAATAATATAAAAGACAATAATATAAGAGAGAAGGGAGATTTTTCGGAAAAAATTGGCGGAGTAGAAGAAGGTTTTTCCATTGATACCTATTGCCAGCTTTGGAGTATCAGCCCCACCGACTCGGTACTGAATAATATATGGTATAATCTGAGTCAGGAAGAAAAAGAAATTGTATCGAATCACCTTCCTAAATATTTATCCTTCAACCCAGTTTACAGAACCACGCCAAGAAATTACCTGAGATACAAGAAATGGCTAGAGCCTTTGCAGGACAGAAGGCCACAGGCTAAGACAGTAGCCATGAACAACCCCACGCAGATCCCACCTAGCACCACGAAGTACCGCTATGTAAACTGACACTGAATGAATTACCACAACCACGATATAGAAAAAGCAGTTTTAGGGCGCATCATTTATGATGGTGATTACCTGAAGGTGTGCGATGTGCTAGAATCACGGCACTTCAACTCACCAGATCATGCTGAAATCTATGAGGCTTACCAAGCTCTTTTCCTGAAATCTAAAACCGCCCCCGATGTAGTGGACATCGCCCAGGCGATACGCAAGGCTTCCGGTAAGAATATCCTTACCCTCCTGAATGCTTGCCAGTCCCTAGCGATGAGCGCCTGGAATGTAGAAGAAAAGGCCGAAATGATAAAAGCTCTATGGATGCGCAGGGAATTACAGGAGCTAGGCCATAAGCTTACTACCAGCCCCCAGGAGTCGGATGAGTTAGTTACTGAGACGATGGACACCGTACTTGGCTTGCAGGGAACGAAGGAGGCAAAGGCTACTATTCATGTGAAGGATATGATAGTCAGTTTGAAGGAGCAAGTAGAAATCAGCGTAGCATACCAGAGATCTGGCGAAGCCCTTCCTGATGTGATATACACAGGCTTCCCTGGCGTTGATGCACAGATAGGGGGATTACTTCCGGGAGAGGTTACAATTATCGGAGGGAGGCCAGGAATGGGAAAGACTAGCTTTGTGAACTGCGTAGCTACAAACGTAGCCCAAGCTCACCCAGTACTATACTTTTCCTTTGATATGCCCAAACGAGCCGTACTAAAGGATATGGCTTGCGCTTACGGTGAAATCTCACACGCGAAGGTAAGGACAGGAACGATTGATGATGGAGAGAAAGAACTATTTTTTAATTCACTCAACCAGATAGAGCAGTTTAACCTCACGATGAACGATACCGACAACAGGCTAGATAAGATGATGTTGGCCTCGAAGCGTTGGAGAATGCTTAACCCCGAAGGCCCCTGCCTTATCATCATGGACTATGTTCAGCTGATCTATGCGCAGGGAATACGTAGCGGAGACACTACGGCCATGACCAGCTATGTAGCGAAAAAAGTTTCTTCTATGGCGAAAGATTTGGAGGCTACAATTATCCCATTAGCTCAGCTAAACCGATCGGTAGAAAGTCGCGGTGGAGATAAGCGCCCCATGCTGTCAGATTTGAGAGAGTCCGGGGAGCTAGAACAGATAGCACAAAATGTAATCTTCCCTTACCGCCCTGAGTATTACGGTTTCGAGACTGACGAAAAGGGAAGCAGCACCCAAGGACTAGCTGAGATCATCATAGCAAAAAACAGGAATGGCGTAAGGAATGCGACAATAAAGCAGCACTTCATTGGAGAGTACAAAAAGTTTGGTGAGTGGTATGCAGGGCTAGCTAGGGCGATGAGCCCCATTAGCCAGCTGACTGAGCCTAAAATGGATTTTAAACAATCACAAAGTGATAAACTAGATGTACCTTTTTAATAACGAAAAAGAGATAACGGCCATCCTGAAAAGGACAATGCTAGGGGAAGCAGCCACGCTCCGACAGGTGGAGAGCTTTGGCTATGCCTTTTCTCTTATCGCTGGCAAAAAATTACTGGGATATGCTTGTTTCTTCGAACATGGATCTGACAGCGACAGTCAAATATCTTGTGCTGTTGAGCATTCAGATTATGAGTCGATGCTTTTTGGAGAGACTTATGACGGTAAGGATCGGGAGAGTAAGATTGTCGAGTTTGTCGCCTTCTGCCAGAAAAACGGCATTGCCGATACGATCACCAGATACTACCTATCAGAGCTTCAAAGGATCGCATTAGGCGAGAAAGTTACTTTAGAGAGTGTCAGCGGATCTCAGATATATGGGCAGCTAGTAAGTAAGCTACTCGATACAAGAAAGGTAGTACTATCAATGGATGAATTAGCCATTTTTGAGGCGCTGGCATCGCTACACAAAGAGTTTAAGGCCGTCGATGGTAGTTACCCTTTCGGATACAGCGACAAGCCCTTTTCCGCTATGTATCGGACGTTTGGGAAGAGGCAAAAGCGATTCAAGTCCTACTGTGACTTTCTGGATTATTTGTCAGAGTGTACGCTATCCATCCACCGACAGATTGAGAATGAAATTTTAATAGACACGATAGAAGAAAAACAACTAACCAAAGAATCTCTATGAAAGACACGAAACCAACACCGCAAACAATCCGAGCAGCATGGAACGCTGCCACTTTCTACACCCAGGGAGGGAGTAAGCGGGAGCCGAGCGCCAAGAAGATGGCGAAGGCTTTTGGAACTACCCCCAGTAATATCTTAAAAATTGTAAAATCATAACACTATGAAATTCATCACAAACAGCAGGCAACTGCACCAGAATTTAAAGAAGATCAGCGAGTCACTTCCTGCCCGATCAGTACTGCCCATCATCGAAAACTTTCTTTTTGATGTGCAAGGCAATGAGCTAGAAGTAACTGCCACCAACCTGGAAATCTCCATGCGTTCAAAAATGGAGATTGAGGGAAATGGTATAGCTTCAATAGCCGTTCCTGCAAAGCTAATGATTGACATTTTGGGAAGCCTCCCAGAACAGCCTATCACCATTGAGGTAGTGGAGAATAAAATGACCATGCATGCCAGTACAGGGAACTACAAACTATCTTGCGAGGATGGTAAGGACTTCCCAGAACTGCCAGAAGTGCCCAATGAGCTGATGGGGCTTCCGGGTATTAATATCTCAGACGGTCTTGACAAGGTTCTGTATGCAGCCTCTCCCGATCAAGACAAGCCAGCGCTTTCCTCAGTGTACTTTGTGGGGGATGGTAGTCAGATGGAGCTGGTTGCAACGGATGCGCACCGATTACAGAGGTTCACTGTATCAAACGATCACCTGAATCCGGTCGATATGTTGCTACCCGTGAAGGCGGCAAGCATACTTCATAAGATTGTAGGCAAGCAGATTGTGTATGTAGCTACTGATATCAATAATGCCTACTTCCAGGTAGATGATACGCTTTTGATCGCTAGGCTAGTCGATCAGCGATACCCTAACTATCAAGGGGTAATTCCTACGGAGAACGACAAGAAGCTGACAGTAAACAAGGCCGATATTCTCAGCGCCCTGAAGCGAGTAAAAATATTCGCCAATAAGTCTACCAACCAAATGAAATTGGTATGCGATGGACGCTCGACGATCACCCTCGAATGCGTAGATCCCGACTTCAGCAACCAGGCGACTGAAAAGGTAGACTGTGACTATGATGGTACACCCATCACCATCGGCTTTAATGCTCAGAACCTATACGATACCATTTCGAAGGTAGACACCCGCGATGTAGTTATTGAGCTATCCGCTCCGAACCGGGCCGCGCTTGTTCTACCCTCAGAAAGCGAAGGAGCTACAGATAACTTAGGAGTGGTAATGCCCATCATGCTTAACGAATTAGCTTATGCCTGAGCCACGCAAAAACCCGCTAACGCTAATTGAAGCGCAAGTAATCTACCAGGTAGATGAAGGGCCGCTAAAAAGGGTTGTAGTTAATCGCCTACACCAGCAGAAGTATATCAAGCGCGTAAGCAAGTACGACCGAGAAACCGGGCGAGAGCGCCCCAGCTACTACATGACATCAAAGGGATATGCTAACAAGGATCGCGCTGTGCTTCCCGGCTGGGAGGCATGGATGGAGTCAGTAGAGAGAAAAGAAATCAACGGGCTGGATGCAACGGCCTTGCTATACGGAAAATAATTTTTAACCAATCAAATATTGAAACTATGAACATTGTAGGAAAACTTCACCTAAAAAAAGACACGGAACAGGTAACCGCAACATTCCGCAAACGCGAGTTTGTTATCGAATTTGCAGATAACCCTGAGTACCCGCAATTTATCCTTTTCCAGTTGGTACAGGATCGCGTGGAGCTGATCGACGGATACCAAGAAGGGGCTATGCTAGACGTAAGCTTCAACCTTCGCGGTCGTAGCTGGACAAGCCCCCAGGGCGAAACGAAGTACTTCAACAGCCTGGAAGCTTGGCGAATCAACCCGGCAGAAGGTGAGGGTCAGGCAGCACCGCCACAGAAAGCGCAGCCAGTAGGACATTCGGCAGGTGATGAAGACGATCTGCCCTTTTGACGGGCTAGCAGAGTTGATAAAACGATTTAATCTAAAACCATGCGAAAAAGAATAATAACAGCGATTTCAGTCTCTATCCTTGTATTGCTCATTTCGAGCTTGCAGGGATGGAGCAACGGGCAAAACCCGAACACCGTAAACCCAACAGCGAAGAACTGTGCAAACGCTGGTTGTCATGGGGGAGCGCCCCCAGACTCCTGCGCGGAACTGATTGTAAACACCTTGGTAGGTACAGGAACTTGGCAGAGTGGCACGAATGGGATAATGATTACGCCCATTATTGCAACAGACACAATTGGCGCGGGGTATTGCGGGGACAGTTCGCTACGATGTTGGAACTATACCATAAACTTTACAGACTGTAATAACCAGCCTATCCCCATTAATGTCTATTTTCATGATTGCAATAGAGGTTTTGAGAGAATATACCAAGCCAATGGTATTTACTACGCTGAGATGCGAAACAGCCCCCAGTTAGATTGGTTAGGAATAACGGGTAAACCTGCAAATGTAAGTTATCTTACGGGCTGGTGCATGATACTTTTCAATATCACTAATGCGAATTTTACAGATAGCATATTGATAAATATAGGGGTCGTTTTTGGGAACTGTGATACCATACCAGGAAATGATAGTACCATCCTTTACAGCACTAAATTAGGATACTCAGGGCAATTTTCTACATACTCAGATGTCATGAATCTAGTTGGTACACACCACCTTCATGGGATGGATATACATCGAGAAGGTACTGGTGTAAAAGTGAATATTGTAACCCCTTGGCAGATAGTTACCCCGGATGGAAAGATACTGTATGAGGACAGTCAGCCGGTGTATATCGAGCTACCGCCTGGGCTGTACTACTTCAGGCGCAAGATTGATGGACAGAGCAAGAAACTAACAATTTATTGAGCTATGAACTACCAAGAGAAAGTCAGAGAATTTAACGAAGCCTTTGGTCACGTTCCTGCTGGATCTTTCGCAGAGCTAATGGAAGATCGCCACGACCTACGACAGCGCCTTAATCGTGAGGAATGGATGGAGACATTGGCGGCAGTCAATGAGGGCCGCGAAGTCGAAGTACTGGACGGAGCCTGCGACATGATGTATGTCCTTATGGGTCACGCCCTCGAAGTAGACCATTCAGTCCAAATTGATTCGAAGAAGTACAGCGTGTCACCCCTGGGTAACTTCGGTCTGGCGATGTATCAGTTGGACTTCTTCTTCTGCTTTGGGAACGAATCTACCTACAAGGCGAGATTGACCGAGGCGGCTGAGGCTGTCTACGATTTCGCTCAGAACTATTTTGAAAAGGGAGTATTTGAGAAAGCCTTCGCGGAAGTACACCGGGCGAATATGGCGAAGCTATGGACGGATGATGAAGTCGAAGAAGCCCTCACAGATGATACCGGCAAATATGGCGGATGGACTTTTGAGGAAGCTATCAACAAGCTAGGATATTTCGCAGCAAAAAGAGAAGATGGAAAGATCATGAAGCCACCGTCCTGGACACCTCCCAACCTAAAGCAATTCCTAAATTAAAAAAGATGCAACATGACACAGCTAAGCTTATTCAAGTCCGAAGTGCTGCGAGATGCAGGGATACGAACAGCGATCACCAGCGCCAACACAGCTACCCCAGGGTGGGCAGATAAGGCGTATCAGTTTCTACTGAAGTATATCGTCAACAACAATGAATTTATGGCAGAAGAAATGAGGGTTGCCAGCGAAGGAATAGTCCCTGCCCCACCAAGCGCGAGGGCGTGGGGCGCTGTCATCGTTAGGGCAAAGCGTAACAAGCTGATACAGTCGGCTGGCTTCCGGGCCGTACGCAACCCAAAGGCACACCGTACACCCGCAACCGTTTGGAGGGTGCTGTTATGACGAAGCGACTGACAGTACAGGAATGGAGAGCTACGCAAGGGGTAAAACTGCCAAGATTCACGAAGCACGAAAGCGGGGTAATCGAAATTGATGTTACCCCAATGGGAAAGCCCCGGCAGACACAGCGCGACAAATGGGATAAGAGGGCGTGTGTGGTTAGGTATAGAGATCTAGCCGACCAGCTACGGGCCGTTGCCAGGTTGACAGGCTATGAGCTTACTGAAGCCCTATACGTTGACTTCTACCTACCTATGGCAAAGTCATGGAGTAAGAAAAAGAAGGCTGAGAAGCTAGGATCACCACACGACCAAAAGCCAGACATTGACAATATGTGCAAGACCGTCATGGATGCACTCAGCAAGGAGGACAAGGGCGTATATGAGTGCTTTGCGCGCAAGTTTTGGTCTGAATCCAGTCGCCCTGGTCGAATCATTTTCTACCCTAGTGCAGAGCTGTTTTTACAAAAATTGAACTAATTTTAACAAAATTTTGCAAATGTTTATATAAAATAGTTTATTGCACTTGTGAATAAATAAGACGGGCGGGGGCGGCTTTGAATGATTGGCTACCCCCGCTTTTTTACACCCTAAATGACAGATTATGAATTACGAAGAATTTATACAATCAAAAAGGCATAGCTCAATAAATCATGGAATAGAACCTGTCTATATTCCATCTACTTTATTTGACTACCAGTCGCAGGTATCTGAATACGCTATTAAGAAGGGACGGTGTGCAGGTCTTATCGACACCGGGCTAGGTAAAACTATCATAGAGCTTGTAGTTGCAACAAACTACGTAAAGGCAACCAATAAAAGGGTATTGATACTAACCCCTCTAAGCGTGGCATTTCAGTTTGTTGACGAAGCTGAAAAGTTTGGTATAGATGACGTTTCCTATTCAAAAGACGGAAAGTTGCATAGCAAGATAATCGTAACAAACTACGAAAGGCTGCACTATTTTGATAGCAACGACTTCGATACCGTCATACTTGATGAGTCCAGTATATTAAAGAACTTTAAGGGAGCCATAAAATCTAGGATAACCTCTTTTATAAAAAGAGTTAAGTACAGGTTTTTATTTACAGCAACCCCGTCCCCAAACGATTACATAGAGCTAGGAACAAGCTCAGAGGCGCTAGGATACATGGGTTATACCGATATGCTAGGCCGTTTCTTCAGGAACAATAACAACAGCATAGATGCACGACACGCAGGTGAAAAATGGTATTTAAAGCCCCATGCAGTAAATGACTTTTGGGCGTGGGTCGCATCTTGGTCTATCTCCATGAGAAAACCGTCCGACCTGGGTTGTAGTGACGAAAAGCATATACTACCAAAGCTTAAAGAAGTAAAGACAATAGTAGAAAACAAAAATACGCTTTTCATAAACGGGCAGGGAAGTCTGTTTAATCTTCCTGCCAAATCTTTCCATGAAATAAAGGCGCAGGTAAGAGGCACTATAAAAGAAAGGTGTGAAGCTGCTGTAAGTAAAGCTCAGCCCCACGATACTACTGTCTATTGGGTAAACCTAAACGATGAGGCAAAGCTAATAAGGGAAATAGACATCAATGCCTTTGAGATAAAGGGCAGCATGAGCATGGATAAAAAGGAAGAAATGCTAATAGCTTTTTCTAAGGGTGAGATAAAAAAGCTTGTTACAAAAACAAGTATAACGGCATTCGGGCTTAACTGGCAGCACTGCAACCATACCACATATTTCCCTACCTACTCATACGAACAATATTACCAAGCAATAAGAAGGTTTTGGAGGTTCGGCCAAAAAAGAGAGGTTTTAGTGGATCTTATACTGTCAGACGGTCAGTCAAAAGTAATGGACTCTCTTATGGCAAAAAGAGACAAGGCTAATGAAATGTTTGAGATGCTTATCAATAATACAAGGTCATACACAAAAGTAGATAATCAGGAACTAAAAAAAATAACCTTACCAAATTTTATATAAAATGCAAAAACAAATAGTAAATGAAAGATACGCAATCTATAATGACGATTGCATGAATATAGTAAGGAAGATGCCGGACAATTCCGTAGACCTTTCTGTATATTCACCACCCTTTGCAGGGCTATATAACTACTCCTCCAGTTATAAAGACTTTTCTAACTGCTCATCTAAAGAAGAGTTCCTTAATCAATATGAATTTCTCATAAAGGAAATGTCAAGAGTTACAAAGCCAGGCAGAATAAATGCCGTTCATTGTACCGATGTTTTTGATAATCGTTGCTACCTATGGGATTTTCCTCATGAGATAATCAAACTTCACGAAAAATACGGATTTCATTACAGGAACAGGATTACGATTTGGAAAGAGCCACTAAAGGTAAGAATGAGGACGATGGTACAAAGCCTTATGCACAAATTTATAGTAGAGGATTCTACCAAATGTTTTACCGCTATGCCCGACTATGTCCTCATTTTTACAAAAAAAGGGGAAAACGAAGTACCTGTAACGCATGAAAAAGGCTTTACCTCATACCATGGAGAGACCCCAATTTTACCTAACATCCTGCAAGCCTATAACAATGCCAACGGGACGGCATTTAACGAGTATCAGCTATGGGAATACCTTAATCAAAAGTACAAAAATTGGGATGATCCAAAGACTAATAAACTTTCTCATTACATATGGCAAAGATATGCCTCTTCTGTATGGGATGATGTAAGGATTGATAATGTCCTACCATTTAAAGAGGGTAAAGACGAAGATGATGAAAAGCACGTACACCCCTTGCAACTCGATGTAATAGACAGGATTGTAGAGATGTACAGCAATCCGGGTGAAGTTGTTTTTACTCCCTTTGCTGGCATCGGATCAGAAGTGTTTAGTCCGGTAAGCCTAGGAAGAAAAGGTATAGGCGTAGAGCTTAAAGAAAGTTACTTTTCTCAGATGATTAGAAATATGGAATCTAATGAACTGGAAAGAAGGTTTAGGGAAATAAACAAACAAGTAACCCTATTCTAATGAAACAAGACGCTAACACATACATGCAGACAACCCCCATCACCCCTACCAAAGAGTTTATACGGTTCTTTTGGTGGGTAGGAGGGGAGCGCAAGGAAGAGACTGGCACGGCAAGGGCTGGGACTGCTCAAAAGCTAGCAAAACAATTTAACTGGATAATGATACCATGACCACAACAACCCGCAAGCGAATAAGCCTATACACGGCAATACTTGGCGCGCTGTCTGCCGTTTTTCTGGAAGCTGCGCACACGCCCGGCGATGGGTGGCTACGGGCATCTGTGATCGTAGGTATCTTTGCCCTTGCTGCCATGCGTTTATACCTGTTCTATGAGGGAACAGCCCTTGCAGAGATAGACAAAGCAAAAGCAAAGATTGCCTTTAAGCTTTCGGTTCTGCTTTCGGTTGCCCTTGCGGGATATGGCATCGCTATATGGTATGTAAACCCAGCCTTTGAAAACTACGCCTTAGCTTTGTTCCTCATGCTTCAAATGGGGTTAGCTTTTACCGAATGGGTATTTAGCACAAGGACGGGGGAAGAGGTAAACACGGTGCTAGAACGCCTCCAAACGCGCAGCAACGAAAGGCTAAGCCTAGCTATGTACTTTAGGTCGATGACCAAAGATCAAGCAAAGACCATCCTAAGCAATACCAAAACGATTGACCTACTGAGCAAAGAGAACGCAAAGCAGAATAATCGAATAGTAAACCTTGATGAAAAAGTTCTTTTGCATACCAAAAAGCAAGCAAAGCTAAAAAGCTATCAACCAAAGGTAGACCGTATCAACGGTGCGCCCGTTTGCTTGTGTCCTGGTTGCCTCGAAAATGGCGAGGTAAATATTTTGCGGGGTGGATCTAGGGCAAAGGTTTTGGTTTGCTCAGTATGTGACTTTAAAATTGTTGTACCTGAAAAAGAAAAGTTATGAGCTTATTGTCAGAATATACTTCAAAAAATAAGAAAAAGAAGGCAGGCAGGAAGGCAGACTGGGGAGATAGGGAAGTAATACAAACGGCTGCCACGCTTCCGGTTGAAACTTATGAAGCAATCAAAGTAGCACTTGCCACAACTCACAAAGGATTGAAAACCCAAAACAGGCTTATCAATGCCGCAATACTTGCCTACTTAGACAATGCCGAAAGTAATAAATTGTCTAACCAAAAAGGTTTTAAGATAAAGTGTAAATATTGTAGAAATCATGTGATTATGAAATCACATCTAGCAAAGTTTTGTAGTGATAAATGCAGGTCACGTGCATACTATTCTAATTTAATTGAAAACTACAAAAAAAAATGAACCCCAAAGCCCGCCAATCCATAACCGCCTCCCTGCTTTGTCTTGCGTTTATCTTCGCCTTTGCATGGGCAGTGGTGGCGATAAGGGGCGAGGGGGCTGCACGATGGGAGCCCATCCCGTATATTTTGGGGTTCTTGGGATTGGCGGCAACATTAATTAAATATTGGAAACTGAAATAAATTATGAAAACACTAAAAAAATACACCTTTAAGGTAGTGCTAGACGATGACGGAGTAGAAAAGCTAGTAATTACAAACGAGGGCTTTGGAGCGCTAGAGGTTTTGGGGATTTCCTCTATGGTACAATATGACGTTAATCAAATGTTATCAGGAGAAATGACACCCGACAGGATTGAGCGAGTTGTAAAGGACTCCCCCACCCCACCACCAGAAGCCCCTACCGAAAAACAACCATAAAACCACCCATTTTCCCCCATTTAGCCCCTACTTGATAGGGTAGGAGGGGAGCTAACAAAAATAGTAAAACCATGATAACAACATTAGAAGGACTTGCAACCAGAGCAAAAGCAATCAAAGCCGAGAAGGCCCTCACCCTGTCCGAAATAGCCGAGGGGATTACGCCAGCATTAGGGAGAAAGCCTACCATCCAAGAGGTAAGCATGGCGCTAAACTCTCGGATAAGGTCACTAAAAATATGCGTCTCAATGATTGAGACATACACTGAAGATTCGGTGAAGAAATCAGAAGAAGGTAAGCCGATACCATTCTACCAGGTAGAAAAAAAAATGGCATAGTATTCATCATGTCTAACGAGGTATTTGACTGGGCCATGAAAATAAAGAGCCAGAGGAGATTATCATACAGTGATATAGCGCAAGCGATTAGCCCGTTATTGGGGAAAGTATCTGCCGTATCTGGGAGCTATATTTTCCAGTCAATCAACAGGCATCACCCCACAAATGGGATGAGGGTAGCAAAGGCGATTATTGCCCACTACACTGGGGCTACGTTTGATAAAAAATATTATTTGAAAGTAGGATGAATCTACCACGAAAAGACAATAACGGTATTAGCTATCTGAGCTATTCGCAGTTATCCCTATTTAAAAAGGATAAGGGCGACTACTACGATAGATATATCCTGGATAAGCCTTTCGAGGGGAATGAGTACACCGAGTTTGGAAGTAAGGTAGGAGAGGCTTTGGAGCGTAACCAGTTCAACCAGTTCACACCAGTTGAACAGTCGGTACTGAAGCAATGCGTTAGGCTGGATGAATTTGAGCGAGAGGTAAGGCTGCACTATCCAAGTTATGGCTTTTATGTGCTTGGATTCATTGACAGCAACTTGGCGGATCTCTCCCACATCATCGACTACAAGACAGGAGGCGAGGGTAAGGAAGCGCAGTACACTTCAGGCCATTACTCCCAGCTCCATATCTACGCCCTGGCGCTGCGACAGGAGACAGGTATAACACCAAGCAAAGCACAGGTTAACTTCATTAGACGCGCAGGAAACCCGCAATTAGGCGAAGCCCTGACGGTAGCTAACGAAGCGCCTCAGCTTTTCGATATTGACATCAGTATGCAAGAGCTAAAACGGGTGTACTGGGAAACGCTGGAAACGGCTAGAAAGATTGAACAATTTTATTTGAAGTATAAAGGAGATAAAAAGGATTGAATGGCCATGAAAAGGGATAAAACCGCACTATTTATTGAAAGGGCCAGAAGGGTTCACGGGGATAGGTATGATTATTCGAGGGTTGAGTATAAGAAGGCGATTATTAAGGTTGATATAGTTTGCAAGGAACATGGTGTGTTTAGGCAGTTGCCGCAGGATCATTTACGCGGACGTGGATGCAGGGCGTGCGGATCAAAAAGGAGGGCAATAATAAAAACATATACAACAGGCTCATTTATAGAAAAAGCATCATTGATACACAGGGGAAAATACAACTATTCAGAAGTAGACTATAAAAAATCAAATATAAAAATTTCAATACTTTGTGATGTTCATGGCTTGTTCCTTCAGATGCCTGCACACCATTTACAGGGCCAAGGGTGTCCGAAGTGCGGTGGTATTTCGACGGCATCAAAAAGACGGCTATCTAAATCTGGGTTTACGGCCAGAGCAAAAAAAATACATAGAGATAGGTATGATTATTCTAAAGTCAAATACAAAAATAACAGCACTAAAGTTTTAATAATTTGCAAAAAACACGGGGTATTTAACCAAAGGCCCAGCTGTCATTTACAGGGGAAGGGGTGCCCGAAGTGCGGCGATATTTCGATGGCAGAGAAGAACCGTATACCAAAAGATGTTTTTGTGGGAAATGCTAGGTCTGTACATGGGGACATATATGATTACTCAATAGTAAGATACATAAAAGCGCAAAGCAAAGTTTCTATTATTTGCAAAAAACACGGAGTGTTTAAGCAAGTCCCAAATAGCCATCTAAGAGGGAGCGGGTGTCCCGCTTGTTCGGGCACGGTCTCTACTAATGACTTCATAAATAAAGCAAAAATTATTCATGGAGACAGGTATGATTATTCTGGCACCGAATGGGAGAGCTCGCGTATAAAGGTTCTAATAAAATGTAAGTTTCACGGCCCGTTTTATCAGACACCTGGGAGTCATTTGCAGGGGAGGGGATGTTCAGGGTGTAAAAATAGCGGGTGGACGCTTACGGCATGGAGGCATGCGTCAAAAAAGTCAAAATATTTTACTGGATTTAAGCTGTACCTTATCTTATGTGATGGAGATGGCGAATCTTTCCTGAAAGTAGGCAGGACATTCTATAATGTAAATATGCGGTTTTCTGGCTCTGCCACCCTTCCTTATGAATACACGCTAATTTCCAAAATAGCGGGTACAGCAAAACATATTTACAACCTAGAAAAAGAAGCTTTCAGAATCCCAAACCTTAAACGATACCAACCAAAAAAATCTTTTGGCGGGGAAACTGAGTGCATTGACATATCAGAACTAGACAGGCTAAAAAAGTGGTTTGAGAAAAATAAGAAAGCCCGTTTACAATCAAGCAATAAACAAGAATCACAACTAAGGCTGTTTTAAACCCCTCGAATACAAGTCCTTTAAAAACAAAACCCTACACCTTCAAAAAGTGCAGGGTTTTTGCTATATTGCTATTGGAGATAACAAACAGCGCGAACAAGCTACTAACAAAGCCTGTAAGCGCCAAATAAAAGGAGGGCGCTATGATTGAAAGAATTATGAGCATCGCAGACCGCGAAGCCAACAAAGCGGAAAAGGCAAAGGCATGGATCATCCTGGTATTCCTGTTTATCCCAGCTGCGGCTGGATACTGGGTAGTAATACGCTGGATTAACTGGCAGACAACTCCTAGCCATGAGGGATATTTCAATCTGACAGAATCAGGGCTACACCTGACGACTACCATCAGCATAGGCTTTCTTATCCTTGCTGTATTGCTTGCGGTTAGCGCCCTTTACGCTCGGAGGGAGTACCGGGAAAGCACATACCTACATGAGCTACAAAAGGGCTACCATGAGCCGATTATGAGCCACAATGAGCCGATTATCCCCGCAATAGATACTGAGATTAGAGATGTAAAAATCCGCATGGAGAGAAACGGACAAACGGTGTATATGCCTCTGGCTATGACTGCCGACCAGGCTATCGAATACTTTGATAGGCTCCCACTCAATGCAAACGAGCTTCGCCATCTTATTGAGGATTATAAGGGATGGGGGAAGGTGACGCGATACCTCGAAAACCGTAAAATACGTGCGAATACCGAAGCCCTATATCAGATGCCTGAAAGTATAACAACAGGACAGGAGGTATTGTTTCCGGAGTAGGCTAAAAGCCCCTCCCCTCAAAAAAGTATTGACCATCGTAGCGCAAGGGCGTAACGGTGGTCATTGCATTTTCGTGCTGGTCGATGACAGCGCAGCCGTTTACCCAGGTCTTGCGCTCCCACCATGCTTTATATCTGAATACCTTCGCTTCGGGATCTCCACCCCACCCGATATTATATGCTGTGCTTCTGCCGTTGCTAAACTGCTGCCAGCGGTGGGTATGGCAAAAGGCTACATTCTGGTTTAATTCCTTCAGGTGTTTGGCGGCTGCATGGACACCCCAATAAACGCCATGAATGATACAAAGATCGCCAATGAAGCACCTGGCTTCCCGGTATGGTGCGAGGCTGATATAGCCCCTCTCAGCGAGTCTTAGCCCTTGATGGTAGTCTATTATAGCACCGCCTAATTTAGCGTTGTCTACGGGCTTCTTGAAGCGTCTAATACGTTCTTCGTGGTTGCCTTCCAAGTAGACCTTCTCACAGTCGCCCATAGCTTGATCCAGAACGTCTAAAACTACATTTGATTCATCGTATTCCTGCTGCAAGGTAAGCCCAGGGATTTCCCATTGACCGCGATTATGCGACGACACCGAAAAGGCATCTAGGAAGTCACCCATAATAACAACAAAATCCGGCTTTATATACCGGATTAATTTTAGGTTGGCATCCATCTGCCTGACATTATGGAAGGGAGCATGAACACACGGCAATATCAATCCCCTCTTTCTTCCCTCTGTTACCGTGTATTCCTCCCTATATATCGGTTCTTTGGGTGCGAAGTTATGCGTCTGCATTTCTTCTAACATCAGCTGTACGCGATCAGGGCCGAGCTTTCGCACCTGGTCTATTATCCCTCTCCACTCATCACCCCATCGAGGTCTATATTCGTTCATATTATCCCAAAATTTTGGGAAGCAGGAACCCAGCTAGAAAGGTAACAACAGAAATGCCACCGACTAACTGCCACATTCTCCGCTTCAACGTGTCAATATCTTCCCTGAACTCAGACTCTAATTTATCTACCTTACGCTCGACGCGCTTCAGGTCGCCTATAATACCACCATCACCAGCACCTTCCAGGATAGTGTTAACCCTGGTTAACTTCTCGCTCACTTCTGCTATATCTCTCTTAATTTCCTTTACGCTTTCGTTAAATGCGCTCAATATCTGGTCGTTTGTCATTTTTCTGCTAAAATTATACCGTTTGCAAAATTTTGAACAATGGTTTTATTTCTTTTTATCCTCCGTAAAAGTTAGCCCCATCAAAAGGCACTACGTCTGTATTTGAAAGCCCCGCGCTAATAGATACATTTCCGGAGCTGTCGCAGCTTCCGACGATGGCTATTTTGCTAGACCCTCCGAATAGGTAAATCATCGGGAAATGCATCGTGCTGCTAGGAGTTTCGGAAAGCTGAAAAAGCGTAGTACCAGCGGAGATAGAAGCCGTTGCCGTTACGCTCCCCTTTACATAAATTTGGTCAGCATCATCTTTTCTACTGTCTGTTGTTCCGGTAAGGTTGGTATGATAGGATGATGATGCGCCATAAGTGCCACCGCTAAAGCTTGATATATCGGCCCACTTTATACCGAGGGACTGAGTACTGTCAGCTGTTAATACTTGGTTATTTGTCCCTACTGGAAGCCTAGCATCTACTGTACTGAATCCAAATAAATCACCTTTTGTAGTTAATGGGCTACTACTGCCCGTTGGTGCGCTCCATTCACATTCTCCGGTAGTGGCATTGGTTAGTGTGAGGACATCGTTTATGCTGGCGGTAGCACCGGTTACGGCAGGAGTAACTATCAATACCTTTGTTCCGCCTGATAGTGTTACTTCTGTATTTGCTCCAAAAAAAGCAGTACCTGGTGATGAATTTGTAGCCCTTATTATAATATTATCGGCAGATGAAATAACAAAAGACGAAAGCAAAGCATATAGCATACTATATGACGAGTTCCCGTTTATTAGCGTATTTTCTATAAGAGTACCTCCCAACTTTCCCTGCCCAGTCGTGCTATCCATTTGCAGCCCATTAACCAAGTAAGGGTTGCCTACATTGTAGATAAAAAGGTAGTTATCATTTACAGGAGCTACGCACTTTACCAGATTAGTGGTAGGCACTTGCGAGATCTCCCCAGCGTCATCATCCGAAAGGTAGTAATCGCGGCCTACTGCTAGGCCGTGATTGGCAATATTTACATACCCTTGGCGCTGGATGACAAAGTTATCTATATCAGTCACCTCTATAATGACAGCATCTTGATAGGTAGAACTGGCGGAGCCTATCGCCTTTGTCCATGTTCCGGCATTGTCATAGACAGGAATAAACCCAAACGAGGGCAAGGTAAAGCCGTGCCCTACCTGGTTAACAGATTCAGTAAGCCCTGTCTCGAAGTTGACCGGGCCTACATTCCCACTTTCCCAAAAATAATAGCTTGGCATATTGTCAAAAAATTAGGGAGTAGAGAATACACCCTACCCCCTTGGAGATTCTACTATGAAATGAACTAGGAAGATTACCTTAAATAGCCGCTGCCGACTGGGTGTATCCTTTCTTGTTGAACTCGTCATAGATCACATTGATCTTTTTAGAGTTGGCTGCGGTGAAGCTGGTATCGCTTGTCGCCCCTTTCATTTCAGTAAATACCAAAGATGACGGATAGGCTTGAATAGTAACTTCATTACTGGACTTGCTTACTCGAACATCACCGTTATCGTAAGTGAATCCAGCGTCCAGGATAGCGCCCTCGATGGCTGCTGTCAATTTGGCTGTATCGTCACCATCCAATACAGGGTCGAAGTGATAAACAGTTCCGGCCAGGCTAACGCCTGTAAAGCTGCCTTTTGTTGATACGTCGTGAGTCATTGTATAGCTTTTTACATCAGTAGAGGTATCCACTGTGCCGCTATCGTCATTGATACCCGAAACGATTTTGATTGCGTTTCCGGGGTTGCTGTTTCCAGCTGCTAAATTTGCTACAATCATGATTTCTAATTATTAATATTACCAAAACCCCTTAGGGCATTTATTTTCTTTTTTCTTTGCTTTAAATACTGTCAATACAGGATTAGTTTTCAATGTTACCTTAAACTCTACCTCACATCCACATACACCGCATTGATCGCCTTGTAAATGCTTGCAGTCCTTACAAATCGCTAGCCGTTCTTGGGCTTTCTCTTCGCTCACTTGCTCAAAGTCGAAGCCATCGGACACCATCTTCAGCGCCCTGCTTCCGGCCTTTGCTAGTAGTAGTTTAGTCGTCTGCATAGAACATGAAACCTAAATTTTTAGTCCTCAATGCCTCACAGTCAGCATCATCATCGCAGCTAGCCCAACTAAGGGCAGTAGCATTTCGCTTCAGGTAGTCTACCAGGTTGCTGTATGCCTCCGTTTCCGCTTCCTTCGCAGCACTTACGGTATAGCTCAATTCCTCCTTTGTTACTGTCAGATCACTACCACGAAGTACGCCCTGAGACTCACCCCTAAAGGTTGACATCGCAAGCGAAGCACGGTAGACGCTTATTGCCAGGTAATCACGTAGGCCACCATTCCAAAGGTTATTGTAAGCCGTTGTGTTGAACTTCTTCGATTGCTCCCAGTAGTTGGTATCACTCAAAGGGGTGGCCGCTGGCACGTTTTGCAGGGCGGTATAAACGAGTCCGTTGCTGTTGTTGTTAACATCGTCACCCGTTGAGTAGGTGGCGGCATTGCTCCAATCAGTCCCGGCATAGCTTATCACATCAGTTACCAGCTTGTCATAGAAAGTCCAACCCAAGCACTTGTTGGCAACATACCTTTCGCGGGTATTAATCAGCCTATTGAATAGGTTGACATCATAGTTAGGCCCGGCAGGACTGAAGTATCGCACTTCGTATGCATTTATCAAGCTACTCATGCCACGCCCTCCCTGCTTTGCGCTTCTGCTTCCTGCTCCAATAGCTCAGCCATTGGATTGGTGAAGCCTATGCTGTACTGCTGCATCTCTGGTTGCCCCATGTATTCAGCTGCAAGCATTACTGCCAAATTGATGGGCGCTAGAGTCCGGTTCTGCCAGGGCTTAACGACCGTCTGATATTTCCATCTGTACAGCCTGTTTAGCTCCTGAGTATTACCGAGCGTTCCCGCCTTCGATTGTCCCATGAGAGAACCATCCCAGTTGTGAGACTTCACTATCTGGGCCTCGCAATCTTCAGCTACATACTTCTGAAATTTTTCGTCTGTATTGGGCTTAAAGCTATGGATAAAAGCTTTTTCCTGACTTTCGGCCCTTTGCCTCAATACTACGCTATTGGCTTCGCCCTTCCGGGAAAAAACGCGTTTAAAGCTTGCGGCTACGTCTGCATAGTCTGAGCTGTCGACATCACCCTCAACCTCTACAAAGTGCTTTCCTGTAAATCCGTTTCCGTACTCCTTTTGGGTGTAATCCCCGCGCATCACTTCTAGCCATTGAAAATAGATAGAATTAATGGAGAAGGGCACTCCGTACCAATTCCTGGAGGTGGTAAGGTTGGCTTCATGAATGAGGGTAGTAAATACTCCTTCCCCCATATCACCGATATAAGGGTAGACAGGTAATAGCCTTGCCGGATTTGCTGCTAGATAGGTAGTGTTCCACTCATCCGAAACATAGGCCATTCGGGCCTCACCTAGCTTACTATACTTATATCGCACATTAAGCTGGTCATAGCCCCTTAGCTCAACGCTTCGCACACCCGCAGTTTCCGTAAAGATTACCTGAATCCAAGCATTACCGTTTTCCTGAAGGTTGTTATATGACTGATTTGACAAGGCATAAAGCTCCCTTCCGCTGGTAAAGCTTTCGAGAAAATCAATGAACGTGTTAGCCTCCTGTGGGCTGACCTCCTGTATTTCGCGTGTATTGGCAAAGCCGTCACGCTTTCGGCGCTTAACAACCATTTCACCACCTAAAGCATAGTCTTTTATCGACTGAATGCAAGCGCCCTGCGTAGGGCTAAGCGTGCTTAGGCGGTTGAATAGCTTCAGCGCTGTATGGTTTTCGCCCATATAGGGAACGATGTGCAAACCACCGTACCAACTGCTACGGGCTTCATTCTCCGAGGGCGTTAGTTCATCTTGGATTGGATTGCAAACATCACCAACCGCTAAACAGTTAGTGCCATACCCGCTGCCGATATTCGATAGCGTCTTTGCGGTAATCTTCGCACAATCGGTACAATCCAGGTTAGACATAGCAGATACCTTTTTTTTTAGATGAACTTAGCCCAGGGTGCTTCGTGGCCTTCGGGTGCTTTTACCCATGTTGCGCCTAACGGCCCCCAGTCGAAGATCCATTGTAGAAGCTCCTGGCTGTTGGCAATTCCGGCATACTTGCGGCCCCCAGGGCTGTACCAATCCTCGCTACTAGTGTTGAAATATCGTCCACCGATTGCGAAGTTTCGGCCCGGAGTCCCGACCACCTCAAACTGCTGCTTCCTACTCACCTTTTTTGCTGGCGCTTTACGCTCAGCGTCCTGGTTTTTGGAAGGGGAAGAAGTACGGTTAAATACTCCTTCCTCGTTCTTTCTTTTAGCCATAGTCAGCTAAAAATTATGATAAGGTCAACGTACCCGTAAAGATCGGAGCGAGTCCGGTAGTGGTACAGGTAGTACCTAAGTTGAATGTCGCGTAGTCGTCGTCCTGTGTCGCCTTTGAATCCCATCCGAGGACGTTTACCTGGCAGTTCTTATAGGTCGCGGTATCGGCTGCGTAGTCTACATCGTAGCCCATCACTTTATAGATACCGTTATTGAACTTCAGAACCAGAACCAACTCACAGCAATTTTTGATGCTCAGAAGCTGCTGCTGAATGGAAGAAGATAGGCCAGGAATCTGCGCTGTCAACGTCTGCGTAATTTTGGAAGCGTAGCGAATATCTGCGCTTTCCTCAACGAGAGTAGAAACCTGGTCATCGCACTGGATTTCGTAGAAAATTTTGCCTGTTGTCATGGTGAACCCTGTGATGTCACCGCTAGTAACGGTAACGGCAGAGATATCAGACTTCTGGCAGTAGTAGATATTAGCTACCCCCGGACTACCATCTGGGCAAGATGCCAGAGATACGGCTGCGGGTAAACAAGCTGGTAAAAAAGCCATTTTTTTATCTTGATATTAGGTTAATAAAATTGTCTTGGGGGTTCATTATGGCAGTACTGTACCGTTGTAAGACGCTACAATCAGATTGTCATAAGCAACACCACAACCTATACGGTAGGCGCTATACATCTCAACGCGACCTTTCGCGCTTGGCTCAGGGTTTTGGTAGATAACCAAGCCGCGACCGTTTCCAGTAGAAGCGGAGCTATCAGCATCAGTACCGATCTGCAAATTTTCGAGGGCTACCAACAGGCCGCGCTCTTTTGCTTTGCCGGAAATAGGCAACATTGAATCAAAGTCATCCCACTCAGGGACTTCTATCACCGGAATGCCATCATAAAACAGGACTGTACGAAGCGGCTGTCCGTTACCTTCAACGATGAAGCGGTTAGACATCTCAGTACCCAATCCCTGTAAATACTGGCGGTATGCTTTAAGGAATGCACGCTGTACTAAGAATACAGCCTGTCCCTGGTTAACGAAGTGACGCAGTTCGTTGCTTGCTGCGTCGAGCATAGCTTCGAACCATGAGGAGATATTTGCGCTGGTAGCATAGCGAGTAGCGCCATCGTAGCTGTCCACATAAGCGATATTGGTAGCGGTTACACCGTCCTCAATCTGCTCCCACAGGCCATCAAACTGGGCCATCTGCGTTTCCAGGACTCCGCGAGTACGCATATCAAGCTGTGAAAGCCCAGTAGCGTAAGTGGTAGTAAAAGTTGTTTCTGAGAACCATACCTGACGGAAGATATCATCTTTGAGCGCACCGCGAACGCGGGTAATTAAAGCTTGCTCCAACTGATTTGCAAGATCGCCTTCTGTGCTGTTCATGTTGTTTCCTGCGCCTCGGATGTTTTCCCAGATGCCAGTAAACTCGTCAGCACAAAGCTCCCCTTCCACCTCAAAAGCGTGTACAGTAAACTCGTCATCGACCATTGACTGGATAACCACAGGATCCCATGTGGAACAGTTCGTTCTTGCTTTGGCGATCGGCCCCATTTTGCCGATACGCTTAAATTTCTTTTTGTTCTTAACGCCATACGATACATCATACACGTTAATATTGAGGGCATTTGCAGCCTGGGCCAGAACATTCTCTGACTCGAAAACCGGCTTCAATAGCAATTCCCTGCTTTCCTCTAATTGGTATCCTGCGTTAAGCGTTCCACCAGTATTTACCATTCCCATCTTGCTATTTTTTATTATTAGTTCTTGGAGAAATTTTTGACAGTGTGAAGCCAGGTATTTTCGGGCGCGACTACCTTCTCCAACCCTTCACCATTATTGGTCGGAGTCTCAGGCTGCGCTTCGAGCGTCTTTGTTTTGTTGACTGCTTTGGCTACTTCTTCCACCTTTTCGGTGAGGGCTTCTACTTCGGTGCTGTTGTTAACCTTGTCGGCTACTTTTTCCACCTCTGCTTTAAGCTCGGTTACTTCGTTTTTTACAGCCTCGGTCGCTTCGTTTACCACCTCCTTGGCTACCTCTTCAACTTTGCCGTTGATGGCATTAGCGATAGAATTAGCAAAAGCCTGGACATCGAAGGTCTCAGTGTTCTTAGCTTCTGAAAGTTGCTGTTTCAGGTCTGCCACTTCATTGCGAAGGGCTTCAAGTTCGTTGGTTTCTGCTTGGGGCGTTTCCGCGATTTCTGCTTCGTCGTTTTTCTTGCCGATAAGGCTATTGACAAAGCGGACAAAAGCGCCCTGCTGCTCTGTGTTAAGATTATCCATGATATTATTATCAGTTTGACTATTGATTGGTATTTCGGGGGCTTCCCCTGCTGCGACTGGCGGTAGCTTAGCACAGTTTAGGGTACTACTCATGTAGTTCCTTACTTCGAGATCTTCAAGCGTTACTTGGTTCTCGAAAGTGATACCCTCTATGATCTTATCTACAAAGCCAAAGTCTTTTGCTTCCTGTGCTGTCATGTAGGTTTCCTCATCCATCATTCGCTTGATGGTGTCTAGCCTCTGTCCCGTTCTTTTCTTGTAGATACCAGCCGCGACCTTATCGAAGGTGTCTAACGCCTTCATGGTTTTTTCCATTTCCTTCTTATTCCCAGCTGTAAAAATCCAGTGATTATGGATCATGTAAATACAGGTAGGACTTGCCTCTACTACATCAGCGCCACAGGCTACGGTAGTAGCGGCTGAAGCCACCAAGCCAGAGAGGCGCGCTGTAACTCTGGCAGGGTGACCCTTCAGAGCATCATATATCGCCATCGCATCGGCAGAGTCGCCCCCAGGGCTAGAAATGTTTACTGTAATGTTGGAGGCTTTAATGCCTTTGAGCTGGGCCAGAAAAACCTCTTTCGAGTTATCGCCTGTCCAGAAGTCATTTATAACACCGATAAGGTCGATTACTGCTGTGTCCTCGCCCTTGTTCTGGATATTATAAAAGGAGTTTATACGTCTGTCGATCACTGCTGTGTCCATCCCCGCTAATTAATTTAGTAGGGTAAACGCAAAAAAAATGCTGTCTTTGGGCCTTTTGCCTATTTTTAGCACAATGTTTGCACACGATTGTATATTTTTACTAATATTTTTATCCGACATGACAGATACGGAACGACTGAGAAACAAAAACGAGCTTTTTGACTTGATGAAGGAGGCACATATCGGTATATGGATGTACCAGAATGACATTCATCCAAACTGGGCAGTTATCGCAGGAGACATCAAAAGGGCCGGAACAAGGTTACACCAAGCTCGCGCCAAGGAATTTATGGCCAGTCCACAGGCTGCGAAAGATAGATTGAAGGAAGCTATTCATGAGATTGTGAAGGAACCCGTACAGACACCACAGGAAAAGCTCTATGCTGAAGCCAAAGCGATGGGGCTGAAGGTACGTAAGACGATGAAGGTAGAGACATTGGAGAGACTGATTGCTGAGGCCAAGTAAATGCCTTTAGATTTCGCTATCGACATATCAACGGAGCTAGACAACGGTACGACCGAGGTTGAAACGGTCAAAGCCCATGTACTAACTCACCCATCAGAGATTACACTGAAGCGATGGGGTTCCTATTTCCAGAGGTTGGATAAGATGCCTGATTGGTTCAAAGCCTTTCACAATGCCAAGGATGAAGCCGAGAGGGTAGAACTACAAAAGGAATGGACTTCCGAGCAATGGGCGGAAAGCTATGTGCTATTTGCTAAGCTATCATTAACATTTGTTAATAATGCGAGACTAGATGACTTGCTAGAAATGCCGCTAGGTAGCCCAAAAGAACCCGAAGGCGTGGATAGCCTTCTTTCCCTTTTCCTGCTTACGATTAATACCGTATATGGCTACCAGCCACAGGAGAGAGAATACTTTGAGCATAAGGGGCGCAAGTTCAAAGCTTTCGTTTCGAAGTCAATAGCAGGACAGGAAATGCCGGGGGCGGATATGACGGTTAGGGATGCGATCAACGCTTTACAGATAGAACACAGCTGGGAGAACCATACAGAAAACAGGGCCAACGAGTACAATATCAACGTTGGGGTATTAGCGGCACTCAGCCGCGAGGTATTGAAGGGCGGAAAGGTGGAGAAGCCCCCCGTTGATGGCCCTGCTTATTTGCAATGGCAATGGGAGCGGCAGGAGCTTTTTGAGGATATACCAATGGACATAGCTTTGGACGTGGTTTTTTTTTCAACAGGCTTAAAGGCTTTATCACAGAGCATCCCCTTATCGCTGTCCTCTTTAATGCAAGCAAGCCCAGCGGCTTGACTGGCACAGCATTGGAAGACTATGCCAGAAGAAAGAAGGAGTTCGAGGCTAAGTGGAAGCGGTGGGGATGGTATTCAATAGTTCATCACATCGCAGAGGGAGGGGTATTTAACCAGGAGGGATTGACACCCATAGAGTCAGCATATAGGGCCAACTTCTTGGAAGCGCTTACCTGGCTGGCAGAAACAACTGATTTAGGAAGAGGATAAAATGATCCATTGGAAACTATACCCGTTAGCATTCGATATACAAATAATATCATTCGCTATTATATTTGGCTTTATCTTTGCAGTAGCCATCAATGATATAGTTCGCAGTTATAGATTTATGAGGCGATGGCAGGAACGCTAACCAACACAATAGACTTTTACCAGATACTTGCAAGGATCATTAAAGCTTGGCCCGAAACGGTCACGGATGGCGTATATTACCGGCACAAGCGCATAAACACATTTGCAGTAATATCGCCAAAGGCTGGGCAAAATACACCGAACCTAGACAAAGATTCACGGTACAAAGATAAAGCCTATTTCTACTCCCGCAGATGGGAGCTAAACGGATCTAAGGATTCTGCCCTAAACTTTGACTATCCAGCCCTAAAGGTTATCGAAAACCGAGACAATATTACCAATCTATTCCAGCCGACAGAAGGCCATACGGTAAACCTGGCTTTCTACCTTACAGACTTAATGCCGCAAAAGACAAGCGAGGTAACCGACATTTCCGAGCAAAGGACTTTCGAGCAAATAGGAGCGGATCTCAGGCAGCTACTCACGGAGCTAACCAATGAGCTGGCCCAGTTTGTTTATTCCCGATATGATGATGGCGGCGGGTTCTCTGCATGGGGCTGGTATTCTGATCGCTGGATGCAAGCAGAAGGATATACCATTGAGCGCCAAAACTGGCTAAAGACAAAGATTGTAGATAGGGAATTAACCACTACCCCTAGGTATGGCTTTTGGGGAGACAATTTAGCGGAGCTTCCGTTTTTCCTTACTATCAAGATTGATCCGTGCCCAGCGGCAGTAGACTTTGATTATAACTACGATACATACCGAAAATTACCGGACACACCTCAAAAAGTACTTAATTGATGGCAGAATACGAGAAAATATATAAGGTAGACAGGAAGCCAGCGAGCATCCCTTCAGGGTGTACATACGCATGGCAGATGAATGTAACCCCTCCTAAGATATGGTATGACAATGATGGGACTATCACGGAGTGGACAGGGGGCGGGGGAGTTGCACCAGGCACATATCAGCTTCTATCTGAAAAAAGCGCAGCATCTGGATATGCTTCCCTAGATGGATCGGCACTTGTTCCCGTTGCAGAACTGCCTGCTATCACCAAACAAAAAGGGTTGATGGTGAGACTTGTTGATGCAGCAACAGACATCACTGTCTCTACTGATTACAAAATAGGGCCTATTCCTTCCCTTTTTACAGGCATGGATTTGATAGAAATCACGTACCATCATGATGTAGCAGGAGCAGGAGACAGCACCAACGCGATGCTATACAATAGAACAGACACCGCAAATATGCTCTCTGCAAACTTGACTATAGCAGCAGGAGGAATAGACTCATCTACAGGCTCAATCAATACAGCGGCAGATGATGTAGTCACAAATGATAGACTAGAGCTACAGATAGGTGCTTCAACTTTTACCACAACCCCAAAGGGCTTAATAGTTAACTTAATTTTCGAATAAAAATATGGCAACTTTTCAAGATATTCTCACAGAAATAGACACACTCGCAGGAGTAACTCGACTTACTACCGAAAGAGTAGAAAACCTATCTAAAAACCTTACTGACCCTCTCAGTGAGGTAAATGTAAATTTTCAGACCTGGCAGATTAATCTCCTTATCAGGCTACGAAGAAGGACAAGTAAAAGCACAATAAAAGTATTCATTCTGCGACCTGGGCAGCAAAATGAATCTGCATGGAAGGAATCAGAGATTCCTGAAGTATTTGAGCAGCAAGTAGAACAACAACTCAAGCTTGCAGGATATACAAAATACAAAATTGATGAAGTAGATGAGCAGGTACAGTTTGCCTTGGTTACTGTCTATCAGAATGCAGGAGCGAATAAGGAATCAATAAAAAAATACATTCAGCTTGCTGGAAGCACATGGCAGATTAAAGACTATGTCTAATGAGTTGGTATGACACAGACTGGGACTATAGGGTAGAGATCACAGTAGATAATACTCAAGTAAATGGAGATGTATCTGACTTCCCTGTTTATGTAGATCTATCTGAGATGCCTGAAAGCTTCTTCACAAATGTAGATAGTGCAGGGGCAGACATCAGGATTACCAGGGCAGACGGGACTACAGAATGTGCTTTTGAGATAGTAGCGATTGACACAAGCGCCAAAACGGGGGAGCTACATTTTAAGGCTAATTTCTTATCATCTAGTTCTGACACAAGTTTTAAGATTTACTACGGTAATCCTAGTGCTAGTGCTTATGCTGCAACAGATACCTATGGAAGCGAAAATGTGTGGACTGATAATGTGATTGGAGCGTGGCATCATGAAGAAACAAGCGGAAATATTGTAGATTCGTCATCCAATGGCATAAGCTTGACCAGGACTGGCCCAACAAGTGTTGAGGGGGCATTATCTGGCAATGGCTCTGATTTTGATGGGACAAATGATTACTTCAATTCAGGCACAGACGTTAGTGTTCTTAACAACCTGACGGGAGACTTTACTTTTAGCTTTTGGTTAAAAAGGAATAATAGTAGCACACTGTCTTCTGCCGAATTTATTTTTTCAAAAAGGAATAGTGCCGGGGGAGACAAACAACAATGGTCTATGATGTTGGATAACGGGTCTTCTGGCAGCAATGCAGAGTTAGTTTTTAATTGCTATTCGGGGGGCTGGAGGAACGTGCCGTTAGGACCAACTATTACGGATACAAATTGGCATCATATTGTATTAAAACATGATGACACTTCAACCTTGGAATGTTATAAGGATGGGGTGAGCAGTGGTACAGTAGGCTACACACACGGAATAACCTCTTTTACTAACTCAATGTTTAAAGGCAGGGATGGTGCGAATGGGAATCCGAGGTATGCGGATATTAAACTTGATGAGTTTCGGGTTTTTGACGCATTATTAAGCGACGACTATATTGTTACTGATTACAATAACCAAAACTCCCCATCAACATTCTACACCGTAGGAAGCGAAGAAGCACAGCCAACGGCAGACACCTTTACCGCTAAAACCTCCATATTTTAGCATGAATCAGATCAAGGTAGGAGAGTATCTGGTATTTATCACATCATCTCAGGAAGAGGTGACAAAAAAGATGTATAAGGCTATATCAGGGCTAATCATGAAATTAACTGGACACCAAGCGGAGTCACGCCAGACTATGACGACAAATAAGTTAAGAATAAAACATAATGAGTAAGAGAAATGGCAGAATACGAGAAAATATATAAGGTAGACAGGAAGCCAGTAAGCATCCCTTCAGGGTGTACATACGCATGGCAGATGAATGTAACCCCCCCTAAAATATGGTATGACAATGATGGGACTATCACGGAGTGGACAGGGGGCGGGGTTACTAACCCAATGACTACTAGCCTAGCAGCAGGAAGTAATAAGATTACAGGACTTGCAACACCGACCAGTAATTACGATGCGGCTACCAAGAAGTACGTCGATGATGCGATAAGCGGATCTAATGTGAATTTCATCGCCGGGACGTTTGACAGCTCGGCAGATTGGAGCGCTGCGGCTATTGTCTACTTTTTTGATGGGGAGTTAATGTTAATTAGTCAAGCGCTAACTAATTCGACAGGGTATACCGGCAATACGATCGTTGATATCGACCCTATACCACCAGCTCGAAGACCTTCGGGGGCGGTTATTAAGCCTATCAGCTACTATGACGATAGCGCTGGCACTTACCATATTGCCACGATTAAGATAAACACTGACGGTACAATTCAATACTATCCACCAAGCGGTGTAACTCCTGCGGTGGATGATATACTTTACATCAATATTTTTTATAGATCATGAAATATCAAAGCGCTGCCGAGAGGAACCTATATCTACATTGATTCATCAGAAGGAACCTGGAAAAAGGTAGTGAAGTAACGCTTGCCTAAAACAGAGGGAATAAGCCGCTGCGCCTTAATTGGTACAGCGGCTTTATCTTTTGCATAATATTTGCAACATTATTTGTAAAATTTGCAAAACAGATAATTTTACGTATTTTTACGTATGGCACAGCACGAAGAAATACATTGCCCTATATGGTCAGCCCTTGATGATTTTAACGATGGTCAAATGCAGCAAATAGCCATCCGTAGACTTGGACTGGATATAACAGGGGTGCTAACAGAAAGCAAGCGATTACTAAGCCTATTTGGTGCGATGGTTATGGGTGTATTATTTCAGCCAGAAACTTGGGCGAAGCTAGATATTAGACAAAGAAATAATCGCTTTGTTGATGAATGGGAAAGCTTCTTTAAAAGATGGAGATTACTAACAGTTAATAGGGATTGGAATGACCTATATGATTATGGTATTGACATAATTAATCTAAATGACCATTACGAAGCCTTCTTACTAGATCTTTTCGGGCTAATCTATGGCCCAGAGGCAAAGGGTGATATTGAGGTGTTTTTGTGGGAGAATGAGAAACTAAAAAGCGTGGGCGATCCTGGCGAGGAGCAAGATCTAAGTAAGCCTAAAAATTTCGCTTATTACTTCAAGGATAAATATGATAAACCAGATATTAAGCCGTCTCTTAATTGAGGGGAAGGGGAGAGTGTGGGGCGGCATGAAAAGCCGGATGCTAGACCGGGCGAATGCTTTTACAGAGTATGCAGCCGAACACAAGAACAAGAAAGGAAAGATGATACTGCAAGCGAAGGCCGAAGCCATTTACGAACTAATAGATGACCTCGAAGAAATGTACCAACAACACATCGAAGAAATAAAAAGCCAATTCCCTGAGCCATGTTTGGATATATCTACCGACTATTTGGAACACCTCGAAGGGTGGAACTCGACACCAAGCGAGTTACAGAGATAGTTTGTAAATATTTGAGAGGTCAGGGCCACTGGGCAGTTATACCAAATGTGTATATCGTGCGAGGGGTTGAGGTTGATATTTTTAGCATAAAGGTAAAGAACGTTATTGATGTAGAGGTTAAGATTAGCCGGGGCGATTTTGCTAGGGATATTCGGAAGCGTAAGCACCGAATGATAAAGAGGGGTAAGTACCCGGCTAACTTTTTCTACTACGCCTGTCCTGCGGGCCTCATACAGCCCTCAGAATGTCCTAAGTATGCTGGGCTGCTATGGATATACCAGGACGGGACAGTTAGGCGCAAGAAAGAGCCTAAACGCATCCAGAGAAGGCCGCAGAGGGACAAGGTACTACTGAGAGTCACACAGAAGCTAGATAAACGATATAGCAAGCTAAGCTTGGCATTACGCTAGGCTTTTTTATTGCACGAAATTTGCAAAAGTTTAATAAAAATTTGCAAAAATGGGCAAAATGTATTTATTTGCAGGTAAGTTAAACATTAAGCAATAGCACTATGGTATATTACAGCAACGACCCAGCATACGATGACAGAGACTTTGAGCAGGAGAGCCGCCAGGAAAACCGCCTCCTGTGGGAAGTGGTAGATGGTGTCGAGCAGAAAGCTAAAAAGGTTGGCGTGCCAGTTAGCTGGGAAGATGATTACTTCGAATCAGTAGTTATTGGTCATTATGAAATGACACAGGGCGTGTACGGATCTCACGATTTCAAATGCGTGAAGATACAGCCCCATACAGGGCTAATGAATATGGATAAGTTTGCCCTGTGCTTTGAGGAAGCCGAGGAAGCTTGCGCCTTTTTCGAGGCCCATATCAGCGCCCTGGAAGATGCTAAGAAGGCGGTAGCTGTCTGAGAATAGGCTACCCTAAAGATACAACGTTCTTTCAAAATTAAGTTCAACCGAGTGCAGGCAGCACCGGAAAATTCAGAAAGGAATGAGGGCGGTATGTAATCCGCCCTTTTTCAACCTTGCATTAGGAATTAAAACAAAACACTATGAAAAGACTACTACCAACGCACACACTAGCGAAGAAACTTAAAAAGCTTGAAGATTTTTTAGAGGATATTGGCCTTGAAATTGGGCATGATGGTATGGGGTTTATCCTTACTGACAAAGATTTTGGGATCCCCTGCCAACTTCGTGACGCTGCCGATAATTCGGAGATAAGCGAGCTACCTAATCCATTTGAGAAAATGTTAGTATTTGAAAATGAATAACTCAAATAATAACCTTGACTAAAAGTAACACACTATGACTAAATGTATAAATAAAACGGTTGTTGTTTGTTGGTGGTCTGGTGGTATTACATCAGCGGTTGCTTGCTATTTAGCAATCAAGCTATTTGGCAAAGAGAATGTTCGTGTAATAATGATTGACACAAAAAACGAACATAAAGATACTTACAGATTTCTGAAAGATTGCGAAAAATGGTATGGGGTAAAAATCGAAAGGATTTGGAACCCCAAATATGATAGCATTGTTGATGTCTGGTATAAATTCCAAGGAATGAATTTTGCCTTTGGCGCTATTTGTTCTAGTGAATTAAAACGGGCCGTTCGCAAGCAATGGCAGAAAGAAAACAATTATGATTACCAGGTATTTGGGTATGAATTTGGTAAAAAAGAATTTAATCGAGCTTCGGGAATGTCTCTGAATTATCCAGACGCGAAAGCTATTTACCCTCTTTTGATGTACGGGTACGATAAGCCCGATTGCATAAAGTTTGTTGAGGATGCAGGAATAGAAATTCCCGTAGCCTATAAATTAGGTTTACACAACAATAATTGTTTGCAGACAGGTTGTGTTCAAGGTGGACTTTCCTATTGGTATTTATTCTCTAAAATCAATCCTTGGGGTTACTTAATAATGGGGATTATTGAGCATAAAATATCTGAACTAAAAGGGAAGCCAGTTACCATAAATAAAGACCAATCAAAAGCGGCAAAGCAGTCAGGTATGTGGAATGTGTTTTTACTTCCTAATCCAAATTATCCAAATCACAAATGCCTGTTTGATATGAAGGGGATTAATAAGCCCCCAAAGCCGCTAATTGATTGCAACGGGTTTTGTGGCATAAATGACCTATCAGAAAAAAGCGAAACCGAAAACGAGATATTTCGCCAGGATTCAACAGAATACGACAATCAGCAACTTTCTATTTTTTAACCTTCCTAAAAACAGAACAATGACACTAAAAGAAATTACAAATTTCTGTGAGCAAAATAAGGTTGAAATAGTCAGGCTGGAAGATATGCAGCTTCATTGTTTCATCAACTACAAAAAGGGTGATGGTAGCTACGCACATGGCATCAATGCTATCGCAGTTATTCAGCAAGCAATAAAAAGATATTTAGAAACTAAAAGCTCGTAAGGGCTTCCTATTTTAATAACACTACAAACTAAAAATCATGAAAAATTTCACCGAAACAGAAGTAAAAAGAACATTACACTTTATTGGCTTATCAATAATAAATCAAAAGGCAAACCCCTCTATCCATCCAGCAGATGACCAAGGATGGGATGATCATGAAGAAATTATTCATGATGATATTTTGCTATTCAACAAAATAGCGACCACAAAAAACCTTCCTCCATTTTATGAGTTTGAAAAATTTTGGGGAGGGGTGGTAAAAAGAACAAAGGCTTAAACCTTGCTCAATTTTCAAAACAGCCCCGGAGAAATCCGGGGTTTTGCTATTTCTGGAAAACAGGCAGAGACGTATCAGCAACAAAGCGGAAACCAGAGGCCCGATACCCATGAGTTATAGCCCGAT
>Ga0196899_1000052_pt1 | contig 58075 bp, 83 predicted proteins | sample VirMetDEL_Sep_01_FD_169095 | JGI IMG/M metagenome (GOLD analysis project Ga0196899, IMG submission 169095) | Aqueous microbial communities from the Delaware River and Bay under freshwater to marine salinity gradient to study organic matter... | ecosystem: Environmental > Aquatic > Marine >... | reverse complement strand
CGGCTTACCAGAAGCTAGCCGGAACATTGGCTGTTGAACTTCGCCAGGCACTTGCTCGCCGGGATACCACACTTTTGGGTGTGGTACTCAACGTGCTGCTGGCATGGCCTGACTGCTGTTTCCGGCCGGAGGTGGTGAAACACCCCCGCTCCAAGGAAACACTGGCATTTGTTCCTTCGATTTTCGCAGACGATGAACTGATGCCGAAGGAGAAGGCGCTGTTGGACCTGTGCCTATCGGAGAAAGCAAAGAATCGGAAGGTTTTGGCTTACTCCGTGTACACCGGGACGAGAGACACCACCAGCAGACTCAAGCGGTTGTTGGAACAAGCAGGCTTAAAAGTGGCAGTCCTTAGAGCCTCGGTCGACACGTCCAGGCGCGAGGACTGGATCCTGGATCAGGTTGATCGCGGCGTCGACGTGCTGATCACCAACCCGGAGCTGGTAAAAACTGGACTGGATCTGCTCGACTTCCCGACCATTGCGTTCATGCAGACCGGGTATAACGTCTATACCCTTCAGCAGGCAGCACGGCGGTCATGGAGGATCGGGCAGAAACACCCGGTGCGGGTGGTGTTTTTTGGCTATGCGCAAAGCTCGCAGATTACCTGCTTGCAGTTGATGGCCAAAAAGATCGCGGTGGCTCAGAGCACGTCGGGAGACGTACCGGAGTCTGGTCTCGACTCTCTAAATCAGGATGGCGACTCCGTAGAAATGGCACTTGCTAGACAATTAATTGCTGTATGACCACAAGGCCACCTTCGGGGTGGCCATTTTTATGCCATCACTGTCACTGACCCAGAACCGGCATTCGGTCGGATCGAATTGACGTGGCATCAAGCAAACAGTTAACTGGCTATCCATACAGTTAAATTCAGGCCAGGTTATGAGCGCGACCCTTCTTGGTCCCATTTCCACAGGTGGCCATTCTCTACCGATGTATTCCAGCCAGGTCTCGGCCGGCTTTCCATCGCCGGCGGCCGACCACCTAGAAAAATTAATATCGCTGGATGAGCTTTTTGAGATCCGAGCGCCGCACGTGTACTTGGCGAAGATTTCGGGCGACAGCATGCAGGGAGCCGGCATTTTCAACGGTGACCTGGTGATCGTCGATCGAAGCAAAACGGCTCGCCATGGCGATATCGTAATTGCAGCCCTCAACACCGAGTCCGTTTGCAAGCGCCTTCACATGCGTGACGGCCAGGTAGTGTTGATGGCCGAAAACCCAAGATTCCCGCCCAGACACGTGATGGAAGGGGACGAGTTGGTGATATGGGGCGTGGTCAGCTACAGCGTGCGCGACCATGAGCATTCATCATGAGCGCCCTCGATCCTACCTTGCCGGTTTTCGCGCTCGTGGACTGCAACAGTTTCTATGCCAGCTGCGAGCGTGTTTTCCGGCCAGACCTGTCAAGCACGCCCATCGTCGTTCTGAGCAACAACGATGGTTGCGTCATTGCGCGCAGCTACGACGCCAAGCCCTTCGTTAAAATGGGCGCACCGTATTTTCAAATCAAGGACACGTTGCGGCGGCACGGGATCGTGGCGTTCAGCAGCAATTATGCGTTGTATGGTCAGCTTTCAGAACGCGTGATGACGCTGATCGAAGCCATGGTGTGTGGCAGTGAGGTCTATTCAATTGATGAGATTTTCTGCGACCTGACAGGCATGCCTGGCGACCTCACGGAATTCGGCCGAAAGATCCGTGCCAAAGTCCTAAAACACACCGGGATCCCCGTGGGTGTGGGCATTGCCCACACCAAAACCCTGGCGAAACTGGCCAACCACACCGCGAAACGGCTGCAGGCGCAAACTGGGGGCGTTGTGGATCTGTGCGACCCTTTCAAACGCGACTGGGTGTTGCGCAATACCGCTGTTGAGGAGGTATGGGGCATAGGTCGACGCATGACGGCGCACATGCAGGCCCTGGGCATTCACACGGCCATGGACCTGGCCAAGGCGGATCCTGTCTTGCTCGGCCGCAAATTCAGCGTTGTCCTGGAAAAAACCGTGCGTGAGCTGGCCGGCACGTCGTGCCTGGCGCTGGAGGAAGCGGCGCCGGCCAAGCAGGAGATCTGCTGCAGCAGAATGTTCGGCGTGCGCCTGGAGAAGATTGAGCCGATCAAAGAGGCGGTGGCCACCTATGCGCAGCGTGCGTCGGAAAAGCTCAGGGCCCAGCATTCGCTGTGCAAGAAGATCCGCGTCGGCATCCGCACCGGCATGTTTAACCCCGACGAAGCCCGCTACGCTAACGGCGTGCTGGTGGAGCTGCCTTACCCTACCAACGACGTGCGTTCGATCACCAAGGCCGCCACGCAGGCCGTGGAACGTCTTTTCCGCCCAGGGTTCCGATACAGCAAGGCTGAGGTGTTGCTGATGGATCTGCGTCAACCAGGTGAATTTACCGATGATCTATTTGCGCATACCCAGCCGGCTGCGGCCGACAAGGTGATGAGCGTCCTGGACGAAATCAACAACCGATGGGGACGCGGCACGCTGCGCGCCGCGGCTGTGCCAGCGGCGCCGGCCTGGGCAATGCGTCGGGAATTGAAAAGCCCGAGTTACACGACCAGGCTCGACCAGTTATGGACGGTAAATGCCAATTGAGGCGTCAGGATCCGGAGGAATTTGTGTATGTGCAGCCATTACGAAACACCGGCGCCCCAGCGAGTGGCCGAGACATTCGGCATCGAGCCTTTCGAGCAGGGCAAGTTGGAACTGTACCCAGGCTACACCGGCCCCTTCATTCGCCAGGTGGAGCACGTCGACCTCGAGGCGGATTCGCCGGCGCCGTTGGAAGGGCTGGCAGGCTCGTTTGGACTGATTCCGTCCTGGAGCAAGGACACTAAAATCGCTCGGCACACCTACAATTGCCGATCGGAAACGGCCAGTCAAAAACCATCGTTTCGCACGGCTTGGCGTAAGGCCCAACATTGCATCATCCCTGCAGAAGCTATTTATGAGCCTGATTGCCGATCGGGGAAGTCAATTTCAACGCGTATCACCCGCGCGGACGGCGAATTATTGGGCATCGCGGGGCTATGGGAGCAATGGCGCGATCCCGGTACCGGGAAGATCCTGCACAGTTACACTATGTTGACCATCAATGCGGACGACCACCCCTTTATGCGTAACTACCATAAGCCTCAGGATGAAAAGCGCATGGTGGTGATTTTGCCTAAAGGGCTGTACACCGATTGGTTGAAAGCCCCGGCCGTGGATAGCATGGAGTTTATGCGCCAGTACCCGGCCGACCGCATGGCCGTCGCCATGTAGTCCTGGGTGCAACCCACCACATGACCCGACCTGATATAAATGAGAGTGGTTGAATGACCAAAGATGAACTGCGACAACAGCTGCAGCAGCAATTTGAGCAGCATCTTCAGACGAATCCCGATGCTGTGACGCTTTATGCGGCAGAGCCGGAACCGGAAACACGACCTTGGAAAAAGAAACCCAGCCTGCTGGATCAAGCCTTTGCTCAGGACTTGGCCGAGATTGAAAAAGAACTGCAGGCCAAAGTTTAATTTTCCGTGAACACCAAGTACACCGAGCAGGGCGGGGCTATCTCCGGCCTTTCTGTTGACGAAATATGTCAGGATTGATGTCAAATAAGCATTTAGAGTGATGTATGCCCAAGGCGATTGTTATTGAGGATGAGCAGCTAGAACACGCTGTGAGCGTCGCCAAAGTAAGCAGCCCCGAGAACGGCGGTCGTGATGCGGCGTTGCTGCTTACATGCCTTGGCACCGGCATGACCGTGACAGAGATTTGCCGCCTGCGCGTGAGCGACTACCTCACCGAATCAGGCACTGTGCTGATCGACTCCCAGGTGCGTGCAGAAATCGCCTACAACAATCGTTCTAGGCCGTTGTGCTGGACCAGCAAGAAATTGACCAATGCCATAGACGCGCACCTTGCCGAAAGCCTTGTACGCGGTCACGGTGTTTCAACCAGGGTAATGGCTTTTCGTGGCCTTGATCCTGACTCGCCGTTGTTCGTATACGGTCGCACTGGCGAAGGGTTGAAGATCAGCGCTCAACGGCGCGATGGTAAAACGTACTACAGCGCTAACCAACTCAGCCGACTCTATACGCGGTTGTTCGGTCTTGCTGGGATCGAGGGGGCCAGCGCGCAGTCAGGGCGTCGGACACTCGCGGTCAAGCTCAAGCGTCGGGGCATCAACTTGCGGCATATCAGCGAGATACTGGGCATCGAGAGTTTGGAAGCGGTCAAGAAGCTCTGTGTGGGCGATCCAGCCAGCTTGGGTGACATAGTTCGGAGAATTATTTAATGGTGATGAAGGGGAGCCAGTACGACGTGCTGGTGAAGCTCATGCGCGGTAATCCAGAGAGTGCCGCAAACCGTGCTGCAAAGCGCGTTTTGGTTGACGGTATAGCTCAGGCTGATGCAATGCGTGAAACGGGCGCAACGCGCTCAACGGTAGGTGACGCCGTAGCGCGATATCGGGATGCGTACCGGGAAATTTGCGAAGTTTTCGACGTTGAAAAAAGGTAGAAATGTGTTTGCGTGTACGCCTATAGAGGCGTACATTTAACTCATTGAAACGATTCAATGAGGAAGACAGAAGCATGCGCGATATCTCGGTTTCAGACCACATTTCAAAGTCAGTCGCGGTGGAATATATCGCCGCTGCTGCAATGGGTAATGTCGATTTTGAGGCTCGTTCCATCTGCGGGTTTGACGTTGATTTTGTGGACGTTCAGAGCGGCCTCAAGGAACACCACAGCGAGCGACTGGCCCGCGTAGTGGCTTGCAATCAAGAGCGCACTATTGTGGCTGTGGGATTCGTCAGCCCCGCTGACAATTGATCGGAAGCCCGGTTCGCCGGGCAACCTCACCAGTTCAGGGATTAGGGAAATAACGCAAATGCAGCAATCGAGCAGTCGTTTCATCGAGCTGGAATCCGTGGCTCTCAAAGAGCTGTTCAAGAGAGAGTCGGGCGCGATTGGTATCTACCTGCCAGCCAGGGGCGAAGATGGCAAGGTGCAAAAGAGTTTGGCGAGCATTGCATCCCAAGCCAAAGCCCTTGCGTGCAAGATGAAAAAACGCTGCGTACTTCAAACTCTTTTAGCCATTGAGAACAGCGTCGAGGGCGATGTTCCCGCACCTGTGCGGATGCTGAAAGTCACCGTGACCCCTGAAGGCGAATACACCCCACGCGGAGAGCGATACATCGCGGCTAACTTGTCATAGGAAAAGACGATGCCCATCGGGCCTATTGAGCTTAGCAGTGCATGCAGCGCACACCATTGCCGCTTTCGTTCTTGAAACCTGGGACGAGCGAGCCGCAAAGGTGGAAGGCTGATTGTAATAGGCGGCAATGACTACAACGGCACGAAAGCGTGGGTCGCCATTGATCCTGATGCACCATAGGAAACAGGAGCAACACTGTATGGGAATGCCGAGCGAACCGCATCATGACGAATATGTTTTGAGCCTGGCACGAAAGTGTCCATTTCCAGAATGGCTTTTGCTGGAGCTACCAAATGGGAAATGGGGAGCATTCTGGCATGCAGGGCTAGAGGGAACTTGGGCTACGGCTGTTTGGGAAGGTGATTATTCAGCATGCGCCTTGGTCCATGCTGATCGATTCGAGGTGCTTCGCTATATGGAGAAGCATCAGTCCCACTAAGGTAGGAAAAGCCGAATGAGCGTTAAACAGTCACTCCGCGATTATGAAGCCGCCCTCCATGTCGCGCCGCGCAGAGTCGTAGCGGAAGGCCAGAAATGGGCGAGCGACGTGCCACAGGATGCAGGTGTCTATGTTCTCTGGAGAGATGCCACTCCTATCTACGTTGGAGAAACTTCATCTTTAAGGTCGCGAATGAGGGACTTGACTCGGGTCGAAAATCATACCTTCGCTCGGCTCACATGCAGGCAGTTCAGCATTGACGTTGGTGACCAGCCGGGATTGATCAGCATACTTTCGAAAACCTACATGCTTTCCTTCGTTTTGGTACCTCTTGGGCGAAAAGAAGTCGAGGAGTTTCTGATACTTCGGTGGCGTTCAACCCTTTTCAACAAGCCGACGACACGATTGATGAAGGGAACTCAATACGATTGGGTTTCTGAAATTGTACCCAGCCAAAAGGCTCTCTGAACTAGGAAAAAGGAGTAAACGCATGAATATCGAGCTGAAAGTGAGCCTCAACCCAGAGGGAAACCGCACGCTGATGGAGCGCAAAGAGGGGCATGGCTGGGCTGACGTGCTGAAGCCAAAGGGTGTGTGGGTAAACAACGATCAAGCCCAGTTCTACCGCGTTACGGCGAATTACATCGCAGCCCTCTCCCAAGACGGCTACCGAGTTCAGTTTCAAGATACTCAACTGGGCTAAAAGACCACGGAAAAGTCGCCCAGGTACACCCCAAGCCCTGCCGTCAAACGCGGGGCCGAGGACGTAGTAAAGGGGGCATTTCGCCTCTATCAAACGAGGGTATTTTTGATGAGCAAAATCGCAACACTTCCGCTGGACTGCGATGCGGCCAAACGCAAACTGGATTCACTCAATCTCGCACCAGTCGATTTACCGCTCCTGGTCAGCATGCTGGAAACAATAGATTCAGTGAATGACCAACGTCACCTGGATCTGGTAATGGCAGAGGCCGGCGGGCTTCTGAGAGGGCTAATGCATGGGCTGGTATTGACTCCGCAGCAAGGCGCCGAAGTTGGGACGCTCTTCCACGCTGTAGCCACGAATGAACGTGCGCAGATGAACTGAACGGTTCCGTAGGAAAAGACCTGCGACACATCAGTGAGATACTTGGCATTGAGAGCCTTGAAGCGGTCAAGAAGCTCTGCGCGGGCGATCCTGCGCGGCTGGGCGACATAGTTCGGAGAATCATTTGATGGAAGTTAGCCGATGAGTAAGGTGTTCCTAAGTCATAACCATGCGGACAAACCTTTTACAAGGCGTCTCGCGAGCGATCTTCGCCAAGCTGGTCATTCTGTTTGGATTGATGAAGCCGAAATAAACATCGGTGACTCCCTCATAGGGAAAATTCGTGAAGGTCTTGATGAAGTAGATTTTGTGGCAGCGGTTCTAAGTGAGCACTCCATTGGTAGTGTTTGGGTGCAGAGGGAACTGGAGATCGCGTCAAACCGAGAGATCGAAGAGCGCAGAGTGGTTGTTCTGCCACTGTTGGTGCAAAAAGTGGCGCTGCCAGGTTTTCTGAAAGGGAAATTTTACGCTGACTTCACCGATCCCACGTCTTACAAACCAATGCTTGATCTGCTACTTCGCGCGCTTGGCCCCGCAACGCCGGTAGAAAAACCCGCAGACGCTGAGATGGAAGCTCTAAGGAGCGAACTTGCCGTCATGAAGCATGCTTTAGATGATCTTTCTAAACAGAATAAAGCTCATCAGCATTTTTCGCTGATGCATAAGAGTCCCCTACTAGCTGAAGCTGTTGACCGTGCTAACCAGAAATTTCCGAATCATGCGCCAATCAATAACACCTACGCCTTTGAGGTTGGTAATACCGTGGTAACCCTGGATTACCTGCTTTGGGGTATTGGGAAAGCCATGAGAACGGGAGCTCACGTTCTAGAGGCGCTGCTTTCAATGCACAACAAGTGGCAAGAGGCTCACTGCATGATCGAGGCATATGACGACCTACTAGCTAGCTATGACTAAACGATCCAGGTAATTCACATATGACCATGCGCACATACGAGTACTTCGCCTGCCCTAATGGCCATCAAGGCGAAGAAAAGACTTCAGAGAACGATCAGCCTTACTCAAAAAGCTGGGAACAGGTATCAACCAAAGGGATGAAGGATGGACCAGAAGGGACCTACCTGTGCACTTCCTGCGGATTGGTGATGTCTCGCGCTCCGAAGCCGCTTGCATAGGAAATTTATGAAGACCTACGGACGGCTGTCAATTCCTATCATTGCAACTATTTTGCTATCAGCCTGTGGCGGGGATAAGGTTCATGACTCGAGCCCGAAGGAGCGCATGATGAGGGAGGCTATGTGCGTTGCTGCGTCAGAACGCTTTGCCCTCTATGACGATGCAAAAAAACATTTCGCTCACGGAATGGACGCTGCCTCGGACTACTTCAGAACGTCAGGCGAACCCCCGCATTTTCCAAAAATGATCAATGCTGTGCGTTCATCGCTCGTTTCTACGCAAAATGAATTCGTGGCCACGCTGATCGCGACAAAGTGCAATGGCCAAGTGACAGTCGGGCAGGTGGCTGATTTCTAGCCGCTAAATAGCAGCCAGCACCAACGCAGCTTAAGCTCAAGGAAAAAATGAATCTCGCAATAAACGTGATTTTTGGCCTACCGCCGCAGCTGCAGGCACTGATTGACCGGGTGAAAGCCGAGGAAATTCGCTCAGTCCCCTCAAAGGGACGTGTCATGTAAAGTTGAGCCGTAAGACAAGAATTTTAAGGGCGTTAGAGGCGCTGCATAGATTCTGGAGATATTTCGATGAATTTTTTGAAAGTAATATTGGCTGTCACTTTTTTTGCTGCTGGGCCCTCATGGGCTGGAGATTTGACTGGACCTCAAAATAATGCAGTCAGATCAGCGAAGCAGTATCTCAGCATGACGGGCTTCTCACGGAATGGGCTAATTCATCAGCTTTCGTCTGATGCTGGAGAGGGTTTCGACGTTTCTGACGCTACGATAGCAGTGGACAGCATGAACATTGATTGGAACCAGCAGGCTGTGAGGTCTGCGAAGCAGTATCTCAATATGATGGGCTTCTCTTGCAAAGGCCTCATTAAGCAACTTTCCTCGAGTGCTGGAGAAAAATACACTGTGGACCAAGCAACCTACGGGGCAAAACATGCAGATGGTTGCTGAAAAACGGCGTGGTTCAAACGATAGTTACATTGGAATAATCGAATTCGCCTACAACCATCGTTCTAGGTCGTTGGGCTGAAATAGCAAGATGTTGACCAATGCCACCACGAAGCATGGTTTGCCCGTGCCGATTTGGCTCGTGCCGCTGCGGGCAACGTGAACTAGTAGGAAAGGTCGCTCAGCTGTATCCCAAGCCTCGGCCCTGAAAGTCCGGGGCCGGGGAGGTAGAAAGGGACGCTTTCGCTCCCTAGTACCGAGCAGAAAAAGGAGTCGACTGTGGCTGAAGCGCTGAAAGTTTCCAAGGAGTCGGGTCATCCAGCGCTGCAATACGTAAAGCTGCTCGGCTGTTGAACTGTTTCAATCACGGAAAACAGCATGGCAATGACTGACCCACTTCAAGCACTCGTAAGCCTTCAAGCTGAAATTCGTAAGGGCATGCCCACGCATCCTACCGAAAAATATCCTTCAGTACGGGTCGTGCTCGATGAGAGAAACGGGCGTGTTAGGTACACCTATGCCCGGATAGAGCACGGTCGGGTGAAAGCGATGGCGATGTTTGTGCGCATGGAAAATATCGACGGAATTGGATGCTTTCAGATTGGCTATGCCGTTCCAGATAAATACCGGGGTAGAGGTTGGGCAAAAGAGATCCTGGAGCAAGGATTAGACGAACTCAGCAATGGCCTAGCACGGCACGGTGTCGAAAAATTCTACGTTCAGGCGGTGGTAGGCACGTCCAACTTGGCATCCATCGGGGTTGCAACACGATTGCTGACTGACACCCCTGTCTGGACCATGGATAGTGTCTCTGGGGAACCTGCTCAGGCGTTTACCAGGCTCGTGGAGTGTTGAAAGAAAATGAGTGAGGCATTTATGGGGAAGGGAAGGGATCGGACGGCACGACTTCCGCAGCGAATAAAGAAGCAGCGTCCATTCGATTTATCGGCCATCCGCGAGGATTACCCTACCATCTCGATATTGCTCGCACAGACTGTTCGCACCCTCGCTGAACTACCTGACTTTTCAGATGACGAAAAAGTGGCTGTCATGTCCGATTTTGGCGGCGAGCATAAAGGGTCACGCTTCACCACCTATTCATTTTTGCTCATGGCTTACGACAAGGTCGGGCCATTTGAAGAACAGACCAGAGCCCTCAGAGAGAAATACGATCTGTTAGATCCATATAGTGAGTTTTCCTTCAAAGACCTGACCTACGGCCCTCGAAGTAGAGCTCTTGATGAGTTTCTTTGGATCGTTGACCACTTCATCCATGGCGCGGTAATCACAATCGCTATCGATAGGCAAATTGAGACAGTATTTGGCCCATCCAAGAAGGAAGCTCACACCTTTCTGGTGGATCAGCTAGCGGCCATGGGATTAGGTCAGTGGAAAGGACCTGTGGCTGAAAAAGTCCTTCGCGTATGCCATTCCATTGCCTTTTTTGTTGGTCTGACCACCAGAGAAAACCAACGATTGCTGTGGTATTGCGACAACGACGCGATTAATGAAATGACCAAAACCCGAAATTTTGGGGATACACAGAAAATTTTCCAGCAAGCGCTCGCGATGTATGCCAAGCACAGTTTCGACTTAGTAGGTTTTGGTAAATCTTTTGACGGCAAATCGCACTTAGACGATCTTTTGAGTATACCGGACCTAGCTGCTGGGGTCGTCCAGGATGTACTGAAAGCCCACGCCATCGGCGATGACAACATTCCGGGCGGGCACGAGAAAATTTCCTTGGTGAAATGGTTGACGACTGAAAGCCAATTTCTTTCAAAAATCACAATCCAGATCAGCAAGCTCGAAAACGGAGAAATCGGATGCGGGCTGGTGAACTTTGGGCCTGCAATCCACGAGTAGCAGTGCTGGATGCTCGGATGGCCAAGGCCTATGGGTTGTTCGTAGAGACGGACAAGCCGGCAGTGTTCTACCTCGAAACCAAGGGTTTGCTGAACCCTGGCAAGCTATAGGAAAACTCGCTGTACCATCAGCCCGCCATTGTCGCGGGCTTCGCCAGTAGGAGGCGGGCACTTCCGGCTCTCGGGATCGACCAGGGGGAAACACATGAAATCCAGTCTCGCTTTCGCAATACCACTATTCGCTCTGATGGTATCCGAGCAGTCGTTTGCTGAGGTAAAGCTCAGTTGTGACGCAATATGCGATACCGGGAATTACAGAGCTGCCTGCCTAATTAAGATCGAGAATGAGAAAGAGTTTAAGGAACTCTTCGAGATCAATAGAGGTGGTGGCCTTAACCTAAACACCCAGGTTTTATTAGTCGGCACAACTCCTTCACCAGAGATGTGTGACAGCGTTCTGTACCAGTCAGGTCAGTTTATCGATAGCAAATCTGTTCCGGTGATTGGCCCCGTCGCGGGTGTAATTGGTGGTACGGCTGGTTCAGTTTCGCCCGGCACCGTTTATCGCATCTGGGTGAAATATGCGCCGACGATGTCCCCTCCGAGAGTTTTAGACCCCAGTATAAAAACGAAGCTGTAATTACCAAAACATCTCGGAAAACTGACAATGCCACTGCTTCAGATTGAGCAAGATAACCCCGAGCTGATCGCGCAGGTGCGTAACCAGATCGAGCAGATGGTCGAGCGGACTCACAATTTGCCAAGCACGGTCATTGTCGTGGTAGCCGAGGAGTATGTTCGCGGCTAACCAAGACCACCGTGGCGGCGTCGTGCTGATATGGCAAGGCGCAGTGTATGGCTGGAAAACCGCATAGGGACGCCGATTTCGCGTCCACGATATAGCAAGGGCGATTCGATATGGCGTTAATCCAGTGGTGGACCAGCATATCTTCATCAGAACAAGCAGCTTGGATCCAAGCTGTAGGATCGGTAGCAGCAATCTGCGTAGCTGTGGCAATTCCCGCCATTACTAGCTTGAGCCAAAGACGGGCAAAGGCAGCTGACAATGCAGAAAAGGCGAAAAATGTAATCCTCAACTTCTACCCGTCGTTGCTCAGAATGAACCGATCATTAGACCGATTCATAGAAACAAGCGACTCCGCATATTCCGAGGATGATGGTGTCATCAACATCGATCCCGATGACGGCGATTTTCAAAAGCACATTCCAGATCTGTTGGCCGCAGCTTCTTCGCTCGCACAATTTTCCTCAGCCGTCGCTGGGCCTCTGAGGGAATTGTTGTATCGCTTGATAGACATGCAGCACTGGCTCGAATCCATTCCTGCAATCCAGCGTTCTGGGTCGCCAGGTTTCTACAGAAATAATCTGGATGGCATTCGCGAGCGAGCGATTGAGCTGAATGTGCTGACAGGCGAAGCGCTTGAAGCGTGCTCCACCTCGCTCCAGGAAAAACCGAATCATTGAGGAAAACGATATGTCTCAACCTCAGCATCCAAAACTCCCTGGCGATTGCACATATCTTGGTAGCAAGGGGCGATTCGATCTCTATTTCTGCTCCCAAGGGCTTCCAGCACCAATAGTGATCGCGCGCAGTAGCGTCAGGGATCAACAATGGCCGGTAGATCGTGGTTCGCGTTCGACAGTGTCGGAGCAAATCTTTATTTATGCCGTCGATCTGGCGCGTCAGCAAGGGCTACTGGAATTCGAGTAGGAAAGATCGCTGCACACCAGCGGTCCTTGATTGGGCCTTTGGCGGTACCAGGGCGCGGCTTCCGCGTCCGTGAATAAGGAACTCTGTGATGCCTTTGATCCAGATTGAGCAAGACAGCCCCGACACCATCGCGCGAGCCCGTCAATGCGTTGCCAAGATGGTCGACGAGGTGCGTCGCTATCGCCATGACTCCGCTCTTTGGTCGCCGTCGGCATCGAAGGTGACGGGCTATCTGACCGCGCTGGTTGAGCATGACTTGATTAGTTCCTCGATGACAGTGCAACTGACTCAGGAAAAGGATCAAGCCTTAAGCGATGCCCTCAAGGTTCCTAGCCAGTTACCGGAGGGCGGCGGTTTTCAGCAAGCAGTCAGTCCGCCGCCACGCTACTGAATTGCAGGAAAACGGCATGGACAAATACACCGAGCAAGACCTCGATTCGGAAATCAGCGTCAAGCTGACGCTGCGTGACCTCATTATTCTGAGCTGGGGGCATGAGTCTGTTTCGTTTGTGACTGGTAGCGAGGAAGAAACGGAATTCCGCGACGCCGAGGCCAAGATTGACGCTGCATTGGCTACCCTGCGCGCTAAACGCGCCTGACACAGGAAAGTGCGATACCGCCCAAGCCCAGCCCATGCTGGGCCGAGGCCATAGAGGAGCGCCGCTTTGGCGTCTACCCCATACGCGAAGGATTACTTATGGATTTCAAACTCACCTATTGGACGCGTCGGTGGTCAGCTAACACGACGCTCAAGGTACAAAAGATAGAAGCTGGATGGCACATTTCCCACGTCGCGATCTTTGGTGACGCTGATCGAGAAGGTGTGCCTTTCCTTGAATCGAACCTACATCAAGACCACGTGAAATTCCCCAACGACGTCGGTGCGTTCCTAGGCTTCGTATGGGAGCAGTTGGATGGCGGCGAAATCGACGAAGAACGTGCCCAGGAAATGATTCAGGAGATCGGCGACTGGATCACTGCCTGCGAGACCTCGCAGCCTGTTTGGAAGATCTGGAACAGCTAGGAATATCATGGATGACTGAATACCTATGAAGCAAACCAAACTGGAATCCTACAAAGGGCTTTTGGATTGCGCCCAGATCGCAGAAGGAATCAATGCGTCAAACGCCAATGCCCGCCGATTGGCGACTGATGCCCAGACCCTGTTGGACGCGGGAAGCTATGCTACCGCTGCATCCCTTGCTGCTCTTGCCATCGAAGAATCTGGAAAAGCTTCCATCCTCAGAGCTATCGTCTTAACGGTAGATGACAAAGCATTGAAGTTGGAGTGGAGAAGGTACCGATCCCACACAAGCAAGAACTGTCACTGGATTTTCGCTGATCTAGTAGCAAAGGGTGCGAAGCACCTTAGTGATCTACGTCCAATCTACGATGATGCCTCCGATCATCCGAATGTATTGGATCAAGTAAAGCAGCTGGGCTTCTACACCGATTGCCTAGGTGCGGGAGCTCATTGGTCAGTCCCCACCGATGTCATCGACGTAGAACTTGCCACTGCTCTGGTGAACTCCGCCAAACTTTTCAGTCAACGGTCGCCAGTAACCGAGCGCGAAATCCAGCTATGGGTTGAGCACTTGAAACCGGTTTGGAACAAAGACTTCCAGGGAATGAAGCAAGCCTTGGTTAACTGCTACAGTGCCATGCAGGTCGAAGGCTTCCAAGATGAAGGCCACAACAAGATGGAAGAATTCGTTTTAGGTCCAAGGTAAGGCGGAAAAATCCATGAATGATATTTACATCTGTACAAAGTGCCCGACCGTGTTCGAAGCCATCCATCACAGTGGTGGGTTTCCTGGAGGCAAGGATCGTGAGTACATCAATTGTCCTAACTGTGGACACGCGGCGGGCAGTGAAGTCACCAGCGGCCTAATCAACACCCGAGAAATCACCGGCGAGCGAAAGTCTCAGATTCTGGCTAAGCAGCGTTAGGTAGGAAAAGGTCATGTCACATCACTTCAAAAAGGCGTCCGCCGAATTTCTCATCATCACTGGTAGCAACGCCGAATGCTCTTACTGGGTTGAAAAGGAAGAGGGTGCGGAACGTGCAGAAAGCTACGGCGACTGGCATCCCAAGGAATGCCAATCACCCACGTCTCACGTTTACGTGATGACCGAGGCGGACGGTGTGAATCTGTATAGTCAGATATTGACAGGTGACGACTGGCGTCATCTTGAAGAAAACGGGTTGCTTCAGTCGTTTACCGACCAGATTTTGGCAGGCGCCGAGCCTCATGCGGTTCTATCAGGGCTGCGTGATCATGGACATCCGAGCGCTGTGTCAAGTTGAGGGAAAAATCAGATGAAGTCATGGATAGGCGCATTATTTGCACTTAGTTGGGCAGCAGGTGTATCAGCCGGATCTGATTACGGATGCACAATTGAGAGGGTGGTAGGTGCATCTGACGATGCCTATAGTCAGGCTTACGTGGGTAAGAAGTTCAACGTAGACCGACTGACGGGACTCATGGTCGGGGCCCTTAAGAACTCTTATGTAACCAATCCGCAGGTTATTGATCATGGCTCATCGAAAAACAGCTTCAAGGTGGTCACGACTATGCGAAAAGACCAAGGTGTTGGAGCTGGTTCAAACATTTATGCCCTGACGATTAACGAATATCAAAACGGCGCAAGGAAGCCTTTCATTTTTTTAAATAACGACCAAGCATATATAGGCTGGTGTGAACATCTTTGAAGTCGCGGTAAGTCACAGGAAAAAATGATGAAAGGCAACGAGTTACCAATCGAAATCTCTTGCGAGGTCGACCTTACGCTGACCTATGGTGTCGCCCCTGGTCTCGGCCGTCAGGCGAAATACTCGGCCCAGCCGATATTGATCTGTCGAGAGTTAGGAAAAAAAACGAGCGTTCAGGTAGCTAATTTAGGTGTGGACTTACTGAAGTCGCCTTCTATCAGTCATGCGAATTTAGTTTTACCCGACGGGACATCGCTGTCTGGACCGGTAACGAAAATCAGCCCCTGCGGCACCTACTTTGAGATGATTGAGGATTAGGGTGTGAGTGGTGAAGGTCAACGTCCAGATGCGTAGGAAAAGAAGCAATAACCACAGGTCAATTAGATAAATGACATCCTCCTGCTTGGAGTTAACTATGCGCGATGCGCTGCCCCCTCTAGAAAAAACATCGCACCAGTTGCTCTATCTCATCTACGGCGACCAGGCTGTCTACCGGCGCGAAGCAAAATTCAGCATGCTGACCGCCTTGGCCCAGCTCAAACGGGGCGAGTCGCTGTGCATCAGAGTTATGACTGATCGCCCGCAGGATTACGCCGGTTGGCCGGTTGACACAATCGCCCTGAGCAATCAGACCATGATCCAATGGCAAGGTGAAAACGGCTACCACCACCGACGTAAGGCCTGCGCGATCGCGGAAGGGCTGAAACTGGCAGAAAAAACCCTATTCGTAGATACCGACACGCTGTTCCTGGATTCCCCCCACCGTATATTCGGACGGATTGATCAAGGACGGTATGTGATGGACCGCTTTGAATACGACTGGAGCTATGTCTGCGAACGTCCAGACTATGTAAAGCTCGGTCAGCGGCTAGAAGCATACGGTATCTCGGCCAGCAATAGTTTCAAGCTGTACAACAGTGGTCTGTGTGGTCTCAATGACAGTGATACGCCGCTGCTCGAAGAGTCGATTCGACTGATCGACGAGTGGACTCAAGGATCATTCGATATCCATACTATCGAGCAAATCGCCCTATCATTCGCGATGCGCAACAAGCCAATTCAGGAAGCGAAAAACTACGTTTATCACTACTTCGCCGAAAAGCGCTTCTTCCATGCTATGCAAAAGCACTTTTTCAGTCGACATGGTGAACAGTTTCACCCTGAACTGCCCGCCCTCTGCACTGAAGTGCCGCGCTGCAAACCTGTGCCGTCACCCTGGCAGCGCCTGCGGATCAAGTGGAAACTGCGTAATACACGCAAAGGCATGAAAAAAGTCTGCCGTGATCTACTTTACGGAAGCGCCGCACCTAACCATCCGTACTTCGAAGTGTGCCGTCATGAATGGTGGGAATCAGCCTCCCGGGAGATTTTGCGTTGGGACGAAGGCCAACAGAAAAGATTTTTCGGCGCGGAATATGGTCGCTGGCCGAAACACCTGCCCAAACCGAAACGGTCGACCGACGAACAGACCATAATCGCCTACCTGCGCGAGCGAATGGGGCATTAACGACTTCTTGGATTGCTGCTCCAAGACTCGCAGATGCTCCAGGCGGCCTTTGATGATCAAACAGGCTGGCCAACGCCGCCAGTTTGCACCGGATCGTGGCGCCGGCCAGGCCTCAGGTTTCCAGTTGAGCGCGCCAGGCCAGCACGCGCGCGGGTGACTGCAGAACTCATCGGCGCCGGTGAGCCCGACAAACCCGCAGAAGTCTTCCAGGTCGTGTTGATAAGCGCGTCGGGGGCGTGGGTTGTCGATATTGGCGCACCATTCCACCGCCGCCGGCACGCTGGCCAAATGCTGGAATTCACCGGCGCTTAGAGGGCATTCGCCGATCGGCAACAGCACGGCGGTGGACTGGGGGGAGTGAGTTCTTTCATCGTATGCCCGGGCCTGCAGGCCGACCTGCCGCGTGCTCACTGGCGACCCATTCCCAGTATTTACGGTGGGAGCGGTCGTTTACAGATTCCGGCACCAGGTGCTGCCAGCGTTGCTTTTCCAGGTCTTGTCGCTCGTCGCCGCGCAGCTCCTCACCGAGCACGGCGTCGGCCGCTGCGAATCGCCGGCGAGCCCGGTACCAGAAACCATCGGATGAGGTGCACTGATCCAGCGGCACAATCGGCACCTGGTGTGTGCGCCACAGCTGCCATAGCACTGCCAGGCCGATGCCCTGCCTCCGCTGCGCCCGTTCGATTTCGATCATGTTGATGTACACGCGATCGCCCAGCGGACTGATGCCGTAATCGACGTGGCCAACCGGGTGGCCACCGACCTCGATGTTGTCCTGGTAGTCGGTACCGGGAAACACGAAGCTGCCCCGGGGGGATTCGCTGCGCAGGTTCACCAGCTGTACGCCGCCGGCTAACGCATCGAGGCGTACGATCTGACGGCGCTGGAAGAAGTAGCGTAGCGGGTCAAATTGGAGCATGGGCCTATCCTCGCGGGGGGCGGGTGTCAGATCCGGTTGATGTACTGGTTAGCCGGAACCGTTCCAAGGCCGTAACCTTCTACAACCAAATTCCAGTGCGTGGCCTGCTTTTTACCAGTGGGGGCATTGGAGCCGTAGACCTCACCAATGTTCAGGAGCTTATTGCCTCTATCCCACACGATGTAGTTTCCAATGCGGATGGTGTTTGCAGGATGACGCTGGACGATATGCATGACGCCGGAATAGTCGGTCATGGTGATGTTGATCAATTGGCCACATTCAGTGCATGTCCACGTCTGGTTATCAAGATGGGTCGCGCCACTGTTGTTGTTATGACCATTTGGGCAGGAATAGTACGAATCGTAAGACGGAGAGATGTAAAACGTCATGGTGAGCCTTCCAGGGCTGATTAGGGTGATAACCTATTTTATTGCCACTGATGGACGGCTACCTACACTCTTTTGGCCGTTGTTCACTGCTATGGCCGATTGGCGCCCGTCACGACCGGCAGCAATCGACCCAAAGGAGACGGTCAATCTCTGTGTCAGGTTCAATCCAAAATAGAAACTAGGTCGCATGCTTTGTGAATGTGATATCCATTACCGGACGGTCATAGTCCAGCAGGTATGCATGATGATGGCGGTACAACTGTAAGAGCAGATCTGTATTCGGGCCAACCACATCCATACCTCTATCGTCATATGGGAAAATCATGACTCGCTTTTTCAAATTGAACAGATAGAAATCACATCTGGGCTTAGGTTGTATCACGGCGAAGTCTGTAGCCAATGCACACCAAAGAAATGCTTGGAGCAGGTTCATAGGCGCTTCAAATGCCACGTTGATCCAATACTCCGGATCATTTTCGCAGTACCACTCAGCTGGATCTATTTCCTCGCTCCAGACTGACCGTTCAGTGGGTATGTCAATGCCGGCAGATCGAAGAGCTTGAATCGCGGCACGATGAGCAAATTGATTGCTTCCGGAGTGAATGCGCAGACAAGCGACAAGCGCCGTTTCACCAACAAAAACATCGCTGCAGATCTTCGTTGATTTTTGCAGTGCTGAAAGGAACTGCTCTATCACCCCGCCGGTTTCGGATAGTGCAAAGCGCAGCCCGCCTGGATACGAGTAGAAAAGAGGTCTAACAAAGGCTTTGCCTCCAAAAACTCTCTCAATTTCAAGCTCTAAATTCATTCAATCCCTTCGTGGCTATCAGCCCGACTCCATAACCTTGGCGGTGCGCAGGGATATTACCGTATGCGCAAGATCTGAGCTAAAGCTGGCCTGCGAGAGACCACTTTTGGCCGCTTGCTGCCCCTCACGACAGGCAGCAATCGACCCAACGCGGACCTTGACCATCGGCAAGTAGGTCTTACAATTTTCGACCCGAGTAAAACGGCACTTGACCGATACCGGTAGACCATTAAATCAGGTGATGTCGTATGCGTGATCTACCATGCCCTTGCTGCGGTTTCGTAACCTTGGAATGCGAGTACGGCTCGTACGATATCTGCCCCCTTTGTGGCTGGGAAGATGACGCCGTCCAGTTAGCCAATCCAACGTCAGAGGGAGGCGCAAATTCCATTTCCCTCGCTGACGCTCAGATGAGCCTCTTAAACGAATACCCAATAACTGTTCGGCTTGCGGGGGGATTTCGACGAGGGCTCGGATGGCGACCGTTAGACGCCAATGATCTTGAGGCTGCTAACGTACTTAAGACCGTCAAGCACTGGCACACCATCGCCGTTCGCTTTGAGTCAGAAGCCTATTGGTTAGTGAATGGAACGAACGACGTTAAGGTCTGAATTTACGAGACCCAACAGAATTTTCCGCTTGTGGCCGGAAGCGGGTCTAATCCGAAGGTCCGCTTTTGGCCGATAGCCGTCTTCCGCTCCGACGATGGCGCGTCCTGTTCTACTCTCCGATCAGACCTCATGCCCTCCAGCTCAAGGGCATTTCGAACACTTTGGCAAGCCGAGCCAGCTTCTCGGCAGATCTGGCTGAGATAGCGAGAGGGGGCTCCTTGATCATGTAGAACAGATGATCGAGTGCGACACCCGCTTCGCCGTGCGCGATGTAGTCCAGAACGATTTCTGCCCCATTCTCAAGACCTGACTGTGCCAGTGGATGATCATCAGGCAAGGGGCCAAGCTGCGCATATTCAGCGGACATCAGTGTAGAGACCTCATCCAGCACTTCGAGGAGATCCTCACGCAGATCGGGACTTAGCTGATTCATATCACCTCAATCCAAGTCGTCATATGCTCAGTTTGTACCACCATTTGCCGAAGAGTCGCAGCGCTGACTCCATGACGGACAGCTTTCGACCCAATGTGGATACTGCAGAGATGAAATCACGCTCGCTTAAAAGCAACCTTAATCGCCGCACCAGCTTGACCAGCGAGCAAAGCTATCTCAGAGTTGATGACAACCTCGCTCCAAGACAATTTGGTTGCGACGCACACTATTAAATACAGCTCACAGTAGCACCCCCCGAGTTCGGTTTTGACCCAAGCAAGGGTGCCCCCTAAGGCAGCCATCGTGACTGGGATAGAGATATACCGGCTTCCGTCCGTCACTCGCATGCCGCCACGACGACATTCGAAGTGAACGGCCAGTCGTTCGTAGGTCTCAATGTCAATGCCATGCACGACGACGAAATAGCTTAAGCAATCATCTTGGTTCACTGTAATGATCATATTTTTATAGCCTAGCTCGCAGGCCAACTCGTCATTGGTGTCATAGCAGATAAATTCCGCTTTTGGCCCACTTCTGCCAGTGTCGACCGGCTGTATTGGGTCGTTTTCTTCCATCTCGCGACGGGCCGAAGACGACCCAAAGCGGTCATCCACAGAGCCGGCCACTCATGGGAAAGAAGTAAAGGCCGCATGATGCTTACTCATTATCGATAAGGACATCACCATGAACAACGCGATGAGGCCCCGCCAGGATAAAGAACACACAAAAGACTTGACTGCTCGTTTCGGTCGCGGGTGCTACCAGGTAAACAGCAGTTGCACAACAGAAAGTTCCTGCGACGTCAGCAAGCATTTGCGCAGGGCAGTGCGTAGTTCAGAACGCTGGAGTTAGGATTGACCTCTGGCTTTTGGGTCACGATGCGATGTCCATTTTTCTATCGCCATGAATTTATTCTTCACGGCGTTCCAGAGTGATCTGGCCTATTGCTGGTCCAACAATCTCGACGATGTCGTCGTGGCCGAGATTCTTTAACCGATAGAGCACGAGTGTGTTAGTAGCTGTAATGAACTCGGTTAAAAAACATTGGTAACGCAATCCAATCCAGATACTCGGTCGCCGAGTTTCGAACACGTCTCTCCAGACCAATCTACCCTGAGGCCAGGTTCGCCAACTGCGTGTAGGCAAGTCGTTCAGTGCAATCTTGTGACGTGCAGCGAGTTCTCCTACATAGACTTCAAACGGTTTGATCAGCGGCGCCTGGCTGCGGATATCAGCAAGAAAATCACTTGCGCGCTGTCCTTTTGCATGCAGGCGCGCCTCCCGTAGTGTCTGGGCCTGGATGGCCCCGGCTATGACGAATTTCCATTCGAGATCGGGTACTGACTGGATACATTCGAGCGACCTCAGCCAAGCTGCATGCATACCGGCAAAGTCGGTCTCTCGTTTAAGCGTGTAAAACTCGCTGTCTTTGTCGCCAATCCAATTGTCGACCTTGCCAAAGTCCCGATGGTCGAATCCTCCCCGAGCGCGAACAGCCTCCAGCTCCTTGGCATCTATATTGACGCGTTGAGCCACCTCTCGAAACAGCGTCTGGATGGCAAGTGCTCCCATGGCTGCCAACCCCTGATCGACATCGGCCTGAACTTCTGGCGACCAACTGCTGTTGCTTATGAACTGCTCATGCCCTCCATTGCAGACTTCTCCTTCGTAGTTGGATACTTGGCAGCTCAGCCTGGTCTCGATAGGCAATTCGTGTCGCAGATATGCACCGTAATGGTCCAATGTTTGGACGGTCTTCATAACCGCTTCTATCAAAGCATAAGGGTTCTCGCCCCGGTAATGTCTTTCGCGGATCGGAATAGAGGTCAATCGATGGGAGTTCGGATGTGCGGGGTCAAAAACATCCATATGGCACAGTCTCTCGACGGTTGAAGGAGTGGCTTACTGTTGTGCTTCGTAAAACCGAAAGACAATTTCTAGGGCCCTTGACTGAACTTGTGTAATAAAAAATTCATAAAGATGAAAGTATTTTTCCCCAGAAGCAAGTGAGCACGTAGATTCAAATCCCAGTTGGAAGTTTCGCGTAGCGGGCCGCCGCATCGTCCGCTATTGGCCGATTTCTGCCTGTCGCCATCGGCTGAAACCAACCCGTAGCGTACATTCATAACGTCTGACAAAACAGGCGTCCATCATGCCTAGCGCATTGGACGCCTTTTGGATAAAAAGGTTAGGCATCAGCATGTTAAGCCACTGTTGAACGTGGGCCTTGTCTAAGATTCGGATATTCCGCGAGCATTGTTTGCGCTAGGTTGAAGTCGTTGGACGTGGAAAAGATATAGCGCTCGCTCCATGCAATCTGCAGGGAGTTGAAATTCTCAACATTAGCAACTGAGTACTGCACTGGCTTGCCACTCAAAAGGGAATCGCTCATGGCAACGATTCCCTCGGGATCAGCTCCATCTTCCGCTCTTCGCGTGGCAACCAATGACCGTGCGCCACGGTGAACAAGATCGGTCAGAGTAGGGCACCACATTGCCAGAGCACGAGTAGGCGAAAGTGGAAGGTAGATCTCAATACCTGGAGTCGTCAGTCCAAGGTTCCCTCGGAGAGCCCGATCAATCATGTTCTGACGCGTTAACGGATTGTCGCTTAGAAGGAATGGATGTTGTCTTGATGTCGCAGCGAGAACCCAGTCCTTGCCTAGAAAGTGATCTGCGTAAATTGAGGGGGCGCTGAAGACAATCCTTGCGGTCTGTTCCTTCGAATCGCTCTCCGGAATATCGCGAAGAAGCTCTTCGGCCTGTGACCCAGGCGCAATTTGATCGCCATTCTGCTCGAAGTGTTCCCTCACCATTCTGGGGAACGCGTTCCACTCCTCGCGAAAGGTCTTGGTTCTGGTGAGTTGTACCGCAAGGAACGAGGCCAAGATGTGCTTTTGCTCATCCGCAAGGCTCGAGAGCGAGTCAGCATCGAGGATCGTGCTGATCACCAATTTGGCATGCCCTTCTAATTCAGAGAGCCACGGCTCGATAGATAGCGGCTGGCCTTGATACTCAAAGTCGTAGAACCGATTTTCACTGGCAAGATTCTTCGTGTTTGAAGGAAAGCTTCGATTCGAGGACTTGTCATAGACCCAGACCTGATCTTTCTTTCCGTTACCGAAGTTCCGCATGAGAAATTGCGGCACGTAGTGCTGAACTTTTGCGATCGTCATCTCAGCTGTGCTCTCGTGGTGTGCTTAGAGGTGGCGCAGAGAATGAGACGTGGCCCAGACGCCCTGTGGCCTTCTAGATTCGAAAGCAGTATCGATGACGCTACCCATTTGCCGTCACTGTGTCCACCGTCTGCTTATGGCCGAAAGCGACGGGGTGGCAGCCCCGTCGCGGTTTTCCGGTCATACTTCAGTCTGCTCGGCCATCTCAAGCGCGTCGTCCACTTCGATGCCAAGATATCTGACAGTGCTTTCTAGTTTGGTGTGACCAAGAAGTATCTGTACTGCTCTGATGTTTTTCGTTCTCCGATAGATCAACGATGCCTTGGTCCGACGCATCGTATGAGTACCATATGGCACTGGGTCGAGGCCGATGGAGCTTACCCAGGCTTTCACTATGCGTGAGTACTGACGTGTGGATAGGTGCTCGGACGTTTTTAGCCGACTTGGAAACAGGAAGTCTCCATTTCTGAGTCCAGCCTGTAGTACCCATTCCTCCACAGCGAGTCGCGTCTGCGCAGTGATCTCGAATTGGACGGGCCGTTTTGTCTTCTGCTGCATCACCATTGCCCTAGCTACAACGTGATTTCCGTGCGCGACATCACGAACACGTAGCTTCGTCAGATCGCATGCACGAAGCTTGCTGTCGATTGCTAAATCGAAAAGCGCTAAATCCCTCACGTTTTGCGCAAGCTCAAGCCTGATTCTGATGCCCCAGATGTCGCGCAAGCGGAGCGGCGATTTTTGACCAACCAGCTTGCCTTTATTCCAAGGCTGGTACGAGGTAGCAGTTTTTGCGTTCATGTCATTACCTCCGTTGATGGAGGTTTAGCATGACCCTGTGCAAGAAGGGCCGCGGTCGGCCACTACCTGCTATGCATGATGTGCGGTATCCGTAGCGTTTTGGATGACTGATAGACAATAGGTTGTAAGGTCCCGGTGCCATATTCAGGGCGAAGCAGACGGGCAGGAAAAACGCTGGCGCATTCAGAAAGGTGCGCCCCCGGATGGTTACGAACGTCGATTATTAGTCGCTTCTCCTCCAACACTCCCGACCCACCCTTGCAATCAGGCCCAAATCACACCACCATTGCGAATAGTTTTCATTAACATGGACGCCACTCGCTGTGTTTCCTACTCATCCGGCAAACCAAGATCCCCGCCAGCAGGCGCTCCATCGCCTGTTCGGCGAGCACCACAGCTGGCTGCTCGAACGCCTGCGCCTGCGCCTCAACTGCCGCGAGGATGCCGCCGATATGGCTGCCGAAACCTTCGCTCAGGTTGTGGCACTGCCGGATCCCCATGCCATTCGCGAGCCCCGGGCGTTGTTGAGCCTCATTGGCAAGCGGCTGATGTTCGCCCGCTGGCGGCGCAATGATGTCGAGCGTGCCTATCTCGACGCCCTCGCTTCCCTGCCCGAGCCGACCGCGCCTTCGCCCGAGGAGCATTGGGTGGTGATGGAGGCATTGATGGCGGTCGATCAGTTGCTGGATGGCTTGTCGTCCAAGGCCCGCGCGGCGTTTCTGTATAGCCAGATCGATGGCCTGACTTACGCGCATATCGCCAATGAGTTGGGGGTGTCGGTGACGCGGGTGCATCAGTATGTGGTGCAGGGATTGACGGCGTGTTACCGGGGCGCGTCGTGACGACGGTGTCCGCGGCGGCGGCGCAGGCGATCGAGTGGTATGCGCGGCGTGCTTCGGGTGTGTTCACCGAGCAGGATCAGCAGCAGTTGCTTGTGTGGCTGGCCGCCGACCCGAGTCATCTGCGCGCCTGGCAGACCCTGCAACAGCAGTTGAACCGAAGCGTGACGCCGTTGGTGCAGCAGCAGGCCGCCGTCCATGCGCTGTGCGACGTCGGGTACAGTCGTCGTCGCATGCTGCGTGGCGCTCTCGGCTTGGGTGCCCTGGCTGTCGGCGGGCAGTTGTTGACCATGCCGGGTGGGCCGTTGCACGCACGTTTGCGCGCCGACCTGGGCACATCGACCGCCCAACGCCGAACGTTCACCCTTGATGACGGCTCGACCTTGCAACTCAATGCGCAGAGTTCCGTCGATCTGAATTTCGACCCTCAGCAGCGTCATGTCCAACTGTTGCGCGGCGCGGTGCAGGCCCAGGTGCGCAGCGATCCGGCGCGGCCGTTCGTGCTGGCATGCCCGTGGGGCGAGGTCTGGCTCGACAGTGGGCGGTGCCTGCTGGCGATGCAGGCCAGTCAGCCACAAGTGTGGGCGCTGGAAGGCTCCTTGCAGTTGCGCACGCCCCATCACAATCAGCACCTTGTTGCCGGACAGGGCCTGGCATTCAATGGCAACCGTTGGCAGGATCTGCCGTCGCATTATGTTGACGAGCGTAGTTGGACCAAAGGGCTGCTCGAAGTGCATGACCAGTCTCTGGGCCAAGTGATCGAGCACCTTGCGCCGTACCACCAAGGGCTGCTGCACGTTTCGGAGGCGGCGGCGGCGTTGCGGATATCCGGGGTGTTCACCCTGGATGACACGCGCGGCGCGCTGGCCGCGCTCAAGGATGTGCTGCCGTTGCGCATCGATACCTGGCTGGGCGTGTGGACGCGAATCGAGCGTGTCTGAATTTTTTCCTGACACCCTGAAAATATCCGGGACTCGCGTCACATATCTGATAGACGCGCGAATTCCGCGCACTCGTTTCCGTACTTCTGCGAGCCCGCTCATGCATCCCAACCTCCTTTTGCCGCTGTTTGCCGGCTGCTTGGCCAGCTTTACCCTGCAGGCGGCCGAAACCGCCTATGACTTCAACCTGCCCGCCGGCGCTGTGAGTAATACTCTGATCGGCATTGGCCAGGTGAGTGGCCAGCAGGTGCTGTTTATTCCGGCGGATGTGGCGGGTCGCCAGGCACCGGCGGTGCGTGGGCACCTGAGTGCGAGTGAAGCGGTGCGCCGTAGCCTGGCGGGCACCGGCCTGAATGTGATGGTCACCACGAGCGGTGCCTTGAGCGTGCAACGAACCGGCGACGGCCTGACTCTGGACGCCATCAACATTGATGCAACCCGACAGGGCGGAGAAAGCGCCGACGTCGGCTATGTGGCGCAACGTTCGTCGGTTGGCACAAAAACCCGCACGGAACTGGTAAAAATCCCACAATCCGTGTCGGTGGTGACCCGCGAAGAACTCAACGCGCGCAAAAGCGACAACCTCTCCGACGCGCTCAAATACACCCCCGGATTCAGTAGCCAGCCCGCCAGTTTCAGCCGCACGGCCGACGACTACACCCTGCGCGGCTTCAACGTCGGCGCCGGTACCGGAGGCATCCTGCGTGATGGCATGAAACTGCAATCGAACCCCTACGACGGCAGTGTCGAAGCCTATGGTCTGGAACGCGTCGAGGTACTCAAGGGCGCCTCGTCCGTGCTGTATGGCCAGCTGTCGCCGGGCGGTATGATCAATACCGTGAGCAAGCGTCCTACCGATACGCCGCTGCACGAAATCGGTCTGGAACTGGGCAACTACGACCGTCGCCAATACACCCTCGACCTCGGCGGCCCGGTGGATGACCAAGGCCAGTTCAGCTACCGCCTGACCGGCCTATGGCGCGACAGCGGTACTCAGGTCGACCACGTCGACGATGATCGCCGCTACATTGCTCCGGCCGTGACCTGGAAACCCGACGACGATACCTCGCTGACCGTCCTCGCCAGCCACCAGGACACCTACACCGGTTTCTCGCCGCCGATGAGCTATGCACTCAGCACCTACAGCAACACCCCCGGCTACAAGATCGGTCGCAACCAGTTCGTGGGCGAGCCCGGCTACGACCACTTCACCAACCGCATGGACACACTCGGCTACCTCTTCGAGCATCGCTTCAACGACAACCTCAGCGTCAACCAAAGTCTGCGTTACTTCCAGGCCAACACCAATTGGGACTACCTGATTCCCGTGTCGGTCAGCGGCAGCCGACTGCAGCGCCGCTACAGCGCCCGCGAAGAACGCTCCACCGGCTGGACCAGCGACAACAACCTCAACTTCACTTTCGACAGTGGACGCTGGCAGCATGACCTGGTGCTGGGCGTGGACTACTACCACAAGACCTACGATTCACACCGCTTCATCAGCTCGACCCTGGCCCAACTGGCGCCGCCGCTGAACCTGGCCAACCCGCAATACACCGGCGTCGGTGCCAACACCGCGCCCGACACCGGTAGTGACCTGCACAGCAGCCAGGCTGGCATCTACTTGCAAGACCAAATCACCTTCGACGACAAATGGGTACTGCTGCTCGGCGGCCGCCAGGACTGGGCCGAGAGCGTCACCACCACCTTTGCCACCGACGCCCGCGCCGCCCGCAACGACAAAAAAGCCACCGGCCGTGTAGGTCTGGTCTATCTCGCCGACAACGGCCTGGCACCCTACATCAGCTACAGCCAGTCATTCCAGCCGGCCAGCGTCAGCAACCCGGCCTTTGGCAACGCCTTCGCCCCACTGGAGGGTGAACAATACGAAATCGGTCTGCGCTACCAGCCTCCAGGCACCGACACTCTGCTCAGCGCCGCCGTCTATCAGCTCGACCAGGACAACTCCCTAAGCCTCGACAGCCTCACCAACACCTACGTGCAATACGGCAAGACCCGCTCCAAAGGCTTGGAGTTAGAAGCTAAAGGCAACCTTACCGAAAACCTTCAATTGAGTGTCGGCTACGCCTACACCGATACCCACGTGCTGGAAGATCAAACCGCTAGCAACGTCGGCAAACGCATCGAGGGTGTGCCCTACAACAGCGCCAGCCTGTGGGTCAGCTACCGCCTGGCGAGCCTCGGCCTGGAGCGCCTGCTCGTAGGGGCTGGCGCCCGTTACACAGGAACTACGCGGACAACAGAGAGTGTTTATGATGGGAAAATCCCAGCTTACACGCTCATAGATGCGCTGGTCAGTTATGACGTAGACAGCAATTGGCAACTACAGGCTAAAGCGCAGAACCTGTTTGATAGGAAATATCTGTACTGCAATACCACGTGCCGGTATGGCGATGAACGTAGCTTGATTGGTTCGGTTACGTATAAGTGGTGATAGCCCACAGGCGGATGCTTTTTTGATCAACTGCCTAATGCCTCAATCGCTGGACCACTTTCGCGTAGCGGCCTTCGAACTCCGAAGTCGCTTCGCGCAAGTGAGGCGGTCGGCGACGCCTCAGGATTGGCCGAACCGAAATGGCAGCTTCCGGCCGATTCTGTTGAAAAAGTCGGCTTCGAATTCCGCGCGAGAAAAGTACGCGCCTGAGATTGAAACCTGAATTTTTGGCAGAAAGTTCAGGACTCGGATTTCACGTAGCCGCGTGCAACTGAGGTGTTTTCATCCATCAATATTCGAGTGTTTCGGGAAAGCCGACTTTTTCAACACAATCGGCCAAAAGCAGTCATCGGGCTTAGTGTTAGCGGTGCTGTTTTATGCGGGCCGTTTGGACTGTGGAGCTTACTTATGATAGGAGTTGAATCCCGGGCCGCGGCTAGCCACCTAGCGCAGGCGCAGAATAATCGATGAGTTCTCCGATCGAGGTAATGCCTCTAATGGGTGTTGCGCATTAAACAATTTCTTGGATGGGGTTAAGCAATGAAAGGGATGATCAGCCTTGTGGATTTCATCAAGGAGGTAAAACAAGAACTCCGTGCCGCTGTGGATAAAGAAGATCCATTTTTCGAAATGGGAGATGTGGAACTAGAGGTCACCTTCGCCTTGGACGCAACAGCTAAGGCAGGTGCGAAGTTGTTCGTGGTAGACATCGGCGGAGAGACTAAAGCCACCCAAACGCATAAGGTCAAGGTCATGCTTCATCCCTTTATAGAGGATGATGCCCCTCAACAGATTCCTGCGCAGGACGCCCAAAAACGGTCAGGATTGGTAACTTCATATAAGAGTTCAAAGCAGAGAAAGGGTAAAACGACTGAACCACACTCGACCAGAGCACGTGTAGCACCTACAGCGCACAAACCAAGCGTCCCCGCGACTCCCACCCCCGTGGCACGATCAAGACCCCCTGCTGGCTAATTTTATTGATCATCAACTCGAATTCATTTCTCTGTACTGCAAAAATTCGACTAATGACGAGTTTACCGGCCTGGTGGACTAGCGACTGCACCAGCTTTGGGTCGATTGCAATTAGATGTGACAGGCACACCACTTGCACAAAGGATTTGAAATGCACCTCAGCCGCCTTACCCTAGCTCTGATGACCTGTCTCGCAATACCCGGTCTCGCCTCTGCCGCAACTGCCAAAAAGGGCACAACGAAGGCTGAACTGCCTGATTGTTCAGCCGTAACGTTCGATGGTTCCAATCTCACAGAGGAAGAGAACGACTACTTTTTTTCTAACCAGAAGTACATTTCGACAACAGAGATTTTGCGCTTCGCGCTTGGTAGAGATTCGATTTTGGCCGATTTCTACGCGCGCCGGAAAGGCACAGACTTCAATGCCGATGTTCTGAAAATCAAGGATCTAGCTAAGCAGAAAGGTCTTGCATCGCAGATGACCCATGACCTTGCTGCGGCTGAAAATGCGCACATTGAGCAGAACAAGAACCATAAGTGGACCAGGGATACCGGCGATACTCTCTTCTGCCGTATAGACGCCATTGGCGACACCGCGACGAACAGCTACAACACCTATGCCTCAAGCTATCTCAAAGGGCTTCAAGCGAAGCATGAAGCCATGCATGGTCAAGTCGGCTACTTCGATGTGACGGTTAATGACTGCACCATCAGCAAATCCATCGACACCGGTAACCGCTACTCTGCCGTGAAGCCAGATCCTGATGCGCGATTCCTCACCGTCAACGCGACCTTCAAGAACACTGACAACGAAAGTCGGCTACCACTCGAAGGCAGCTTGGTCATCAGCAAGGATGACAAAGATTTCAAATTCGATACGGCGGAAACCATCATGAGCGATGGCTACGGAATCCGTATGCGGTCGCTGAACCCTCTCATCAAGCTCAACACGAAGATCGTCTACAAGGTACCTAACGAGCTGTCTGGCGAGGTTTATTGGAAGCCCGGTAGGAATGCCGAGGATAAGAAGCTCTGGTGTACCTACCTACCGTCAGCCTGATTCGTGCCATAGCCAGCCATCTGTTGGTTACGGATTTATATTTATAAATTTGGCAGACTGCTACTGAGCGTGAGGGGCTGCTACGGGTCGATTTCAGCCGATTCCGACGGGCAGCTATTGGCCGATAGCTGCCTTTCCACACGTAGGGACGGCTCACCCCCGAGGCGCTGGATCAAAACTTCAGCCAAGCAGTGCTCATTTTCAACGGGTAAATAATGAACCTTGATTATGCGTCTCCTTCCGAGATCTGCAGAACCTGTCTCATGCCTTGGTAGGTCAATTATTGGTGATAACCTATTTTATCGCCACATTTTTTAAGGAGAGTTTTTGCAGTCTGGCAAGCAAGCTTTGAAAAACATATTCATTGGGAAACCTATTTTCTGCTGCGCCAAATGAGCCCGTTTGAGAGGGTTGCCTCGTTTTCGCGCGAGGATGCCCATGAACCTACCACGCCCTACTCGAACCACTGCAATTCTCAGTGTCTGCCTAGTCATTATGGCGGGCATATTGGGCTATGAGCATCATCAACTTTCCCAGCTCAGCAATAGCTTAGCTGCGACTGCAGACAAAGAGTCGCTGGATGCACTGCTGACTCGGCTGGGCAAAGTAGATGAGCGGCTGGACACGGTAGACGGCAAGCACCTGGTGTCCAACGAGGACTTCCGCTCCGGTCAGCAGGCCTTGTCGAACCGGATCGACGCAGCTCAGGCCTACGCTAAGCAAGCTACCGAAACAGCCAAGGAACTCTCGCTAAATGCCGCGTCTGCAGGGGAGCTAGTAGTGCTCAAGGCCAGCGTCGAAACGCTCGATAGCCGTATTCACGAACTAAGCCAATCCCAGATCAAGCAGGCTGCTGCGGCTCCCTCCAAACCGAAAGCCATTACCCGTAAACCACCTCCCGCTCAGAAGCCCAGTACCAGCGTCGTTACACCGAAAACGCCCCCCTTCACCGTTATCGGCATCGAGTACCGGGGAGGGGAACGCTTTTTGTCCGTAGCACCGCCAGGCAGCACACAGTTAAGCCAGATCTATCTAATTCGTCCTGGTGACGCCGTGGCGGGTACTGAGTGGCGCCTCAACACACTGGACGGCAGGTCAGCACGCTTTGACGTGGCTGGAACACCGCAAACTGTAACCGTCGCGCAATAGGACCTCTTTTATGTATTTCCCAACGGCCATCTCAAAAAAGCAGAGATCCACGGGCACCTCGCGGCTCACTACAGGCTTGGCTATCCTTGCCTTTGCCTATGGCTGCCATGCTGCTCCGGAACACGCTACGTCAACTACAAACACTCAAATCAACGAGCTCGGCATCCAGAATCCTTCCCAAGGTGCCAGCCAGACAGAACTCGCCCGCGAGTGGGGGTTAACCCCCCAAGAGTGGACCCGTTATCGAACGGTTATGGAGGGACCACGCGGCATCTATTCACCAGGACTGGATCCGTTGACCGCACTTGGCATCGAAGCCAAATCGGCTGAAGAGCGTAGACGCTACGCAGAACTGCAGGTGCAGGCCGAGCGACAGCGTATCGATAAAGAGCTTGCCTACCAAAGAGCTTATGACCAGGCCTTTGCTCGCCTCTATCCCAATGAAAAAGTCATCCAAATATCGTCTGGCCCAACATCTGCGGCGGGCTCTGGCACCGCCACTGCTCTGAAAGGCACAGGGCGATTAGCTGTTTTTGTTCAAGACAGTTGCACCGCCTGTATCGCTCGAGTGAAAGACCTTCAGACTCAGAAACAACCCTTTGATCTGTACTTCGTGGGTAGCCAAGGTGACGACGAGACCATTCGCCGTTGGGCCATCCTGGCTGGCATCGAGCCAACCAACGTGCGCAACCGCCAAATCACACTGAATCACGACGCCGGCCGCTGGCTCGGCCTTGGACTCGGCGGCGAGCTACCAGCTGTGGTGCGCGAGGTGAATGGGCAATGGCAGCGTCAGTAGTACGCGCAGCGCTGGCTGGCTTTCTTCTAATTGGCGCGGCAATGGCTAACAGTGCCGAGGTCCCACCACCGGCCTATCAATTGATTGCGTTGCCTGCCGGCGTTCCATCCGAGGTGCTCTATTCGGTCGCACTGCAGGAGAGCGGTACGCGACTGCGTGGCCAGATCGTGCCCTGGCCATGGACATTAAATGTCGCCGGTGCCGGCTACCGCTTTGCGACCCGTAGCGATGCATGCAGGGCACTGATGCTTGCGATTCAGACCGCTGGCCCCAATCGGGTCGACGTCGGTCTAGGGCAAACCAATATCGGTGCCAATGGCCATCGTTACAGCTACCCCTGCGAAGGACTGGATCCTTACAAAAACCTTTCGGTTACGGCTCAGATCCTGGCCGAGCAAAAAGCCAAAGGCGGAGATTGGATCACGGCCGCTGGCCGATACCACCGCCCGGCCGGCGGCGAACCCGCTGCCCGCTACCGCCGCGCATTTGCCAAACATCTTAGCCGGGTCACCGGCATCAACCTAATGGCGAACAACCCATGAATGGACTGTTGAGTTTCGTGCTTTTGCTGTGCTTGGCCACCCCAATTATGGTGAACGCAAGCTCGTTGATTGTAGTTGAAGACCGGGGCGGCGTTTCAGCCCTGCCCTACTACCAAGACTTAGCGCCTGAACCTACCGCGCAATCCGCACCAATCGAAACTATGGGGGTACGTGGCCATGGGTCTTTTCCCGTGCACTCAGACCAGCTTGTCCCCGGCCAAGAGCAGGGCCGGGTTATAAACGCGCCAGGCCTACAACCTCTTTTCCTGGTGGGTGACGATGAAATGTCCAGAGCCTGGCTGACTCAACGCCGTGAGCAACTGCAGCAGTTGCAAGCGGTAGGCCTGGTAGTGAACGTGGCCAGTGCCGAACGATTTGCAGAGGTACAACGATGGGCAGGCGACCTGCAGATGGTCCCAGCGCCGTCAAATGACCTGGCGCAGCGCCTTGGAATCAAACACTACCCACTGCTCATTACTGCAACAGCCATTCAGCAGTAGGAGACAGGGATGCCACCGCCTCAGTCACTCACCGTGGTGATCAGACAACCGGAAGATCCGCGAACTTGCCAGCTGATTTTGGAGCAAGTGACCTACGTGGTTTGGCTTTATGGCGGCCGCGTGACGTCCACAGAACAGGGTGACGCCATCGCTATGCGCGAGAAGCTAGCCGACCGAATACCGGAACATGAGCTAGCACTGGTGAAACAGGAGCTGGACGAGCAGTTCCCCTTAAAACTCAATAAGCTTTAAAGGCACGCAACCATGGCCAGCCCCTTTACTATCGAGTCATTGCTTCGTCCTGCCGTCGAGCTTTACACGGTCTGGGTTTGTGCTGCTGCAGCGCTGCTTTGTATTTTCGCGCCCTGGGCATTTGCACTGACGCCTTTATTTGGAGTGGTTGCCGCTACTGGCTTTTTAGGTCTTGGGTTTGTTCGCCTGAAGCAGGCCCTGATGGTATTGCGCTACCGACGGAATATCCGGCGCCTCCCCCACTACACCATGACCAGCAAAGAAATTCCGGTCAGCAACGAGCGGCTTTTTATAGGCAAAGGCTTTCGCTGGACTCAAAAACATACCCAGCGCTTGATGGACACTTACCTCCCCAAATATGCCGAGTACGTCGAGCCGACCTCGACCTACAACTGGGCAAGGCGGCTTGAGGAACGATTGGAATTCGCCCCCTTCCCACTCAAGCTTCTGGCCAAGGCCACCTCTTGGGATGTCGCGCTTAATCCAGCACGTCCGCTGCCACCCGTAGGTGGCCTACCGCGCTTACACGGCATAGAACCGAACGAGGCTGACGTCAGCTTGCCATTGGGTGAGCGGGTTGGGCACTCCCTGGTGTTGGGTACTACACGAGTGGGCAAAACCCGCCTGGCCGAACTGTTTATCACCCAAGACATCAGGCGCACCCGCAGGCGGCCCCGCCGGCGCGTTCAGATGGGTCGCCGTGTTCAGCCTGTTCATCGGAGCCAGCGCAGCGTCGATAAAACTGATGAGATGAACCTTGATCGCGAGGTGGTTATTGTCTTCGACCCCAAAGGCGATGCCGACCTCCTGAAACGCATGTACATAGAGTGCAAGCGTGCCGGCCGACTGGATGAGTTTTACGTGTTCCATTTGGGCTGGCCCGACCACTCCGCTCGTTACAACGCCGTTGGACGATTTGGTCGGATCTCAGAGGTGGCGACCCGGATTGCCGGTCAACTATCAGGAGAAGGAAACTCGGCCGCATTCCGTGAGTTCGCCTGGCGTTTCGTCAACATTATCGCACGCGCCTTGGTCGCCCTCGGACGCAGGCCAGACTATGAGCAGATCCTCAAGCATGTGACCAACATCGATGCGCTCTTCATCGAGTACGCACAGAAGTACTTTGCTGAGCATGATCCCAAGGCCTGGCAAACCATCGTTGAATTAGAAGGCAAGATCGATCGTAAAAACCTCAGTTTTGCTATGAAGGACCGACCGCTGCGCGTGGTGGCCCTGGACATGTACCTCACTCAGCAACGCATCTCCGATCCTGTGATGGAGGGCCTGCGATCAGCGGTACGTTATGACAAAACCTATTTCGACAAGATTGTGGCCAGCCTGCTACCACTGCTGGAAAAACTGACCACGGGGCGCATTGCAGAGCTGCTGTCTCCAGACTACATGGACCTTGAGGATCCACGACCAATCTTTGACTGGATGCAGGTCATCCGCAAACGGGCGGTGGTCTATGTCGGTCTGGATGCCTTGTCCGATACAGAGGTGGCTGCGGCGGTGGGCAACTCAATGTTCAGCGATCTGGTGTCAGTCGCAGGCCACATCTACAAATTCGGCATCGATGACGGTTTACCCGGGGCAAGCGGTGGCAAGGTGGCGATTAACGTTCACGCTGACGAGTTCAACGAACTGATGGGCGATGAGTTCATTCCGATGATCAACAAAGGCGGCGGCGCCGGCATGCAGGTTACGGCCTACACCCAGACCATGAGCGACATCGAGGCCAAAATTGGTAACCGCGCAAAAGCTGGCCAAGTCATCGGTAACTTCAACAACCTATTCATGTTGCGTGTTCGTGAAACCGCCACCGCCGAGCTGTTGACCAACCAGTTGCCCAAGGTCCAGGTGTTCACCAGTACGCCGGCCAGCAGTGCCAATGATGCGATCAATGGCAAGACCGCTTTCACGTCCAATACCCACGACCAGATCCAAAGCGTCAGCGTGCCGATGATCGAACCGGCGCACGTCGTTGCGCTGCCCAAGGGGCAATGCTTTGCCCTGATCGAGGGCGGCAACCTGTGGAAGATTCGTATGCCGTTGCCGGCGAGCGATCCCGATGAAGTCATGCCCAAGGATCTTCAGGCATTGGTTGAAGGTATGCGCAAAGGATCCGGAACGAGCAGCGATTGGTGGCAAGCGCCGGGATATGAAGCATTAGGCGAATCGCTTCCAGATGATCTGGTCAATGATTTCCGCAAGTTGGCCACCGACGAGAAAGTCGCATAAGCCTGAAGGAACAAGGCCATGGCCGATATCGCGGAAAAAGCCCAGCAACAGCAGGAAGGTCAAAAAACCTTCCTGGGCATGCTGTTCTCGGCTCCCTTTCACTTCCTAGGGGTGATGTTCGGCTCCCTGCTGGGCGCCGTCATCGTTGAATGGATATGCATGTACGTGTTCTGGCCTGATGCTGGCTGGAAACATGCCCAGCAGATGTTCCAGCATGAACTGAGCTGGCTATCCCAAGACTTGCTACAAAGCGTTGTGATCAAAGAACCGGGACGCACAGCCACCTGGCTGGCAGAAACCGTGTATGACTGGCTGATGGTGAAAACCGGCCTGCAGGACAACATCAATGCACTGACCCAGTACGCCCGATCCATATCACAACAACAAGCAGGCACCTTCAATCTCCGCTACGAGCTCGGCCGAGTCATGATCAAGTTCCAGGACTACGGCTTGGCTGCGCTGTATACCGTGCTGACCTTCTGTGTGCGGATGGTCATCCTGACACTGACACTCCCACTGTTTGCACTGGCCGCGTTCACCGGACTCGTCGACGGCCTGGTGAGGCGTGATCTGCGTAAATTCGGCTCCGGCCGGGAGTCCAGCTACCTATATCACAAAGCCCGAGGGACGATCATTCCCCTGACCATCGTGCCCTGGACGGTCTACCTGGCCATTCCCATCAGCGTCAGCCCTCTTTTGATTCTATTGCCATGCGCCGTGTTATTGGGTGTGTCCGTTTGCATCACTGTCTCCAGCTTCAAAAAATACCTTTAGGAGCCCTCCATGCAATGGACTCAAGAACAGCAGCCCGTTATCCATTCAACAGCTGACAAGCTGCTGGTCCAGGCCTTTGCCGGCACAGGCAAAACCACAACACTGGTTGGCTACGCCACCCATCACACCTCGGTGAAAATGCTGTACCTCTGCTACAACAAATCCGTCGAGCTCGCGGCCAAGGGCCGCTTCCCTCGCAATGTGGTTTGCAAGACAGCACATGGTCTTGCCTACGCGGTCTACGGCAGTCAGTACGCCGCTAAACAAACCAACAATTTGCGACTCACTGATATTGCCAGGGCCATCAATACCCAGGACTGGGAGCTGGTACGAGACGTCCTCAGTACGCTGAACAACTTCATGGCCAGCGCCGACGACGAGCTGGGCCGGGGGCATTTCCCCAGGTTCCAGGAACAACGAATGCTCACCAGCGCACAGGAACGGTTCTTGAACAATGCTCTGAGCATGGCAAGGATCGTCTGGAAACGGATGATCGATCTGCAAGACACCGGCATTTCGATTACACACGACGGTTACCTGAAGCTGTATCAACTGAGTAAGCCTGACCTGAGCGAAAGGTTTCACGCCATCCTTCTGGATGAGGGACAAGACGTGAACCCGGTTATTGCCGACTTGGTAAAAACACAACGGATCCGCAAGGTGACAGTCGGCGATCCCCATCAGCAGATCTATCGCTTCCGCGGAGCCGAGGATGCGCTCAACAGCGATTGGATGGCCGGCGCCGAACGTCATTACTTGACCCAGAGCTTTCGTTTCGGCCCTGCGGTCGCTCACGTGGCCAACATCATCCTCTTCTACAAGGGGGAGACACGAAAGCTGCAGGGGTTAGGTCCCAACACCCTGGTTAAAAGGACGTTGCCTGAAGATCTACCGCATCGCACGTTTATCCATCGCACCGTTACTGGCGTTATCGAGAATGCCCTATTCTTGGTCGCGATCAAACCCAAGATCTTCTGGGTAGGAGGAATCGACAGCTACTCGCTGCGCGACCTGGAAGACCTGTACATGTTCAGCCGCAACCGCAATAAAGAGGTCCAGAACCGCAAGCTATTGCGGGATTACCGAGACTTTTCACAGTACGTGGAAATTGCCGAGGTGAGCCAAGACACGGAGATGCTGCGCTCAATCAAAATCATTGCAGCCTATCCGGACTTGCCTGAGCGGATCCAGACACTACGCGCTCGATCAGTCGACAATGAGTTGGATGCCACGATCACGCTAACGACAGGGCATAAGGCCAAGGGGCTGGAATGGGACTCTGTTAGCCTGTATGACGACTTCAGCGCTGATCCGCTGTCGCCTGATATTGACCGTGGACGTCGAGATGACGAGTTGAATTTGTTGTATGTGGCTGTGACGCGAGGAATGAAAATTTTGGCGTTGAACTCAATGGTCATTTCTATCATGCAGCGCTATGTCGATGCTCGGACGTCTCCAACCCAAGCTCAGAAATCGCCTGCTTAGCAACAAACTATTTCAGATTGCTGGCACGCGCAGAGAACTGAAACCCTAGTGGCTCCGCACACTGAGGACGTCGCCATGAGCCGTCAGAAATTTGAATACCATACCGAGTTCGCACCGCTGGACTACATCATCCGAACAAAAAAACTCCTGATTTTCAAATCCGAAGAACCTACGACTGAGCCAGATATTCAGGGGTTTCTACAGAGTTCCGGGAATTCACAACGCCTTACTCAACTTGGCCAAGAGGGCTGGGAGCTGGTCAGCGTTCAACCAGTAGTGAGGGGCGAGGTCAAAATCGGCAATCAAAATGCCCAGGGCTGGGCTTACGGCATCGCCTTGCCCACGGGCTATCTGCTTTTCTTCAAACGCCACATCTCCAGTGATTGATGGTGTCAGTACCACCTGAAGAAATCCTTCAAGCTCTGGATATGGTTTTCTTGCGGCGCGCGCGTTGATGAAAACGGCAAGCTGATGGCATCAGGAATTACCAGAGCCCAGCCGTGACTCAGTACCCGCGCCGCACTGCACTCACTCGCCGACTTGCTTTGCCAGCCCTCATCGGACTTTTAGGATGCGGCCTGCCCGCTTCTCAGTCAGCAGCCGCTTCCGCCTCCGAACAGGCCAACCTGGACGTGATGATCCGTCAGTTAAATGCCCTGGAGGACACGGCGCGCCGGAGCGCCCAAGTAGCCGACGAACCAGGCAAGCGTTACTTCTTCGATTATCAGCGTTTGGTAGGCGATATCGCTCGAATTCGCCACGGCCTTGAGAGTTACCTGACCCCAAGCCGAGCCCAGCCTCGGGATACTGTTGAGCTTTCGGGCCAATACACAAAGGAAGGACGCAAGCCATGAGCATGAGCGGCGCTCAGGCGTCTGCCTTTCAGGCGGCTGCGGGGTTCCCTGCTTCGTCTAGCAACCTGTTCTTCATTGGCTTTGCGGTGGCCATCATATTTTTGTGGGGCGCATGGGCTCTCTGGAGCTGCTACCGAGGATGGGCCACCGGAAACCTTGACCGCACGATCGCATCGACCTCGGTTGTTCGCATCCTGCTGCTTTGCATGATCTTGACCACGTTTGTTCTCAGTTGACTTTATCGGAGATTCATCATGACCTCGCGCCTACAGCCACGCCGCTTGCTGATCGGCATTCTTACGCTTCCTCAGTTGGCCATGGCGGCACTGCCCCAGTCTCAACCTCCCACTCGTGGTGAAGGCTCCAACTTGATGCAGACGATGCAGAACTATGCCTTCGACGGATTTTCTCTGCTCGGCCTCATCATCTGCGCCGTCATTTTCAGCGGGGTGGCCTGGCACGCCTTTGGCACCTACCACGAGATCCAGCACGGCAAAAAGAAATGGATGGACCTCGGTGCAACGGCCGCTGTGGGCGTCGCCATCCTAGGTGTCGCCATATTTCTGGTCACCAAGGCAACCAATATTCTTTAACGAGCCTAGGCCATGACAGAACTCTCTGACGATGGAACCCTGATATTCCTTCCAGTGCGGCTGAACAATCAGCCCGTGATCATGGGCGGTCTTACCGCTGACGAAATGTGGGCAACGCTGGGCATCAGTATCGCAGCAGGGCTTGTCCTCGGCATCCCAGCGGCGATTCTGACCCAGATATGGGCACTGATCATCGCCGCCGCCATGCTTTGCGCGGTTCTCGGGCTCACGCTTGCAAGCCGATTTTTGCGCCGCTGGAAACGCGGTCGACCAGACACCTGGCTGTACCGCCAGATGCAGTTGAGCATCGCTCGATATTTTCCGACCTGGAACAAAGTCCATCTGATCACGCGCACTGGTGCATGGACTTGCCGTAGAACGGAGGTTAAATGACCTATCGGAAGAAAGTTGATGCACAACTGGCCCATATAAACAGCCTTCGCCTTGTGATCGGCCTGCTGATTATCCTGGGTCTCTACATGGCTTATGGCTGGCAGAGCGCGCCGCGCGACTTGACCATCCACGTGCCGCCAGACCTTCGCTCGGGCAGTACCCGTCAGTGGTGGGACATCCCACCAGAGTCTGTGTATGCCTTTGGGCTGTATATCTTCCAACAGATGAACCGTTGGCCCGTTGACGGTGAAACCGACTATCAGGACAACATCACTCGCCTGGGGGGTTACCTGACGCCCAGCTGCAAAGCCTATTTACAGAAGGATTTTGAGCTACGGCGCAACAGTGGCGAGCTGCGCAAACGTGAACGGGGTGTTTTTGAGATCCCCGGAAGAGGCATTGACGATAAGTCCGAGCAACATATCGAGCAGAACAGCATCAACGACTGGACCGTCAACCTAGATATTACTGCCGATGAGCATTACGGCGGCGAGCGCGTGAAAAGAGCATTGGCCCGCTACCCTCTGCACATCATCCGCTCGGATATCGACCCCGAAAAAAACCCCTTCGGCCTCGCTTGGGACTGCTACAGCGGCAACCCTCAACGTATTGAGGTCACCGTAGACACGATCAAGTCTGGGGGCAAATGATGGCTCGTCGACTGCTATTTTTCGGTCTACTGGCTCTCAGCTTCAGCGGGCTGGCCAACGCGGTTGAAATACTTCGGTGGGACCGAATTCCGTTGGCGCTTCCCTTGATCGTCGGCCAGGAACGCATTGTCTTTGTCGACCAGAATGTTCGAGTCGGTGTGCCTCGTAACCTGGTCGACAAACTGCGCGTACAGAGCACGGGCGGCGCGCTCTATTTGTTGGCCAAAGAGCCGATCGAACCAAGCCGCTTGCAGCTGCAGAACATGAGCTCCGGCGAGATTATGCTGGTGGATATCATCGCAACCCCAGGGAAACCAAATCAGGTTGCATTCGAGCCTGCAAAAATCGTTGCCGGCGAGAATCCTTCAATACGATACGGGCAAGTGAACTCCAAACCTACGAGCAGCCATGCTTTGGCTCCCACGGTACAAGCCACCACACAGGACGTAGAGGAAGACCCACCAGCGCCGCGACGTGAAACGCCATTGCCAGTGGTCCTCACACGCTATGCCGCCCAGATGTTATATGCCCCCCTGCGCACAGTTGAGCCTGTAGTAGGCATTGCCCAGGTGAATCTCAAGCGAGATGCTGACCTAACCACGCTCCTGCCGACGTTAACGGTCGAAGCGTCCGCACTGGGATCGTGGCGACTGGACGACTACTGGGTGACGGCGGTGAAGCTCCGCAACACGAGCACCCAGCACCTTAGCTTGGACCCTCGGGACTTAATGGGCGATTTTGTAAGCGCTACCTTCCAGCATCCGTACCTGGGCGCCAAGGGGGATGCCAGCGACACCACAACGGTCTACCTGGTAACCCGTGGCCATGGTCTAGCCGAGTCGTTGTTGCCGGCAGCCGTGAGCCAGATCGATCCAAAGGGAGGTCGCCATGAAGAATAATCCCCTGATTAAATTCTTAGTGATCCCGTTCTCGATCCTGGCAATCTTTGTTGTGGTCAAGATGGTAAGTGGAGGCAATGGCAAGCAACAGGCTCAAGAACCTGGGGTTCTTGAACTCAGTGCGGGTGAAGCAAAAAAACTGGGGGTTGATGGTGATACACCCAGCGACACATTGCGGACCATTGTTGCGGAAAGCCGCCAGCTCAAAGACCAAGTCTCCAATGCGCTGAAGACAAATGACGAGCTCAAGCAACAGAACATCGAGCTGCAAAAACGCCTGCAGTCCATCGATCTTAACGTCGACAGCAAATTGCAAAATGTTCAGCAAACGCTGAAGCAAGAGTCGCAACAGCAGAGCCAAACAATCCTGGATACGCTGCAACAGCAATACAACACGCTGAGCAGCAAATCAGGGAGCAGCACCCCATCTGGGACAGATTTGCCGATCGGATTCGGCGTTCAGCCAGGGGACGGTCAGAGCTTCAAAGGCGCACCTGGGGCGGACGTAGTTTGGATAGAACCACAGGACGCGACGCCAGTCGACATCAACGGCAAACCCATCGCTGCTGGCTCAAATCAAACAGCCAGTGGGTTCAACTTTCCGACGTCCTTTGGCGAGTCCGTGGACCGAGGTCAAAATGCGCTGCGCACGGGAGCCCAAACCGTCGCCAACGAAATCTCGCCGCAGGAGGCCCGCAAACAGGTGCGCAAGGTCTACACCCTGCCGCAGAACTCGACATTAATGGGCTCCGTAGCCATGTCCGCGCTGATTGGCAGGGTGCCCATCGACGGCACGGTCAATGACCCCTATCCGTTCAAGGTACTAATCGGCCCAGACAATCTCACGGCTAACGGTATTGACCTGCCCGAAGTTGCAGGCGCGGTGGCCAGCGGAACGGCCTCCGGAGATTGGACCCTGTCCTGCGTTCGCGGGCAGATCAAAAGCCTGACCTTTGTCTTCAACGACGGCACTGTTCGCACGCTGCCACAACCGCAAGAAGAAACAAATGGCAGTCAAACCAACAACCAGAACAATGGCAACCAAACCGCCATCCAGGGAGGTCTGGGCTGGATCAGCGATGCTTATGGCATTCCCTGCATCAGTGGTGATCGGAAAAGCAACGCATCGCAATACATCGGTTCTCAGGTGCTTATTACCGCTGCCGGCGCCGGCGCCGCGTCCCTAATTAAGTCGAATGGTAACAGCAGCTCATTCGTGAATACCCAGACCGGCACCGTGGGCACCGTTGGGATGTCTGGAAGTGAGGCCATGGGCAAAATCATTGGCCAGGGTGTCAACGATGTCTCCAGTTGGGTAAACAAACTTTACGGCCAAGCCTTCGCTGCGGTGTACGTGCAACCCGGTGCCAAAGTCGCCGTACACCTGGACCAACAGCTGACCATCGACTACGAACTCAATGGCCGCAAGGTCGACTATCGCTCAGGAGCCCGTCATGCCTCGACTGCGCTTGATTAATCATGCCTTGATAATTGGGACCTACCTGGTGATCGCACTTCTTGGGGCTGGCTGCTCCACCAACAAGGACGAACTGCTCCCCCATGGGGACAGCACGATGATGGACGTTTGGGATCAAGGATCCAGTGGTTCAAGCAGCAGCACGAGCAGCCGTCAGTTGCTCGATGCCCGTCAGGACCTACGCAGACCTTTGCAACCCAATCAGGCTGAGGCACTGGACGACAATTCTAAATTCACGCGCACGGCTCAAAACGAGATCTACAGCCAGTTCAAACGCCTGCCCAATCCGGATCTGGTCATGTATGTGTTTCCCCACCTGGCGGGCTCTGATCCAGCACCGATCCCAGGCTACACCACAGTGTTTCCCCTTTATCAGCGCGTACAGTACGCCATGCCTGGCGAACGCACGGAGGCATATTGATGCGGCTCTTTGAACGACTCTTCAAAGCACGTAGTACATCCGACCGTGTCGTGCCTGACCTCTTATCCAGCGGGACCGAGTCTATCGAGGCAAAGCCATCAGCAACCGAGACTTTTGAGGCTGCGACGGAACGCTATTACGAACGTCTAGCCGCCATGGGTATTCCATCACCGAGCGACTGGCGTAATCCCAAGAAAAAGCCAGCCACAACTGCTGACGTCGACCGCATGTATGAGGTGAACCCCTCATTCGTTGACCTCTTACCCTGGGTCGACTACCTACCTGGCGAAAAAGCCATGTTGCTGGAGGACGGAGTGTCGCGTGCTGCTTTCTTTGAACTGACCCCGATCGGCACAGAAGGTCGAGATCCGGAGTGGTTGCGTAAAGCCCGGGATGCTCTGGAAAACGCTCTGCAGGACTCGTTTGACGAGCTGGAAACCTCCCCTTGGGTAGTCCAGCTCTACGCCCAAGACGAAACCAGCTGGGACAATTACCTGCAGCAATTGCACGACTACATTCAGCCTCGCGCACGAGGTAGCGCCTTCACCGAGCTTTACTTGCAGTTAATGAAGCAGCACTTGGAAGCTATTTCCAAACCCGGCGGGCTTTTTGAAGACACCAAGGTTAGCCAACTCCCCTGGAGGGGCCAGCAACGTCGCGTACGCCTGGTGGTGTACCGCCGCACCCAGGGGGCGCAAGCAGACGTGCGCGGCCAAGCCCCTGGCCCTTACCTTAAAATCATTTGTGATCGCCTGGTGGGTGGCCTGGCGAACGCCGGCATTAAAACGCATCGCATGGATGGCCACGCGATTCGTCATTGGTTGATTCATTGGTTCAACCCACGCCCAGATCATCTCGGCCCAGCCGATGCTGATATTCGACGTTTCTATGACCTTGTGTGCAAACAGGTCCCGGCCGCGGAGGAGGGCGATTTACCGCTGGCCAGCGGAACCGACTTCTCGCAGAACTTATGTTACCGCGAACCGCAGTCGAACGTCGAGAAAGGCTTGTGGTACTTCGATGGCCTTCCGCACCGTGTGGTGATGCTCGATCGTCTGCGCGACGCTCCAATGACAGGTCATCTGACTGGTGAAACACGCAAGGGCGGTGATGCTCTCAACGCGCTGTTCGACAAAATGCCAGAAGACACCATTCTCTGTATCACCCTCGTGATCACACCGCAGGACATTCTCGAAGGGCATCTGGAGCAGCTGTCGCGAAAGGCTGTTGGAGACACTCAGGCATCGATCCTTACCCGTGAGGACGTCGCCACAGCCCGCCAGCTACTCGGCCGCAAGCACAAGTTGTACCGAGGTAGCGTAGCGTTTTTCTTGCGTGGGAAAGACGATGCACAGCTACAGGAACGCAGTTTGCAACTCAGCAGTGCATTACTGGGTGCTGGCATGGAACCCGTGGAACCTCGGGATGAAGTTGCACCGCTCAACTCATACCTCAGATGGCTGCCTGGCAACTTCGACCCCAACGCGCGCAAGGCACTGGAATGGTACGCGCAACTGATGTTCGCTCAGCATATTGCAAATCTGGCACCCGTCTGGGGGAGGTCGACCGGAACCGGACATCCGGGTATCACACTATTTAACCGTGGGGGAGCGCCTATAACCTTCGATCCACTGAACAAGCTGGACCGTCAGATGAACGCGCATCTTTTCATTTTTGGTCCTACCGGTTCAGGTAAGTCAGCCAGCGCTACCAGCCTTCTCACCCAACTCATTGCAGTCTACCGGCCACGTCTGTTCATTGTTGAAGCCGGTAATAGCTTTGGCTTGCTAGGTGACTTCGCCAGCAAGCTGGGGTTGACGGTAAACCGTGTTCGATTGGCCCCTGGATCTGGCGTCAGCCTGGCGCCGTTTGCTGATGCAGTAAAACTCATCGAGCCCAGCCATAACGTGAAGATCCTCAAGGCTGATGATCTTGAGGCCTCGGACGAGCACCTTGCTAGCCAGACCGAGGATGAACAACGCGACATCCTGGGCGAGATGGAAATTACGGCCAGGTTGATGATCACCGGTGGTGAGGAAAAAGAGGACGCTCGCCTTACACGAGCTGACCGTAGCGCCATCCGCCAGTGCATTCTCAACGCAGCGAAAAAATGTGTGGTCGAACAACGAATCGTGCTTCCCGAAGATATCCGTGAAGCCCTACGAGAAACGGGACTAGAACCGGGTATCCCGGCCGCTCGAAGCGCACGCTTCTTGGAGATGGCGGAAGCCTTATCCATGTTCTGTATGGGCACCGAAGGCGACATGTTCAACCGTCCTGGTACGCCCTGGCCGGAAGCGGACGTCACCATTGTTGACCTGGCCACCTATGCCCGAGAAGGGTACAGCGCACAGATGGCCATCTCCTACATTTCCCTGCTCAACACAGTGAATAACATCGCAGAACGCGACCAATTCAAAGGCCGCCCTCTGGTCTTCTTCACCGATGAAGGCCACATCCAGTTGAAGGTGCCGCTGCTATCCCCCTACTCCGTCAAGATCACCAAAATGTGGCGAAAACTCGGGGCCTGGTTCTGGATGGCTACCCAAAACGTCGACGACGTGCCGCCAGAGGCCTCTGCTCTGCTCAACATGATCGAATGGTGGATGTGCTTGAACATGCCACCGGACGAGGTGGAGAAAATCGCACGCTTTCGTGAACTGACCCCGGCGCAAAAGTCGATGATGCTGTCAGCGCGTAAAGAAAGCGGCAAATTCACCGAAGGCGTGGTGCTGTCCAAAAGCATGGAGATGTTGTTCCGGGCGGTACCCCCCAGTTTATATCTGGCCCTAGCCATGACAGAGCCAGAGGAGAAAAAACAACGCTTCGACATCATGCAAGCCAAAGGCTGCAACGAACTCGATGCTGCCATTGAAGTCGCTGCAACATTAGACCGTCATCGCGGTATCGAACCGCACATCATCACTTTCCCCGAACAAGTTACGGCCTTGGAGCGCCAAGCATGAGAGCATTAAATTCCCTGACCCAGAACCTGATTGAAAGTTTGACCCAGTTGCTTGAACAGCCAGGGGAAGAAGCTCTGCAGACCTTAGAGGTTTGTGCTCCCGTACTGATCGAGGAACTGCAGCAGGTCTTGGTTCGTGCGGTGGACCGTCGAGACATTGAGTCCCAGCTTCAAACGGTATTAGCCGACTGGCTTCGGCAGCACCCACAACCCGAGAGCGCTGAAAGCGCGCTTCTTGGAGCCTTGCGTAAGCAAGCGCTTCTCTCATCGAAGTCAGCAGAGGCTCGGGCATGAAACGCCCTCGCTTAAGAGAAGCACTGCTGGGGTGCCTGTTAGCAGGCCTATCGTTAGCCTGCATTGCCTTCATTCGAAACGAGATGAAAACAACTAATCACACAGGTCCTTGGGTATACGGCTCGCCCGATGCTCGTTGGACTGTGACAGAGTTTGCGGACTTGGAATGCCCATACTGCAAGACGTATACGCCGGTACTAATGGCATGGGTACAGCAACAAAAGGATGTAAACCTGCAGTGGCATCACCTGCCATTGGATTTTCACGGTGCGGCCGCTGTACATGAAGCCAGGCTCGCCGAGTGCGCGGGAAAGCTAGGTGGTGCAATCGCCTTCTGGCAAACCATCGACCAGACCTTTGAACGCACCCACAGCAACGGTCAGGGTTTCACTGGTCATCTGGAGGTCGATGGAGTTGATTACCAAGACCTGGTGGCCTGTGCGGAAAATGACAAACAGAGCGCCATGAACATTACCCAACAAGCAAAAGAAGCAAGCAGAGCTAGGATTACCGCAACGCCCACTGTGATAATCAAAGACAACATGACGGGTAGAACAATAAAACTTGAAGGTCCCGCTGATGGTGTGACTTTGCTGTCGGCCATTGATTGGCTAGCTCAAAAAAAAAGCAACAGCCCCCTGAAAAAGTCGACCTTTTAATGAATCAAAGATGCCGATTGCCGCTGCACCCGGTCGCGGCTGACCGCATTCATGAGTACCTGGAGCGCGACACTTAACGCGAGCCTGGCAACGGCCCGCTATTTCGCTCGATCCGGGGCCCGCACCGCCAGCGGCGCCGTTACGGGTAACGGAATTTACAAGGTGGTTGCCCAATGGGCGCACGCAGCGGGCATAGAGGTTGATGGACTGGGCGTGCACGGCCTTCGCGCGACGGCCGCGACCAAAGCGCTGGAACACGACGCCGATATCGCTAAGGTTCAGGTGTGGCTGGGCCATGCCAATATCAGCACGACCCGCCTGTACGACCGGCGAGGTCAGCGGCCCGAGGACTCACCGACCTACAAAGTGAAATACTGAAAAGCCATTCATTTGACAGCTTGGATCTGACATCCAATTCAACCCAATGAAGTCCAGAAATTGACTTCTATATAGATGGCATCAGGAATGGCAAAACTCACCGGAAAATCTTTACCGCGCGGCGGATTGGGTGACCCCACCGCAGTGAACGTGGCCCCTACATCTTTCCAGACGGGATTGCACAACTTGCTATTGTCGACGTCGCGGGCCTGGGTAGCACCGGCATGATATTTCTTGAAAAGATCCACGGCCTGTTGCTCCAGGTACGCGATCGCCTGCTGCTGTGGATATTTACTGCTGAAAGTCGATGACGTTTCAATCAGCGTTTTCGCAGTGGCATCAATGTTCAAAAACTCAAATAACATTCAAAACTCCCTATTTCCCGAACTCTGCGGGTTTCCAGTGTTGCGTTTTTTAGTCAAAAAAAAACCCTGACCGAAGCCAGGGCGGCCCACCTCTCAACCCTTACAAGCCTGAGGCAGCGTCCAAGGCATTCATCAGCCCGGTGCGGACCGTGCTGGGCATCGAACTCGCTAACCTGCCGGAGCTTTTCAACGCTACCAATCCCAACAAATCCGAGGCTGTCGCGTGGTGTCAAAATATATTGTTCGGTGTCGAAATCTATTGTCTGTTATCACTGGCGAAGCCCGCGACAATGGCGGGCTGATGGTGCAGCGACTTTTCCTATCTGTATCTAAGGGTTCGGTTTGAAGCCCCGAATGACCCACATTAGAAGGCGAAGGGCGAGAATTGGCCCTATCAAACAAGCAATCGCAGCTGCTGCGAACGCCAGTGCAAGATCCCCGCCGAAGATGAAAGCCATCGCTGAAAAAGCAATGAAAACGGCGGCTGAACCCAGTCGAAATACCTGAATCAATCGCCAAAAACCTTCATGAGGAAACCACTGAGGTCTCATAAGCAGAAAACCAAGTTTTGGTTTCCGGTCAGAACATTGCGCAGCCATAAACTATCCTTCGTTTTCACGGGTGCGAAACCCGTATGCTGGTACTACAAAAGACCCACGAACGCCGGTGGCATGCAGCGTTCATTTCCGTTGTGTTACCGCGGCCTAGAAGTGCTCGCACCAGCCTAGAAACGCTTCGTCATTATTCAAGAAGATGAATGGCTTTTTAGCACCTTCTTGATACTCGTTTATTGTCAGGGCGTAGATGCTTGAACCAGCCCCTGCACCTTGGTCTTTCCGCATGGTCGTGACAACTTTTAAGCTCGTCTCCAATGAACCTTGATCGATAACCTGTGGATCGGTCACGTAGGAATTCTTCAAGGCCCCGGTCATCAGCCCTGTGTGCCGGTCTACAGTGAACTGCTTCCCGATGTACACTTGGTTAGATTCCCCCTCAGATGCAGCCACTACTCTTTCTATTGTGCATCGGTAATCAACTGCCCCCGATGCGTTCGCGGCTCCAATCAGTGCAACCAATGCAGCTATCCACGATCTCATCTGAATTTCCTACTTGGCTACGGTTCGTTTTGGTCTGGCGGAAAAATACCAAACCAGGCCAATTACCCAAATGGCGAGAATCGATGCTAGTGCATGAGTCGGTGAAGCAAACCAGTCTATTGGTGCACCGTTACTACGCCAATCCGAAATGGGGAGTTCCTTAGTCACGTACTCATCCTGGCAAGCCTGGATTGCTTTGTTAAACTTTTCTGCGCCGAGCTCTCTCAACCTCTGCTTTAGGTCACCCTGAGGGCAGGCGGTGAACGATGGTACCTCGTAGCTGTACTCGCTTACGTAACCGTCGAATGGAAAATGAAGCAGCAGAACCAAGATCGACATTGTGAGTGTTGTAAGGACGATCCGGTGAGGGCCAGAGCCCGTTTGAATTGCATCTCCCATAGCTTCCTCTTAGGCCAATCAAGGGCCGTTGGTGTAGCGAACTTCCATTAAATAACTCTCCACTTTGTCATGGCCGCTGACCGAGCAAAGTCGTGACACTCTCAATTTCATCTAACCACGTGGCGGTTGTCGGACACCGCCAAGACACTAGCGCTAGCATCCTGGTGTAGTCAGCAGCGATTTTCCTATCGTCCTATCTGCACCGAGCATAGTTTACTGATTGCTTTGAAGTGGGCGATGCTCACTGGCTAACAGTGTCGTGGGGAAAAATGGCATTTAACACTGATAGTGCTCAATCTGCGCGTGTCGATGGTGTACTCATACTCCTGCAAATAGATGCTGTGAGCTGATGGGCCGGCGATTATTGAATTCGCAGCTCCAGTTGTTTCCAAGATCACACCGCCTCTGCCTTCAGCGTTCAACCCACTGGCAAACATCTTGGCTACACTCTCTTTATCACTCCAAGCAGTACCAATTCTTCCAAGTTCGAATCTATCTAAATTTTCTCCACGATAGAGGAGCAGCTCAGATCCGTTGTATCGAGGTAACCACTTCCAGAGCATGTCCATCAACAGGTCATCGTCATCAACAAGTGCTCGGATGTGGTGGTGTCCGACATGCCATTGGGTATGAAACCGATCTAGAAGCACAGCGTTTGTAGGCACACAAGAGGCCATATCTCTGATGAAAGTACGCCATTCATCCCTATGTCTAGCGACGTCAGGCCCGTTCAGGAGTGGCCTGTATTCATTTCCATTGAGAATATGGCTTAAGAGGGGCGGGTAATCTGCTAGCCCAAGGTCAATCAATGGCAATTTTTTTCGCCATTTTAACGCGCTAAAATCGATGTCAATGCACGAGGGGGCACTGTCAGCTTTCAACAGTTTCTTCATCGCTTTATCCTTCAACGCGCCATTGCATTGTGGCCTTAAGGTTGTTCTGGCTAACCACTGAAGGGTGTGGATCAATGGCTTTTACTTGCCCTTTAAGCTTTTGCAGCACTGCGGCCGGGTCAATCGCTTGTGGTCGCAACTTCGATTTTTTTTCTGGCTGCTCGACATGCAATACAACTCGTAACTTACGGCAGCCCAAAAATTTCCTGGCAACTCTACGCTCGTCTTGATCATATGCATGCAGATTCGCCGAGACCAACCCCGCCAAGGTGTCTCTGACTTTGAGAGCAACCACATCAGCTAGATCAGTTGCGCTGATTTTGCACTCAATCCGATAATCCTTGATTTCAATTAGCCAGCCGATCGAATTTTCTACATAAAGAATATCGACGGCCTTAGTACCACCAAAGGCACCATTGAACTGCCTACGATAGTGCGTCCACTCATCGTACTTACTAGCCATAGCGTTAGCCGGAAAGTGAAAAGTTAGGCGATCTTCCTGAATTATTTGTTCAATGACAGCCATATCAATTCTCAGCCCCTATAAAGCGGTCCGACTGTCTAAGTTCCTCTTCGAGCAAAATTAGAGTTTGCAAGTCGTCTACGCTATCGCCTTGTTCCAACTCTACCGAGCCTTCAGTAGCTTTCAGTGAGAAATAACGCTGTTTCACAGCCTTAAACTCGGGTTTAGAACCTAGCATTTCCAGTTCACGCAATAGAAATAATGAGTGACTGGCTATGAACACCTGAATACCTTGCTGACAAAGACTCATGATACTAGCGGCAATTGTTCGGATCAGTTTTGGGTTGAGATTGGTTTCCGGCTCGTCCCAGAAAAGATAACCTTGTTCGAGAAGAGTTCCCGTGCTGATCAAACGGGCCAGCATAGCAACTTTGCGTAATCCCTCCGCCACTAGCGGCATTTCCATTTTACCTTCGCCAGGTATCTGTAAATAGAAGCGGCCAGTTGCCGTATCTACCACTACCTTACCACCAATATGTTCCTCTAAAGGTCTTACTAGTTCGGCTACGACCGACTCTCGCTTTCCTTTGACAGCAGGTTTACCCAGCAGTGAGACCGTATCACGCCAACTTTCCTCAAACTCAAGGTGATAGTTATCATAAAGTGAGAGAAACCAAGGACAGAGCGTAACCAGTTCGCGAGTTGGCAAAAAAACCGGGGATTTTTTAATGCGAACTTCAGGTAACTTATCAATTTGAACAGTTTTTGTCGCCCTAGTAGCAAAGCTAATAGTCATATTCTGATCAGCATTTTGCATATTCAATGCCACCTGACATTTGTCGTGGCCTTGTCGCCGCTTGACAAGCCGCCCCAGTGTCTCTGGACGAAATACGCCTATCAACTTATCGGCACAACTCTTCTCCAACTCAACCTTTGTAAGTTCCTTACTGTCAGCCTGAACCTTGAGGAGTGAATAGAACAGTTTTAGCAGCTGACTCTTACCGCAACCATTTTCACCGATCACCACATTCAAACCAGATGCGAAATGTAATTCAGCATTAGGCAATGGCCCAAAGTTCTGGATGCTAGCGCTATTGAGCATGACAGGTCCCCTTCAAATAATCTTTTTAACAATGTCACCCAGGCGAGCAGGATCGCCCGCACAGAGCCGCTTAACCGCTTCTAGACTCTTGATGCCGAGAATCTCGGATATGTGCCGCAAATCGATCCCGCGCCTCTTGAGCTTGATCGCCAAGGTGCGCCGGCCGGACTGCGCACTGGCACCCTCGATCCCCGCTTGCTCGAACAATCGGGTGTAAAGGCGACTTAGCTGGGTCGCACTGTAGTAAGTCTTGCCGTTGCGGCTCTTCGCACTGATTTTCAATCCCTCCCCGGTACGGCCAGACACAAACAATGGGGACTCAGGATCAAGGCCACGGTAGGCCTTGCCCCTTGTCGAAACGCCGTGGCCACGGTCAAGGCGTTGCATAAGGTGCTGGTCGATAGCGTTGGTCAGCTTCTTATTTGTCCAGCACAACGGCCTTGTACGCTGGTTGTAGGCAATTTCTGCGCGCACCTGGGAGTCGATAAGTACCGTCCCAGACTCAGTCAGATAATCCCGCACTCGCAACCTGCAAATTTCCGTTACGGTCATGCCAGTACCGAAGCAGGTCAGTAACAATGCAGCGTCACGCAAACCATTTTCGGAACTGCTGATCTTTGCGACCTTCACAGCATGTTCAAGCTGCTGGTCCTCGATCACTATAGCCTTTGGCATATGTTTATATTGGTGCTATTCCGATACTAATCCTGACATAGTAAGGCAAAAAAAAGGCCGGGAAAAGGCCAAACCTATAGAGGTTTCGAGGCGTTCACGGAAAATCCCATCCAGGTACACAACAAACTGTAAGACCGAAATACCGCTTACCCCTAAATCCTATTTCCTACTGCCCCCATCGTCCCGATCCGGTTTCCTGTACTTGAATTCACTTCAGGTACGGTGCCATGACCGACATCCACACCCACCTTAGCCAAATGCGGCACTGGTTTTTTCCACTGCTACTGCTCCTGCCCACGGTTTCCCACGCAGAAACCTGGGTCATTACCAACCACGCACATCCGGTGTCGGCACCCTCCGGCACTCGCATCATTCTCCTGGATGATCAGCAACGTCTTGAAGAACAACTGTCACGCGAGCTGCCCGCTGATCCGCGCCAGGCAGAAGCAACGATTCAACGCTACCTAGCCAGCCCTGCAGGTAGGCACCTGCAAAACGATCTCGCTCTAGCCCAGCAAGGGGTCACGGACGCCTGGAGCCTGGGTGTCGAAAAACTCCCGGCCGTGGTCGTTGACCGTCGCTACGTCGTCTACGGCGAGCCGGACGTCACTAAAGCCGTCACGCTGATTGATCGAGCACGGAGCCTGTCACGATGAGGCACTCACGTTTTCCGATCAGGTCATTCTCGCTGGCCATCACGTTCAGTTTGTCCTTCAGCGCATCGGCCGCAATCAACTCCGCAGCGATCATTGCCTCGACCCTATCGCCCGACTGCCTGGAGTACAAAGTGGTCGGCATTTGCTATTGGCTGCTCTGTACTCCTTTCGGCTGCAAAGTCAAAACCTCGACCAAGGTTCGTCACTACGTGCCAGACGCCGTGGTTTCAGCATACGCAAATACGGGGGCAAATCCGTGGATAGAGATGTCACCCCTTGGCACACCCAACGCGATGGCTCAGGCAGGCAACGACGGCACCACCAACCACGTCGCTGAAAACAACATCATCAAGTTCAAGGAAGCCGATGTCATTGGCCATCCTGGTGGCGCGACGTTGAGTCAGTTCGCCAGCGCCTCGGGCTATGTCTGCAAAGGAGCAACATTACCGCTTGTGCCTTACTTCCTTAGCACTCTTGATCCCATTGCCTGGCGATATGGCGTACCCGAATCTGTGTACCCCGAAGCACTCATTCCAGGGATGCGTGAAGTCGGTAGCCTGCTCACCGCGAGTAGCTGGGGGAATATTTATCCACGCAGCGGTTTTCTCAACCAGACCGATGATTACAAGACCGGCGCAGTCATTGCGCAGCGTGCTGGCGACGTGGTCACCCGCCCAGGCCAGGCACATGTCTACTTGCCGATGCTCGCCCTTCCCTACCCCGGCTACTGGCCTGCAGGGCCGCTACACGAAGGTGACGCCACCACAGGCAAGTGGCAAGAGCTTACCCCAGTCCTCAACCCGACTTGCGCAACCTTTCCCACCATCGGCCCAAACGTCGATGCGCAGGATGGCGGGTACGCCTGGGCGCTCTGGCGCCCGTATTCATGCTGCCAACGTCGTGGGCAGACCTTCCTCGGCAGCACGGACTTCCAATGAAACAGCGATCGGAGCACAACATGAAACTCACCACTTTAGCGATCGGACTCACGTGCTGCTTCGGCAGTGCGTTAGCGTTTTCTGCTGAGCCAATCAACGTCTCGTCCTCCGGAAGCGTCATTGGGGACAACGTGCTGTATAGCATCGGCGGCGGCAGCGCGGTCACTATGGGTAGCGCAGGCAACATGGACAGCATTTCAGTGGGTGGCGGTTGGAACAACAATCTGATCTGCGGAAATATGAGCCTGAGCAACACCCTAGAAAACCAGTTGAATGGAGCTACCTCCGGTTTCCAGAACATCATGAGCTCGGTGGTACGCAACGCCACCAGCGCCGTAGCATCACTGCCGGCATTGATTCTTCAACGTGCTAACCCTGCCCTATACAACCTCATCACCAACGGCATTTTGCAGGCTCGACTCGACTTTGACCGATCCAAAGGTACATGCCGCGCCATTGGCGAAAAGATGGCGGATATCGCGGGCAACCAGATGGGTTGGGGCAAGCTTGCTGAGGGTCAGGCAATGAGCCAAGCACTGACTTCCAATACGGACGCAGTATCTGCGGTGGAGCAAGTCGAAAAGAAAGGCGGCAACGATGGCGTCACTTGGGTTGGGGGGGATCGAGCAGGTGGTTCCGGTCAGAAGCCTATTCGTATCGTGGGGGACGTCACTAAAGCGGGCTACAACTTACTGAACAAACGTGCCGCCGTCGACACCTCATCGATCAATAAGGACAACTGCAACAATGGCATGGTTTGCAATGTTTGGTCATCTCCACAAGAGGCCACGACCTTCGCCAATCGCGTGCTGGGGGAACAGCAACAACAGACCTGTGACAACTGCCCTAAAACGGTTACAGCCGCAGGCGTAGGGCTCACGCCGCTGATTCAGGAAACTTACGACACCAAGCTGAAGGCTCTGCAGGAGCTACTGAGCGGGGGCAAAATCCTGTCGGTCGAGAACCTGGAAGCTGCAAGCAGCAACTCGCTGCCAATCACCCGAGGCGTTGTAGCAGCCCTCAAGGACGAGCGTGATCAGGACGTGCTCGCTCGCAGGCTTGCCTCCGAAGTCGCGCTTTCTGATGTCTTGGAGAAAGCCTTGACCCTGCAGCGCACGCTGATGGCGGGCAGTCGCGAGCCGAACGTCGCGGCTAATGACCTTGCCGTCCAGGCAGTCAGTCAGCAGAGCTCCTCGCTGCAGCAGGAGATTGGCAATCTGAAAATGGAGCTGGATATGCGTCAGCAGCTCGCGAAGAACTCGCCCCTGACCATCATCGAGCGCGGTAAAGCGCGGGCCGAAGATTCCCGGGGCGTGTTTCAGGGGGCACCTGAAACGGATCGATTGGACCAGTTGCAGTCGCCCGCCAAGAACAAACAGTGAGGAGTAGGCCATGATCGATACACGAAGGTCTAGCAATGCCTCCAACCGCTCGGTGGTTCGTCGAACGGGCAGGGCCATCCTAATCGCTCTGGCCGTGTTGCTCGCCAATACGGCCGTCGCAGTCCTCCTCAGCAGCGTATTGATGCGCGTGTTCGACAGCGCCGAGCAATGGCAAGCCTGGCGCACCGACAATTACTGGCTGCTTCTCTGCTGGCGATTGATGCTTTATACGGCAATGGCCTACGCCTGGCTCAAGCTCAAGTATCGATTGCCACAATCAGAACGTACCAAGCAGCGTAGAGGCTTTTTCAAGATCGAAGTAATGGTAGTGATATTGGTTCTGATGGTTGAGGTTAGCAAAGCGGTGTCACAGGCTGGAGGCATCCAATGACGCTCTATACCAATGATTATTTGGAATACTATCTGACACTGGTCGGATGGATCATCAACAATGGTATTTGGGCGATGATTTCAGATACAGGGCTATTTGCCCTGCCCTTCTGCATTATTGTTATTAAGGAATGGCTCAAAGTTCGTGGAGAAGGTGCTGATGAAGGTAACAAAGGTGTCCTCTCACTAGCCCGTATCGAAACCAATATCTACGTTGGTTATGTAGTGGTCGCATTCTTCGCTGTACCAGCAGTCAATGTTAGTTTTGACACGTTGGCATTTGATCAAAGTAGATCTCAGCAGTGTCAGTACAACTTACCTAAACCCGCGGACACTGGATGGAACACAACATTCAGTACTCTGGCAGGTAAGAGTGCGGAAATGCCCATGTGGTGGGCCTTTATGCATGCGTTATCAAAGGGATTGACCAGCGGCGCTGTCGCGGCCATACCTTGCGGAACCGATTTGCGGCAAGTTCGTATGGATGTGAACAACACCAAGATCAATAACCCATTACTGGCTCAGGAAATCGGTGACTTCACCCATGACTGCTATGGCCCCTCCCGCGCACGACTCTTCATGCGTCAACCTGATCTGGGCGCGAAAGCCGAGGATCCAAAGTTCTTGGAGGATCTAAGTTGGATCGGATCGCACTTTTTGCTGAACACCTCGGGCTACTACGACACCGACTACTCCAAAACACCAAGAGCCTCTTGGCCGTACAACGCAATCCGCGATGTGGCCTTACCGCAAGTGAGCGGCGGCGGCGGATACCCAACCTGCAAGCAATGGTGGTCCGATAGCGGAGTGGGGCTGCGAGATCGTATCAAGGCTCAGGTATCGCCAGACCTGATGACCAGGATGCTCGGTTGGGCCAAGTGGCTGTCACCGGAAGAAGTAACCGATTCGCTTGTTCGACAACTGGTCTCACCGTCCAACCAGGTTAAGGGGGACGTGTACACAGACTACGGAGGGCAAATCAACGGAACCGTGTGGAATGGCGCGGCACGGGCAGCAGGAACTCTCGGAGTTGCATTAGGTTCTATGGCGTATTTTCCAGCAATGGATATGGTTCGCCAAGCGTTACCGATGGTGATGGCATTCTTGAAGATGGCCATGGTTATTTGCATCCCACTGGTCCTGATTGTTGGGGCATATCAACTGCAGGTGGCCATGACTCTGACGGTCGTATTTTTTGCGCTGATCTTCGTGGACTTCTGGTTTCAACTGGCAAGATGGGTCGATACCACGATCTTGGACGCGTTATATGGAGCAGGCTCCCCGCATTTGTCATTTGACCCAGTGATGGGCCTAAACACTGCCACTCAGGATGCGATCTTGAACTTCGTCATGGGTTCTATGTTCATTGCACTGCCATTGTTCTGGATAGGCGCGCTGGGATGGGCTGGAATTAAGGCCGGCAATGCGTTAGAAGGACTATCGAGAGGTACGCAATCTGTAGAAAAAGCAGGTGCCGAAGGAGGTGAATTTGCCAAAAGCAAAATCAAATAGGCACCATTACTTCGTCAAACCGAAAGATCACACAGCAGTTAATTTAAGAAATTATCGTCATACCTAGCATGAAACAAAGGATTGTTCTGATTCGCTAATGAGTTTGGGTCATTATCATACTCAGAGTTAAAAGGCTCGTAACTCTTAGATGCTAGACCTGAGCGAGAAAAATCCATCATAACCGCAGCAAGCAAGATTAGACCAACAGTCAGGATGGCCATGAGGGCATGAGCCAACCAGACCCAGGAATAGACCGCCACGGCGATCAGGGCCAGGCGTTTGACCCAGCGCACTGTGCGGTTCTCACTGCACCAAACGAGACGCACAACCTGACCCAGGCCATAGCCCAAGCGGCCTGCGACTCCCTGAGAGGTATGTGTGGTCATTAAGCGTCTCCTTTCCTGCTCGATCTAAAGGCGATTTGACATTAGTTATAATCCTGATTCTGCTCTGCCGCAAGACTACTGGACAAACGGCCAGCCTAACTGCACCAGAGGCCTCGCCTCACTGCCTGCAGCAAAAATGGCCCAAAAGGTAAAAGGGTCCGAAAAAGCGAATGGAAAGGTTCACAAGGGTAAAAGCCCTACCCGAAAGGGCCGCCGTCAGCGGGGAAAAGCAAAAGGCTGCACGGCACGAATGCATCACTCCTGGAGAACATTCATCACCGCACCGGCAAAAGGTGGCAAGTAGCCAAAGAAATACCTGCGACCACTAATGTTACTTTCACCTTGTTCACTGCACCTCGGATAGGCGAAAAGCCCGCCCCATGAATCATTTATGGAGCAGGCGATGTTCTCTATTTTCCGCCGCAATAAAGTGC